>Ga0126369_10000013_pt1 | contig 102753 bp, 87 predicted proteins | sample PanSoiMetaPlot_1_FD_109646 | JGI IMG/M metagenome (GOLD analysis project Ga0126369, IMG submission 109646) | Tropical forest soil microbial communities from Panama - MetaG Plot_1 | ecosystem: Environmental > Terrestrial > Soil > Tropical forest > Bulk soil | place: Panama | collected 2016-02-17
CAGTAACCGAGGTCACGGAATTCAGCGGGTCGGAATCGGTGCGTACCGCGAAGCTCATGGGGAAGGAGCGCCAGGGTTCACTCGGAGGAGCAGTGAGCTGCGCCAGCGGGTGGTAGATGGTCGCGACTGGACGAGTCTCGTCGAGAGAATCCTGTTTGGTATCGCCGACAACGCCGACCACTTCGCGAGCAAAGTTGGGGAAAAAAGTCAGCGTGATGCGCCTGCCGATGGGATCTTCATTGGGCCAGAAGCGTCGAGCCAACGAGTCGCTGATGAGAACTGCGCCCGGTCTGTCTGCAACGTCGGAGTCCCAGAGGTCGCGGCCGCGAAGAATAGGAATGTGCATGGCGCGGAGATAGCCGGGGCTGATGACCCGAACGTCCACTTCGGGCTGCTCGGACATGGGCGGAGCAGGACGGCCCTCGATGGTGAACGGTTGATGCGACCCGCCGCCGTTTAGCGGCAAATCATCGATCACGCCTGCGGAATCGACACCAGGAAGAGCACGCACGCGCGCCAAAGCATCTTGGAAGAAATTGATTTCGCCGGAGGGGGACGAGAACCTGTTTCGCGGCATCGGAACCGTCATGGTGAGCACACTGTGAGGATCGAAACCCGGCTGGACTTTGCGAAGTTCCCATAAGCTGCGGATCATCAGGCCTGCGCCAATCAGCAGCACGAGAGAAAGCGCGACCTCGGAAACGACGAGAAGACGGCGCGTTCCCCCGCCGCGAGCATCGGAAGTGCCTCGGCTTTGGCTCTGCTTGAGTGCTTCGTTGACATCTGCTTTGCTGAAGCGAACCGAAGGAATGAGACCAGCGAGGGCGCCGGCGACAACAGAAAGCAAGAGAGTAAAAGCCAGCACGGGGACATCCAGCGTAATTTGCATGAATGCGGGAATGCGATCCCCAAGGACTTTTACGATAAGAGTGATGCCGAAACGCGCGAGGAAGAGACCAAGCATTCCGCCGGCAACGGAGAGAAGCACGGTTTCGCCAAGAATCTGACGCAGAACGACCAAACGCGAGGCGCCGAGCGCTGTCCGAATGGCGATTTCTTTGCGCCGCGCCAAAGTCTTAGCCAGGACCAGATTGGCCACGTTTGCGCAGGCGATGAGCAGAACGAAAGCAACGGCTCCAAAAAGGACAACCAGGGCCGCGCGCACATCGCCGACGAGTTCTTCCCTCAGAGGCAGGATGATGGCGCCCCAGCCTTTGTCGTCTTCGGGATACATCTGCTCGAGGTGCCTAGAAATCGCACTCAGCTCGGCCTGCGCCTGGTGGATGTCCACGTTCTTTTTCAGGCGCGCGATGACTTCATAGTTGTGATTTCCGCGAACCGCGCGAGTCTCGTTGTCCCATGCGAGAGGGACCCACAGTTTGGCCCAACTCGGGAAACGAAAAGTTTCCGGCATTACGCCGATGACCGAATAGGTTTCGCCGTCAAGAAGGACGTTACCGCCGACGATGTTTCGATCGGAACCGAAATGATCGCGCCAAAAGTTGTAGCCCAGCACAACGACGTGGCCTTGGCCAGGACTATCTTCCTCGGTCGCAAAAGTTCGGCCGAGCTGCGGTTGGACGCGGAGCAACGGAAAAAAGTCAGACGCCACGGTTGCGGCTTGGATGGCTTCGGGGCGTTCGACGCCCCCGACGGTGAACGACCGGAAGCCGTAAGCAGCCATTTGCTCGAACGAAGAGCTTTGAATATGCCAGTCGAGGTAGTTGGCTGGAGAAACGGAGAACATGGTCATGCCAGGGAAGCTCTTAGCAGGAGGAACGTGCCACACCTGCAGGATGCGGGAAGGATCGTCAAAAGGCAGTGGGCGGAGGAGAACCGCGTTGACCACAGAGAAGATCGCCGTGTTGGCGCCGATGCCCAAGGCTAGCACGACGATGGCCGCGACGGAAAAGGCAGGATTGCGCCGGAGCAGGCGCAAAGAAAAGCGAAAATCCGAAAGCAGGTCTCTCATGGACATGGAAACACTCCTCGTCATGGCCTGGGCACAAACCGACGACATTTATTAAAACGAGAAAAATAGAAAATAGTTTCCTAAAATATACTTGGCGAGCCTGAGAAACACGATCGGAAGGGATTAGCTCTCGAAAAGCCTGCGCAAGCGGAACGGCGGGTGCGGCGCCGGTTTCTTGACGGAGGAACCTTCAGGGAATAGAGTTTTTGCGGCTAGCACATTTTGCGGTGAACGCCCGCGGTCAGCCGCATTTAAAACGAGGCCTTTTGGCAACGAGAGAACATACGGAGGCGATCGCGGGCCACCTGCCGGACAGCGCCGAAAACGTCATCGAATCCGAAACCATTCAGAAACTCCAGATTCGGCTCATCCCTTATCTCTTTCTGCTTTACGTCATTGCAATGATTGACCGCGTCAATATTGGCTTTGCCGCCTTGACGATGAACAAGGATCTGGGGCTAACAAGCCAGCAATTTTCGATCGCGGCGGGAATTTTCTTCATCGGATATTTTCTTTTCGAAGTTCCCAGCAATCTGATCCTGCACAAGGTCGGAGCGCGCGTGTGGATTGCGCGCATTCTTTTGAGCTGGGGTTTGGTAGCCTCGCTAACCGGACTGGTACAAAGTGTCCACCAGCTGTACGCCGCGCGAGTCGTGCTCGGGTTTGCCGAAGCCGGCTATTATCCGGGAATTGTTTTGTATTTGACCTACTGGTTCCGGCAGCGCGAACAGGCGCGAGTACTTTCTTTGTTCCTGACAGGTTTCGCCGTGAATAACGTCATGGGAGCGCCGATCTCCGGCTTGATTTTGCAACACGTGCACTGGCTGGGCGTGCCAAGCTGGCGGTGGCTCTTTATTCTTGAGGGTTTGCCGGCCATCGCTCTGGGATTCTTTACCTATCTGGTGTTGCCCAACCGTCCGAGCGAAGCGAAATTCCTTACCACAGAGGAAAAGGATTGGCTTCAAGCAAATTTAAGGCGTGAAGAGGCCTTGAAACCTCCAGGGCGGCACTCGGCGATGGAAGGAATAGCGAACCTGCGTGTGTGGCATCTCGCCCTCATCTATTTCGGAATGATGATCGGTAGCTACACGCTTAGTTTCTATGCACCGAAACTCGTTGAATCTTTGTCGAGCGAATACTCCTTCAGTTTCGTTGGCTACTTGGTGATGATTCCGTACCTCGTGGCGCTCGTGGGGATGATTTTTGTCGGACGAAGTTCCGACCGCCGGATGGAGCGCCGCTATCATGCAGCGGCGTGCTTGCTAGTGGGAGGAATTGGGTTTTTGTCTTTGGGCAGAATGCATTCCCCCTTTGTTACGGTTGTGTTTCTGTCGTTGCTGGCGATCGGTTATTGCAGCTCCTTGGGCCCCTTCTGGGCCATGCCCAGCGAGTTTTTGACAGGATTCTCAGCCGCCAGCGGAATCGCATTTATCAATTCGGTGGGAAACCTGGGCGGTTTTTTCGGGCCCTCCATGGTCGGGTTCATCACAGAAAAGACCGGCACGCTATACGGCGGCCTGGCTTTTGCAGGAGTTTCCCTGCTGGCGGCCGCGACACTCGTGCTGTTGTTGCCGAAGGCAGCGAATGTGCGTACGGCTACGGAAGCGCCAGCGAATCATTGAGCCAGACGCAGGTCCTTTTAGTTGAGAGAGGCAGTCGCCTGGGTTACGCGTCCGAAATCAATTTCGATTTCCGCATATTGCGGAAGGCGGACGTCGCGGCCGTGACGGGTCACGAGAAAAATAGCGGACGCCCCCATTCCAAAATAGCGGGCGGCATTGGCAATGGCGGCGTGACCCATTGCAGCGCCCACCGCACGAATGGGAGTCTCCGCGATATCGTCAACACCCTTTCCGAGGACGTAAGACATGCCGATGTCGACCAAAGCATCTTTCAGTCCGGGCTTGCGGCCCCGCAAAATCCCTTCGTCGTCAAGTACTGGCGCAACCGTCGTTCCGGTCTCGGCTGCGTCCAAAACGCCATCAACTGCAACGGTTTGCTCCCGGGATATGAGGCGATCGACGCGCAAGGATAAAGATCCGGCGCGGCTCAAGATACGCGGCGGAGTGCTGCGAACGACTCTGCCTTCGACCAGGCTTCCCGGGCCAAACACGCGATCACCGAGGCGCACAGGCTCGGCGAGCACCGCCTGGAAGCGGTCGCCTTCGCGGTTTTGCTTGGCGCTAAGTGCGTTCAACAAGAAGACGTGGCCTTTCCTTTCCCGGGAGCCCATTGTGGCCTGGCTCGCATCCACCGGGACTATCGGTGCGGGCCAAGAAATGCCTTCTTGCAAGCGAAGCAGCATTCGTGAGTGCGCTTCTCTGGCCTTCGCGTTCGCGCTTTCCCCGGCGGGAGCCGGATTTGCGGCGCCTTTGGGCAGATGTTTCTCCGGGGGAATCAAAAGGCCAGTTCCGGCCCGCAAAGGCTGGACGATCATCGGCAGACTCTGACCCTCCGGCAAAGAAATCTCGGCTGCTTTGACTTTGATGCGGTACTCCGGCGCGACGCTGACATCGAGAGGGTTGAAGGCCTTCACGATGGCGCGACCGACTCTTTTCCACGCGCTGGATTTGTCCGTGACGCGCTCGACGGACTCGACGGTGAGGTGGATTGCGGTCCCCTGAGGTAACGCGACTCGCTGCGCGGCGTACAGCGGCAGAGCTACATGGCCCTCGAGAGTCTGGTTGCGGCGAACGCGCTTCCAGCGCTGCACGCCCAGGTCCACAGAAATCAGCGTGCCTGGGGATAATGACAATTTCTCCGCTGTGTCAGGCCGCAGCGAATCTTCAACAGGGTCGGCGGCAAGTTCCTGGGAATCCGCAGCTGGAATTCCCCACGTGACTGTACCGATCAAAACCGCAAGAAGCGTGACAATAAGGCGCAAAAGGATTTGTTTCTTGTGCATGCAGCTCTCCATGGCAGCGACCCTGAAACCCTGCGGTTGGGCGTTGTGTCCGACCTCCGGTTAGGGAGGCGCTAATTTTCCGCCGCCCTTTGCATAGAGCTTGATTCTTCGAAGAAGTCAGCCACGGCCTGCGCATCAGGCTTTCCCTTGCTTCCCTCCGCAGTTCTCTCTCCGTCCTGGTTCCGTGACACCCTTGTGAACAACCCGTGATTTTCTTGGCGTGGCTGGACCAGCCCCGGCACGTTAGGAGGAATTTGTTTCAGTCTGTTCTTACAAAAATGAATAGTCAGAAAAATTGGCGGTGCTATGCATCCACCTTGTCGTTCTACCGAGAATTACCTGCGCGGAAATATCTGGCCGCGGCAACAATTCTTGAAGTACAAGCAAATTCCGGTAGCCTAATCGCCCAACGCGAAAGGGCCAACGTGCTTCTGCAGATCATTCTCCGCTCGACGACAGGCGAGAAGTGGCAAAGCCCTACAACAGGTTCGTCCGTCTAAGGGCTGGGAGGGGCCTCGAATCATGAAACGACTAACGATGTTTGTGCTTTTGGTGTTGGCGGTTCCCGTTATTGCGCAGGACAAGAAGCCGACGACGCTGCGAGAAGTGTTGCTGGCGGAATTGAAGTCCACGCACGGCGCAGAAGAATGGTTTGTGCCTGCGAATATTGCGGTGAAGGGCTTGACCGCGGAGCAGGCAAGTTGGACCGACGGTAAGGGCAATCACTCGGTTGGCCAGTTGGCCTATCACATCGTGTACTGGAATAAGCGGAACCTGGCGAAGTTGAAAGGGGAGCCGCTGGAGAAATTTAGCGGCAACAACGACGAGACTTTCGACAAGTTCGATGCGAAGACCTGGAATGAAACCGTCCAGCAACTCGACCAGGTCATGAACGAGCTGGAGAAATGGGTGGAAAGCGTCGACGAAGCCAAATTGAAGGAGAATGCGCAAGTTTTCACGCACATCAGCACGCACAACGCATATCACATCGGGCAGATCATTTACGTACGCAAGGAGCAGGGCTCCTGGGACCCGAAGAACGGCGTTAAATAACCGCGGACAGGGAATGCTGCCGCTCGGGCACTTGGCGTTTACCACAAGGCGTTTGAACGCAGGTTTTGCCCGCCCGCCTTTCCCGGTATATAGTGAAAAATAACCGCGCGCACCTCGGTGCGCGGCCGGGGCAAATTCAACAACAGCAAGCCTTCAAGGGCAGTTCAGACGGATGGCCGCCGACGTCAACAAACATCTGGAACGCGCCAAGCGCTTCCTGGAGAAGAATCGTGTCGAAGACGCGATTCAAGCGTACCTTGCGGTGCTGGATGAGGCGCCGCAACACCAGGAAGCGACGCAGGCGTTAGGCGATCTGTACGCCCGCATTGATCAAGCCGACCGCGCTGCCGTGTATTACGGCATGTTGTTTGATTTGCTCATTGATCCGAAAGACGAAAGCAAGGCTTTGGCGATTTACAACCGGTTTCTCCGCTCCATTCCGGCGCAGCAGGCTCCCGAGCGTGTGGCGCGGTACGCTTTTCTCCAGCAGAGGCAAAACCGCGCGGACGAGGCGATCGAACAATACAACAAAGCCGGAGAGCTTTTTGTCGCGGCGGGACGCGACGAAGACGCGTTGTTTTGCTGGGAGCGCATCGCGCAGCTCGAGCCGGACAACCTCGCGCGGCAGATCAAGCTGGCGGAAGGCGCGGAGCGCTTGGGAAAGATTTCGCTGGCGGCGCGGGCGTTCCTTCGAGCTGGACAGCTGGCTACCACCAAAGGCTCCGCATCGGATGCGTTGAATCTCCTGGGGCGCGCGCAGAAGCTGGCGCCGCAAGAGCGCAGCGTGGCGCTGCTGTACGCGCAAGCAAACCTGCAAACCGGGAACGCCGTGCGCGCGGTGTCGATTTTGGAGCCGATCGCGACTTCGGAGAATGACGCGCCCTTTCTGATGACATTTTCTGAAGCGCTGATGGGCGCGGGCCAGCTCGAGCGCGCCAGTGAAGTGCTCCAGAAGTTGCTGCGGGAGAAGAATGAAGGGATCAGGCAACTTTTTGATTTGGCAGAGCATCATGCTGCGGCAGGCCAGGACCAGAAAGCGATGTCCGTTCTCGAAATGCTGAAGCGGCGGACTTTCGCCGACAAGCGGCAAAACGATTTCGCAACGATGATGGACGCCTTGGGCGCGAAATTCCCCCATTCACAAAGTATTTTGGAATTTTGGGCCGGCATCCACAACGAACTGAACCGAGAATCGCAGTACTTCGAAGTGTTGATCAAGCTGTTCGATGTGTACTTGAGTTCCGGAAATGTGAAGAGGGCAGCGGAGTCGCTTGAGCGCCTGGTAGACATTGATCCCTACGACTTCCGCAATCAGGAGCGCATGGAAAGGCTGCGCGGGCGCGTGGATGACGCCTATGTGAGCCGCCTGTCGAGCCGGATGTTGAAGGCGGGGCAAGCCACGGGCGGGCACGCACCGCGAACGGGTGCGCCGGCATCGTCCATTTCGCATGCAAACACGGAAGAAGCGCGGCAGATGCAGGCGCTGGAAGACTTGATTGTGCAGACGGAAATCTTTCTGCAGTATTCGCTGCAGAGCAAGGCGCTGGAGCGTTTGCAAAAAATTGCCTCTCTGTTTCCGGGAGAAGAAGCGCGCAATGCGCGGCTGTCGAGTCTGTATCAAACGGCGAATTGGTGGCCGCCGGGCGCGCAGAAACCAAAGGCGGACGCAGCGGCGAAGAGCGAGCCTGCGGTTGCGGCACCATCGGCCGGCGAGCCGCAAACGGGAGCGATGACCGGCAAAACAGGAGTGTATTCCGCGGACACGCTGCGCGACCTCTCGAAAATTTCGGAGATCAACCAGAAAATCTTCCGCCAGCAGACGCCGCGGGCCATGCTCAATACGGCGGTGAACGAAGTTGGATCGTATTTGCACGTGACGCGCGCGCTGGCCGTCGTGGGCGCCCCGGGCCGGCCGCCGGAAATGGCCGCGGAATTTTGCGGGACCGGCGTGAAAGCCGCGCCGGGCGCGCAAGTCGTCCTGCTGCTGGCGCAGATGGAGAGGGCCAAGCCCGACGAGCTTGGCGGCTTGGTGGTGCAGGCGTCGGAGGGTTCGATTCTGCGTGACTTGGGAGTCGAGACGGCGCTGGGCGTGACGATTTTGGACAAAGAGACGCAGACGCCCGCGGGCATGCTCATTGCCGCGCAAGCGGAGCGACACAAGTGGAAGCCCAACGAAGTTTATTTTTTGCAAGCCATTGGCGATCAGATGCTGATGAGCGTGAGCCACACCCGGCTGCGGTCGCTGGTGCGGCGCATGGGCGTGTCTGACGAACGCTCGGGACTGCTGAGTCGCAGCTCTTACCTGAGTTGTTTGTTGACCGAAGCGGACCGTGCGAAATCGCAGGGAACTCCGCTGTCTTTGGCGGTTCTGCAAATCGACCGCGGCGGTGAAATCCTGCGGCAGCAGGGCGAGCCGCCGCTCGAGCGCTTCTTGGAACAACTCGCGCGTGCGCTGCAGCCGATTGTGCGGCAAAACGATGTGGCGGTGAAGTACACGGCGTGGTCGCTAGCATTTATTTTGCCGGACACGACTTTGCAGGGTGCGCACAACTTGGCGGATAAGTTGCGGCGCGCGGCTTCCGGCCTGCGTCCGCCGTGGGACTCCACGGAGATTACGCTGAGCGCGGGAATTGTCGAGGCGGTGCCGAAGCCGGATTACGACAGCGAAGACATTGTGACGGACCTAATCAACCGCGCAGAGTTTTCCATCGAAGAAACTCGAAAAAAGAGCGGCGACAGCATCATGGCGCTGGCAACGCCGAAACTCTAGGCTCGCGCAAAAGCCGATGAAGCCGGCGGCTTGTTTGTGAGCATCGCAGTGCCTAGGTTCCTATGTACAGCACGTGGACGTATCGGCCGGTATGGCCGTTGTACAGCAAATACCAGCCATCGTGGTCCGGGTCTTCGTACACTACGAAGTCGGCGCTGTCGCAATCCCCAGCACCAATCAGCGGTAACGGCCCAGTCCCAGGAAGCAATCTGAAACGAGAAGCCGCCAGGGAATCAAAAAGTCTGACGGTCGCGATCGAATCGTTCCACTCGGTACCGGTAAGATTGACCGAAGTGCTCGAAACGTCCGTGTTCGAACGGATAATCTTCGTGATAGCGCCTATCGTTGGGTTTGTCGTGGCCGTACCAATGATCATCGTGCACGTGCGGCAAGTTGCTGACGCGTCCGCCTTCCCGGCGATCCTGCTCGGGAGGGGCGGAGCGTGATTCGCGGCGCTTGGGAGGATCGGGGATGCGCCCATGGTTGGCGCGAGGCGCGTTCGGTCCATGCTCTTCGTGCCTTTCTTCGCCTCGTTGCTCGTTCTGGCTCAAGGCGGGTAACTGGGGCCGTATTCTTCTGGGCCGGGCGTGATGGGTGTTTGCTTACGGTGCGACGTAGCAGGACGACTTTCCGGGTACAGGCGATCCGAATTGGCGGTTTTGCGCTTGAACTGTAAACTGTGAATCAGTCATTCCCGAAAGTGAGGCAAGCATGTTTCCGACGGATGTGGTGATTGTGGCGGGGGCGCGGACGCCGATGGCGCGCTATACCGGCGCGTTTTCGGACGTGAGCGCAATTGATTTGGCGGCGCACGCTTCGAAAGAAGCGATTCGGCGCTCGGGCGTGGACCCAGGCGAACTGGATCACGCGATTTTTGGCAATGTGATGCAGACGAGCTCGGACGCGCTCTATGGCGCGCGGCACGTCGGCTTGAAGGCTGGATTGAAACTTGAAACGCCTGCGGTCACGGTAAATCGATTGTGCGGGTCGGGCATCGAAGCGATCGCGCAGGCGGCCCAAAGGCTGTTGCTCGGCGAGGCGACAACGGTACTCGCAGGCGGCATGGAAAACATGACGCAGGCGCCGTTTGTGATTCGCGGCCTGCGCAACGGCTTGAAGCTCGGCGGAGGCGCGCTGGAAGACTCGCTGATGGCGGGCCTGACGGACACCTATTGCGGATTGCCGATGGCGCTGACAGCCGAAAAGTTGGCGGAGCAGCATGGAATCACGCGCAAAGACGCCGACGCTTACGCGCTTCGCAGCCAACAAGCGGCGGACGCGGCCTACAAAGCGTGCCGCATCAAGGAAGAGCTCGCACCGATCGAAGTCAAGCAAGGCAAAAAGTCGATCTTCGTCAGCGAAGATGATCACCGGCGACCGGAGACAACGATGGAGACACTGGAGAAACTGCCGCCCTCGTTCAAGAAAGGCGGCATTGTGACAGCGGGCAACGCGAGCGGAATCGTGGACGGCGCAGCGGCTGTGGTCGTCACCCGCGAAAAGACTGCAAAAGAACTCGGCCTAAAGCCTGTGGGGCGCATCGTGGCTTGGGCTGTAGCTGGCGTTGACCCGAGCATCATGGGAATTGGGCCAGTGCCGTCCTCGCAAAAGGCGCTGAAGCTCGCGGGGCTGACGTTGGAGCAGATGGACCGCGTAGAAGTGAACGAGGCGTTTGCCGCGCAATATCTTTCGGTCGAAAAGGCGCTGGGGCTAAAGCGCGACAAGACCAACGTAAACGGCGGGGCCATTGCGCTGGGGCATCCGCTCGGCGCATCCGGAACACGCCTTGTGATCACCATCTTGAACGAGCTGCGGCGCAACGGATTGCGCTACGGACTTGCGACCGCGTGCATCGGAGGCGGGCAGGGCATTGCCATGATTGTCGAAACCATGAAGAATTAGTGCTTACAAGAACCTCTGAAATTGCGTTGAGGACGTCTACAGGACATCTTCCAAGGCTGTTTCTGATAAACTTTCCGTTCCCGGACCAGGGTTTCGTCCGCGGTCTCAGCGAGGAAAAGCATGGCGATTCAAAAAGTGGGAGTCGTGGGGTGTGGGCTAATGGGCTCGGGCATCGCCCAAGTGTGCGCGGCGGCGGGCTTTCCCACGCTGGTGCGAGAAGTGAGCGTGGAGTTGGTGGACAAAGGGCTGAAGGGCATTGATAAAAACTTGAGCCGTCTGGTTGAGAAGGGGACCATTAGCGAAGACGTGAAGGGCGAAATTCGCGGGCGCCTCAAAGGAACCACGTCGCTCGAGGATTTGAAGAGTTGCGACTTGATTGTCGAGGCAATTATCGAACGGCTGTCGGCGAAGCGAGAACTTTTTGCTGCGCTGGAAGCGATCTGCCCGCCGTCCACAATTTTTGCCAGCAACACTTCTTCGCTGACCATCACGGAAATCGCCACGGCCACGAAGCGCCCGCAACGCTTTGTGGGGCTGCATTTTTTCAATCCTGTCCCAGTGATGAAGCTCGTGGAAGTGGTGCGGACGATTGCGACCGAGGAGTCCGTCTACGAAGAGATGGTAGCGTTCGGCGCGAAACTCGGTAAAACGCCGGTGCGCGCGAAAGACAGCACGGGCTTTATTGTGAACCGTTTGCTGGTCCCGTATTTGCTCGATGCGATTCGCGCATTGGAAGAGGGCGTGGGCTCGATCGAAGACCTTGACAATTCCATGAAGCTTGGCTGCGGCTATCCTATGGGGCCGCTGACGCTGCTGGACTTTGTGGGCCTCGACACAACTTATTACATTTCGCAGATCATGTTCGATGAATTTAAGGAAAAGCGGTTTGCCGCGCCGCCGCTTTTGAAGCGCATGGTGCTGGCCGGGTGGAACGGGCGCAAGTCCGGCCGCGGATTTTACGATTACGCGGATCCGCAGAAGCCGAAGGCGATGAAGCTCTAATCGCTCGCAGCAAAGAAAAAGATTCGGAATTAACGCAGAGATCACCAAGCGCGCAGAGGACACAGAGAAGAAAGAGAAATGGCCTACGAAAATATTCTGTACGAGAAGAAAGTCGCGATTGCGTACATCACCTTCAACCGACCCAAGGTGCTGAACGCGTTGAATCGCAAGACCATCGAGGAATTGCACCACGCCTTGCTCGATGCGCGTGATGACGCAAGCGTTCGCGTGCTGATTCTGACAGGCGCGGGCGAAAAATCATTCGTGGCGGGGGCGGACATCAGCGAACTGGCCGTGCAAACTCCCGTTCATGGCAAAGAGTTTTCGCTGTACGGCCAAAACGTTTTTCATCTGCTCGAGACGATGGGTAAGCCCTCGATTTGTGCGATCAATGGATTTGCACTGGGCGGCGGCTGTGAGCTCGCACTCTCCTGCACGATTCGAATTGCCAGCAAGACCGCAAAGCTCGGACAGCCCGAAGTGAAGCTCGGCATCTTGCCTGGTTATGGCGGCTCGCAAAGGCTGGCGAGACTCTGCGGAAAAAGCCTAGCGCATGAGCTTTGCCTGACGGGTGAAATGATTACCGCTGAAGAGGCCATGCGTATCGGCCTGGTGAATCATATTCACGAGCCGGCCGACCTCATCCCCGCCGCCGAAGCCATGGCGAAAAAAGTCATTGCGAACGCGCCGCTGGCGGTGAAGTACGCCATGGAAGCCGTGGAGCGCGGCGTGGAGATGCCTCAGGAAGAAGGCTTGTTCCTCGAAGCGACGCTCTTTGGCCTCGCGTGCGCGACGGAAGATATGCGTGAGGGCACAAAAGCATTTTTGGAAAAGCGGCCGGCGCAGTTCAAAGGGAAGTAGAGGTATAGATCAGGTACAGTAAGTAGGGGATAAGGGAAAAAAGAGAAGCTGCGGCATCAGGAAAGAATGTCCGAAAAACTCCAATCCAGCAAAATTCAAGGCGACCTCAGCGCCGCAGGTTCACGCTTCGGAATCGTCATCAGCCGCTTCAACAGCTTTATCACCGACCGCTTGCTCGCCGCCGCCACGGATGCGCTGGAGCGCGGGGGCGCTGATAGCAAAGATGTGGATGTGGTCCATGTTCCCGGTGCGTTCGAATTGCCCTTGGCGGCAAAAAAACTTGCCGCCACCGGGAAATACGACGCGCTGATTGCCATTGGCTGCGTTTTGCGCGGCGAAACTTCTCATTACGATTATGTTTGTTCCGAAACCGCGCGCGGCCTGCAGCTCGCGCAGATCGATACCGGGCTGCCCGTTATTTTCTGCGTGCTGACCTGCGACACGCTGGAGCAGGCCATCGATCGCGCGGGGCTCAAGGGCGGGAACAAAGGATTTGAAGCGGGGTTGGCGGCAATGGAAATGGCGCAGCTTTCGCGCAAGCTGCGTGCGCCCGAATCGAAGTCGGCGACGGCTGCTTCGACGGGCCCACGGCGGCGCAAGTAACGTGTCTCTCCGCACGAAATCCCGTGAATTTGCGATGCAGATGCTCTTCCAGTGGGACATGAGCCAGCAGGATCCCGCCAAACTCGAAGCAAAATTCTGGAAGAGCGCCAAAGCCGCTGACCGGACGCGCGAGTTCGCGAATCAGCTCTTCGAAGGCGCCGCAAGAGAAATCACCGCGCTCGACGAAATCATCGGCAGGCACTGCGAAAATTGGCGCTTCGAACGGCTCGCAGCCATTGATCGCGCGATCCTTCGACTGGCCATTCACGAAATGAGTTCCGCCGATACGCCTCCCAAAGTGGTGCTGAACGAGGCCGTTGAGTTGGCCAAGAAATTCTCTTCCGAAGAATCGGGCGCGTTCGTCAACGGCGTGCTCGACTCGGTTCATAAGTCATTGACAATAACATAGTTGCGCGAGCCAAGCCGGCCCTGCGACTCGTCAATCGGAACCCGCCGGACCTTCTCGAAACTTTGCCCCTGTCTGCGTGTTTGAGTTGGTAAGTGTGGTGGTGAACCAGGGAACGTCTTTACAGGAGAAGAATAATGAAGGCTGAACTCATGGTTCGTCGCGGTGTGCTCGCAGTGGCGTTTGCCGGTCTCCTTGCCGCTGGTGCTTACGCCCAGGACCCGACCCCGCAGCAGCAGGACATCCAGAACGACAAGAAGGACATTCGACAGGACAAGAAAGACCTGGCGAAGGATCGCGCGGATCGCAATGCCGACCAGCGCGACATCAACAAGGACAAGCGCGACCTGGTCAAAGACCGCGCGGACCGCAACGCCGATCAGCGCGACATCAATCACGACAAGGGCGATCTCGCGAAAGACCGCGCGGATCGCAATGCCGACCAGCGCGACATCAATCACGACAAAGCTCAGCTTGCCCGCGATGACGCCAAGTATGGCGCCAACAGCGCCGAAGCCAAGGCCGACCGCAAAGACCTTCGCGCCGATCGCGCCGACCGCAACAAGGATCAACGCGACATCAACAAGGACAAAGTCGACCTGGCCAAGGACCGCGCCGACCGCAATGCCGATCAGCGCGACATTAATCAGGACAAGCACGACCTTGCCAAAGACCGCAAAGACCGCAACAAGGACCAAAAAGACATCAACAAGGACAAGCGCGATCTGCACAAGGACCGCAAGAATCTTCGCAAAGACCGCCGGGGCCACTAAACGAAGCTCTCTGTCTTTGGTTCTCAGCTCGCGGCCGTTCGTGAGCCCTGCGTTTTGATCGGGACCAGGCACCACGGTGAACTGTGAACGGTAAAAACGGCAAACGGCAAGCGCCAAACAGCAAACGTCCTTAGATTCGAATCGTGCCTTCCAGCACTTTCACCGCCGCGCCGCTCACTCGCGGAACAAGTTTCTTGCCCGTTTGCGTAACTTCGACTTCGATGTGGCTCGGTCGGCCCATCTCCGCTCCCTGGAGAATGCTCAGCGTATGGCCCGCCACGAGTCTTCCATGGCGTACGAGATACGCGCCGAGCGAGCCAGCCGCCGAACCGGTCGCTGCATCTTCATAAAGCTCCCAAGGAAGCATTCCGCGCGAACACACTTTGCCGTTGCCATTCAGCGCGAAGCAGTAGGCCATGGTGGCGTTTTTGCCTTGCAGATTCCCCAGTTCGCTCATATTCATGGCGATTTTGCCGAGCGCCGCGCGATTGCGCAGCGGCACCATCAGGTTGAAGATTCCTGTGGAAACAAATTCCGGCTCGAGTTTCGTATCGAAATCCTTCGGCGAAAGTCCGAGCGCCGCGGCTAATTTCTTTTTATCGAGCTTTGCCGGCTTGAAAAGCGCCTCCTTCTGCGTCATCGTGACGCGGTGCGGGCGGCCGTCCTTGAAACGAATCTCTACAGGCAAAACTCCCGCGCCGGTTTGCTGCAAAACGTGTACGCCGCCTTCCTGTGCCGGAACAACCCCAAGCTCTGCAAGCAGGAACCACGTCCCGATGACCGGATGACCCGCCAACTTCAGCTCTTCTCTTGTGGTGAAGATGCGCAGCCGCGCTAGCGCCTCTTCATCTGTTGGCTTTTGCACAAAAACAGTTTCCGAAAGATTCATCTCTCGCGCGATCGCAAGCATCTGGTCGTCAGAGAGTCCGTCGCCGTCGGTGAAAACCGCCAGCGGATTGCCGGCAAAGCGTGTATTAGTGAAGACATCGAGCGTGTAATAGCGGTGTTCCATGGCTGGATTCTTGCCCCCGCAGGCTGCCGCGTTAAATGCGCTGCAGCTCGGCAACCGTCCTTTCGTTCGTGACGTTCCCGGTGTTGAGAGTGGATTTCGGCTCAAACAGCACTAAGTGAACTTCTTTATCTGCGACGGGGAGATGTTCGACGCCATGCGGCACGATGATGAATTCGCCTTCGCGGATGACCGCCTCGCGGTCGCGGAATTTCATCCGCAGCGTGCCTTTGACCACCAGAAACATTTCGTCCTCACAGTCGTGGTGATGCCAGACAAATTCGCCTTCGAGCTTTACCGCCTTCACATAGAAATCATTGAGCTCACCGATGATTTTTGGGTTCCAGCGGTCGGAGAAGCTATCGAACTTTTCCGAAAGGTTGATCGTGTTCATGACCCACCCCTTTTGCTCTTCACCGACCCGCTAAAGACTGTGAGCGGTCTCCGCTACGGAATCAAGAACGCGCCGCGTCGTCTCCGGCTTGCCGGTCTCGGAGTAAATCCGCAGCACGTTTTCTGTGCCCGACGGGCGCACCATCACCCAGCCCGCTTCGCCGAGATAAAGTTTGATGCCGTCCATGTCTTCGCGACGCGCCACCGGAAAATCGAGGAGGCGATTCAGCTTGCCGTCCGAAAAATGCGAGATGGCTTTTTCCTTTTGCCCTGGCTTCAACTCAAGGTCCACGCGGCCATAATGGTATTCGCCAAACTCCGCGTGCAGCGCCGCAAGCAATTCGCCAAGCGATTTCCCATGCCAGGCCATCAACTCCGCCAGAAAGAGAGCCGAGACCGTGGCGTCGCGCTCGGGAAGATACAAACTCGTACCGATGCCGCCGCTCTCTTCGCCGCCAATCAAAATGTTTTGCTCCAACATCAGCTCGCAAATGTATTTGAAGCCGATAGGCACTTCGTGGAGCTTGCGCCCGAATTTCGTCGCCAACTTGTCGATGAGCTTCGTCACCGAGAAGGTTTTAGCGATGTCGCCCGGAAGATTCCGCGTCCCAGCCAGGTGCCAGACGAGCAGCGCCAGAATCTGGTGCGGATTGACGAAAGCGCCGGTGCGGTCAATTGCGCCGATGCGGTCGCCATCCCCGTCGGCGCAAAAGCCCGCATCGTATTTGCCGGCCAGCACGGCTTGCCGCAACGCTTCGATGTGTGGCTCGATGGGCTCAGGATGCACGCCGCCGAAGCGCGGATCCCGCGTTCCGCGAACTTCGTCGCACAGGACGCCATTGCGGCGAAGCAACTCCGGCAACAAACCGGCAGCGGCTCCGTGCATCGGATCGAAAACAAACCGCAGCTTCGACCCGCGCAGCCGCTTCCAGTCCACAAGTTTTTCAAGCGCATCCAGGTACGGCGCGCGGGGCTCGAAGGACTGTACTAAGTCCTTGCGCGGCGGAAGTGGCGGCACTCCTTTTTCGAGGACGCCCACGAGCTCTTTTTCGATTTCCGCGACAATCGAAGGCAAAGCGCTGCTGCCGTAGCTCGCCTTATATTTGACTCCGTTCCATCGGTAGGGATTGTGACTTGCGGTGATGACGACGCCACCCGCCGCCTTCTGGTGCCTCACAAAAAATGAAATTGCAGGTGTGGGGCAGGGCTTGTCCGTAAGCCACACCGGAGTTCCAGATGCGCTGATAACTTCGGCGACCGCCGCGGCGAATCGGTCCGAGGAATAGCGGTGGTCGTAGCCAATGATCACGCCCTTGCGCGCGTCTTCGCCGCGAACCACATAGCGCGCAATCGCATGCGCTACGATGCGCGCATGCGCAAACGTAAAATCGTCTGCAATAACGCCGCGCCACCCGTCTGTGCCAAACCTAATCGTAGGAGCCATGAATCAGGAAAGTATACGCGAACCGCAGCGCCAACCAACAGCCGGATTGGCCTGCGGGGTTACCTTAAAGGCTTCTTTGTATTAGCTACGGACCGATAGAGGCTGTTCCACCATCGCACGAGTTGGGCATGCTTGTCGTGGATGATCCAAGTCATGTTTTCTCCGAAGTTGCGATCGCCACCAAAGACAGGTTTTGTATACCATTTTATTTTGCCTTTGAAGCGTTCATCGGGCTCTAAAACAACCGCGAAGCCGGAAAGGGAAAATGTTTTGAGGTATTGCAATTCTATTGGAACGGGTGGGACAGAATAGATTCGCCCACTCTTGTCGCGGAGGATAAAGTCGTCCCATCCACGCAGACCTACAATTTGAAAACCCGGCAGGAATTCCCCAGATCGCCTACCTCTCGCTTGCTCCTGTAATTTCCGTGTCCGCAAATAGGATTAGAGAATCGCCGCCATAATAACCTTCGTTCCTTTTGCGGCCTACTGAACTCCTTATAGGAGTTTGGAGAGTTTTTGCTGTTCCAGGTCCTTGACGATTTTAGCGACCTCTTGAGCGCGGTCGCGGGGGCAGATGAGCAGGGCGTCTGGCGTTTCGACGACAACCAAGTCACGAACGCCGATGACGGCGACGAACTTCGAAGGTGCCCACAAGAAATTGCCTTCTGCGTCGAGCGTATGGCCCGCCCCGGCAAGCACGTTCTCGCCATTTTTCTTCGCGAGCAGTTCATACACAGCGGCCCAGGAGCCAATGTCGCTCCAGCCGATTTCCGCAGGAATCACGAAAACACGCGGCGGTCCTTCCACACGCGTTGCCGGTTCAAGAACGGCGTAGTCCACGGAAATGCTTTGCAGCTTCTGGTACATCGCGCGCAGCTGGCTCGCGTAATTGCGCTTCCCAATCAGCGCAGACAGCTCTTCTAGCGCCGCGTGCGTCTTCGGCAGAAAACTCTTCAGGTTCTCTAGGAATGTCGAGGCGCGCCAGAAAAACATCCCCGCATTCCAGTGATACTTGCCTGAAGCAACGTACTCCACCGCAAACGGCAGCGCCGGCTTCTCTGTGAAGCGCTTCACCGCAAAAACAGGGAAGCCTTTGGCCGCAATCGGATCGCCCATGCGTTCAATGTAACCGAACCCGGTCTCGGGCCGCGTCGGTGGAATGCCAAGAACCACCATTCGTCCGGGCTGGCGAGCCACATCGAGCGCCGCGGTGACGATCTCGCGGTATTTCTGTGGCTGGGCAATGTAATGATCCGCGGGCAACACCGCGAGCAGCGCATCGCCCTGCGCAACGTGCCGCGCATGAATCGCGGCAAGGCCAATCGCCACCGCCGTATTCAATCCCTTCGGTTCGATCAACACCCGCTTGCGCGCCGCTGCAGGAACCTGCTTGCGAACGGCCGCAGCCTGCTCCGTGTTCGTCACCGTCCAAATACGCTCGGCGGGAATCAGCGGCCGCAGCCGCGCCACGGTCTGCTCCAGCATCGTTTCTTTACCAACGATGTTCAGCAGCTGCTTGGGCGTGCGCGTCCGGCTCCGCGGCCAGAAACGCGTCCCGCGTCCGCCGGCAAGAATCACCGCATGCATTGTGAGTCTTTCGTTCACGAGCCTACTCCAGGATGGCCCTGGCAATAGCCGCATCAGAGTGACGTTCCCCCTTTAGCGCAGATCGAAGTTTAGCTAGGTCCGGAATGTTGCAGCGCAGCGCTGCCGCGTGATGTTTTGCCCGTAGTACAACCATTAAATTGGCGGGAATGAACCAACACTGTCCTGGTTCAAAGTCTACAAAACCGCAATTCACGGATTCGCGGCCCCTCCCCAAAGCCCCACCCCATTCGATTTGCCCCTTTCCTTTCAGGAAGACGATTATGTCGAATGCAAGTCCATGGCGGTCCGTGATGGAACCACTTTCATAAAACTCCCATCGCTCAACCGAGAAATAACGACAGGCAGACAAGAGCGTTATATTTCCTGCGAGCCTTATTTTCGAATGGCTTCGGAAGGAAGTATGGATTGACAACGGTGGCACCTTCCCACCCGAGGTCTTACCGAACTGGATGACCTCGAGTGCCTTCTCGACGTGCAATTCGCGCGGCTTGCCCTTGGCATCCACGCGGCCGTAATCGTAAACGCGGTAGGTCAGGTCAGAGTATTCTTGCACCTCGCAGATGATCATTCCCGTACCAATCGTGTGAGGGGTTCCTGCCGGAACAAAAAAAGTGTCGCCGTTAAACACGGCATGTTTCTCCAAAAGATTCTCGAGGGTTTTGCTCGCAATTGCATCGAGAAACGTTTGCTTTGAGATTCCCGGCTTTGCGCCGATCAGTACGTGCGCACCTGGTTCAGCTTGAACCACATGCCAGATTTCCGTCTTGCCACGCCCACCAGCAGCCTTTTCGTGGTCGGCGGCGTAAGCATCATCGGGGTGGACCTGTATGGAGAGCTTGTCGTTCGGAAAAATGAATTTAATAAGAAGGGGAAAGTCGCCCGGCTCCGCGATACGCGTCCCACGCCATTCGGGAGGCATCTCCCGCCATGCTTCGCCAAGAGTTTTTCCTGCGAACGGGCCAGTCGCAACTTTGCAAGAGACACCGGTAAGCCAAACTTCTCCAATCGGTTCCGCCAAATTTGTTTTTTCACGAAAAAGCGGAGCGAGCGAGCGCATCCCCCAAATGCGCTCCACAAACTCCGGCTCGATTCGAAAGGGCTCGGGCTTCACGGTCTGTGTAAGCTAGGCTGCAGCTTCCGCGCGGGCGAAAAATCTTTCGAGTCGGCGCAAGCCTTCCTCTATGCGCTCGACGGACGTCGCGTAGGACAAGCGCAAATACCCTGGCGCGCCGAAGGCTTCTCCGGGAACAACAGCCACATGCGCGCGGTCCAGAAGCATCTTTGCAATTTCCGTGTCCGATTTCGCCAGCGCGGACCGCCCTCCGCCATTCCCCAAATGCTCCGAAATGTTCGGGAACGCATAAAACGCGCCGCCGGGCCATTCGCAAGTGACGCCGGAAATCGTGCGCAGTCCCTCGACAATCCGTTTGCGCCGCTTTGCATATTCCGCAAGCATCACCGGAACAGTCGCCATCGTACCGGTCATCGCTTCGAGCGCTGCGTACTGCGCAATCGAAGTCGGGTTGGAAGTCGACTGGCTTTGCAGCTTAATCAGCGCTTGAATCAGCGCTTCCGGCCCCAGCGTGTAGCCAATGCGCCATCCCGTCATGGCAAACGTCTTCGACATCGAGCCAATGATGATGACTCTTTCCTTCGCGCCCGGCGCGCTGGCAATCGAGTACGGCTTGTGCGGCTGATACACAAAGTGCGAATAGCACTCATCGCCCATCAGCCACACGTTGTGGCTTTTGCAAAGCGCGAGGATGCGTTCGTACTCGTCCGGCGGAACCACTCCTCCCGTTGGATTGCAAGGCGAATTCACGATAAGAAGCTTCGTCTTCGGCGTAATCGCTTTTTCAATCGCAGAAGCCCGCACCGTAAAGCTATCTTCGGCGTGCGTTTCGACATACACCGGCGTTCCGCCCGCGTACTTCACAATGTCTGGAAAGCTCACCCAGCAAGGAGTAGGAATAATGACTTCGTCGCCTTGCTGAATCAGCACGCTCACCACATTAAAAATCGAGTGCTTGCCGCCCACGCTGACCACGCATTCTTTCGGTTCGAACGGCGAATAGAGTTCGCGCTTGTGCCACGCGCAGATCGCTTCGCGCAATGGCGCAATGCCTCCCGCCGGCGTGTACTTGGATTTGTTTTCTTCGATGGCGCGGATCGCCGCCTTCTTGATATGGTCCGGTGTAGGAAAGTCCGGCTCGCCGGGACCGAAGTCAGCAACGTCAATGCCTTTCGCTTTCATCTTTTCCGCTTCGGAAAGAACCGCGGCGGTTGGCGAGATTTGTATTCGGTTGATGCGGTCAGTCAGTTGCACCTGAAGCTCCTTCGGCGAGGGACACGTTGTAGCCACCAGTTTACAGGCAGGAGCAGACGGCGCAAACACCGAATTGGCCTGTTCGCCATCGAGATAGCCGCGCCGTGTACTTGGCAAGTCAAGGTAGCTTGCGCGCTCCTGGCAGGAACAGATGGACCACGCGAAAAGCCATCAGCTCGCTTGCCATCCAAAGTGATGTGGTGCTGGCTGCCGCTTAAGTCCTTTTTTGGGGAATTCGTTGGCGGAGGAAGGCTTGGATTTTAGGGCCCGAGGCTCGACGACCGGATCCCCGTCACAAGACCTTGGCGCGCAGCCGCTGCTCCACAATGGGGGGAACCAGCCCGTCCAGCGGCCCGCCGTGTTGGGCGATCTCGCGCACCAGCTTGGAACTTAGGTAGCTGTAGGGCTCTCCGGGCAGCATAAAGACGGTTTCCAGCCTCGGCTCCAGTTTCCGGTTCATCAGCGCCATTTGCAACTCGTATTCATAATCCGACACAGCGCGAATGCCGCGCAAGATCACCCCTGCACCGCGTTTCCGCGCGTAATCAATGAGCAGCCCTTCAAACACGTCCACCTCCACGTCCGCCCAATTCTTGGTGACGTCGCGCAGCATCTCCACGCGCTCAGGAACGCTGAACAACGGCTGCTTTTCCGTGTTTCGCAGCACGGCCACGATCAGCAGGTCAAACATTTTCTCGCCGCGCTCGATCAGGTCGAGGTGCCCGTTCGTGACCGGATCAAACGAACCCGGGTAGATGGCAATCGATGTTTTCATTGCGATTTCAAGCTCGGCGTAACGCCGGGGCTATTCTAACTCAAGCGCAAGAGGCCCGCTTCCCAAAGTTTCCGTCCGGCGCATGCACGCGTCCGTGAGCCACACAAATCTGTAAATCCTCTTCGCAGAAAGCCGCAGATATGACAGTATGCTGTGCCGCTGCTACATAGCAGCCTTCAAGTTTTCACCTTGAGCGGAAGGGATTGGGCAGGTCATGATGCAAGAGTTCGTTCCCAGTTGTGTTCGGAACTTCGGCACGCGAGGCTTCTTCTTGTTTTTCTTGTTTGCCTTTCTGACTCCGAAATTTGCCGGCGCTCAGCAAATCGGCGCTCAGCAGCCGGCGCTCCATCTCCTGCCCATCCCGGCAAGCGTGCAGTCCGGGACCGCAAGCCTGCGCGTGGATTCATCTTTTTCCGTAGTGTTAACGGGCTACTCCGAGCCGCGCCTGGAACGCGCTGTCGAGCGATTCCTCCGCCAGTTGTCGCTTCAGACTGCATTTCCCTTAAGCCTCAAGTCCGCAAAATCACCTCAGGCAACACTCGTTGTCCACACGGATCATGCAAGCAAAGAAATTCAGGAATTGGGTGAAGACGAGTCCTACGTTCTCGAAGTCACGAGCGCAGGCGCTAAGCTCATAGCGCCGACGCCTCTCGGCACCATGCACGGCTTGCAGACTTTTCTTCAGCTCGTAGACGTTTCGAGCGACGGCTTCGCCGCTCCCGCGGTGACCATTCCAGACCGCCCACGCTTTCCCTGGCGTGGCCTGATGATCGACGTAGCGCGCCATTTTGCTCCAATCGATGTGCTCAAGCGCAACTTGGATGGAATGGAAGCCGTGAAGATGAACGTCTTTCACTGGCATCTCACGGACAATCAGGGATTCCGCATAGAAAGCAAAAAATTTCCGAAACTCCACGAAATGGGCTCCGACGGGCTTTATTACACGCAGGACGAAGTCCGCGACGTGATTGCTTACGCGCGTGACCGAGGCATTCGCGTGATTCCTGAATTCGAAATGCCCGGGCACAGCACGGCGATGTTTGTGGCCCATCCGGAGCTTGCGAGCGCTCCCGGGCCTTACCAAATCGAGCGCCGCTGGGGCGTCATGGATCCCGCCATGGATCCCACAAACGAACAAACCTACAAATTCCTCGACCAATTCATCGGTGAAATGGCCAAACTTTTTCCGGATCAGTTCTTCCACATCGGCGGCGACGAAGTGAACGGCAAGCAGTGGGCTGCCAACGCGAAGATTCAGGAATACATGCGCGCCCACGGCATCAAAAATAATCAGGAGCTGCAAGCTTATTTCAGCAAGCGCCTTCAGCCTATTGTGGCCAACCATGGCAAGAGCATGATTGGCTGGGACGAAATTCTCGATCCCAGCCTGCCCAAGGACATCACCATTCAATCCTGGCGTGGACAGGCGTCCCTCGCCGCTGCCGCAAAGCAGGGATATCGCGGGCTTCTTTCGAACGGATACTACCTCGACCTCGGCTGGTCCGCAGCCCGCCATTACGCTGCGGATCCGCTGAGCGGTGACGCCGCCAATCTCTCACCCGAAGAAAAACAGCGCATTCTCGGCGGCGAATCCACCATGTGGCTCGAGTACGTCAGCGTGGAGAATATCGATTCGCGAATTTGGCCCAGAAATGCCGCCATCGCCGAGCGTTTGTGGTCCCCGGCGGAAGTTCGCGACGTCGCCTCCATGTACGCGCGGTTGGATTTCATCAGCTCGCGCCTGGAATGGCTGGGACTGACGCACCGCACCTACTATCGCCGGATGCTTCGCCGAATCGCTGGTGCTACCGCGACCGCCCAAGAATTCGCCGCCCTGCAGACCCTTACCGACCAACTCGAGCCGGTGAAGGATTACACGCGCGAAGAAACCGCCACAGCAGAGCCCACCAGTCTTTCGCCATTGAACCGCGTGGTGGACGCCATACCTCTCGAGAGCGACCTCGGAAGACACTTCGGCGAACTCGTCGATAGATTCCTTTTGAGCTCCTGCCAGGACGGCGAGCCCGGGGAGCGGCTCCTGGCACAGTTCACTGCCTGGAGGGACAATGACGCTAAACTCCAGCCCCTCGCGCAGCGCTCCTTCCTGGTTCAAGAAGTGGCCGCCCGTTCCCAAGACCTTTCGACTCTTGGAAAGATGGGCCTCGTTGCTCTCGAGCTCATCTCCAAGCGACAGCTTCCGTCGCAATCCTGGAAGACGCAACAACTCGCTACCCTGGGGCAAATGAACAATCTCGATCAAATGAAAAAGGGAAAAGTCCAGCTGCTCCTGATCCCCGTGCCCTCCGTGCAGAAACTGGTCGAAGCCGCCTCCGCGGGCGGAACTTGCGCTGGCGCCAAGCCCTAAAGTTGAGATTCCGGCGTGACCCCAACTTGCCCGTCGTCTCTCGAAGGACGCGGCACGCATTGCTCAACGATGAGCTTTTGTGTTCCGGCGACAGCCTGGGAGCCACGCGATTTATGTGCGCGAGACCGACCAGGCACGCCTGGTAATACCGATGCACAGCCGTGAGCTAAAACGCAAGACCCTCCGAGCCATCATTCAAGAGTTGAAGGTTAGCGGCGAAGAATTCCAAGAGATGTGGTGAGCAGTTTACTGGCTCAGTCCGCTGCGGAAGCCGCATTGTGGCAAAGGCCGCTGCCGGAGTCACGAAACATCTCGCCTTTTACCGGAATAAATTCCCAACTGTATTTTCCAGGCGCGAGCGTCAGCTTCAGCACACCGTAAGTCCTCCATTCTCTAACTTCGCTGTTAGGGGTGGGTAATCCTAGGGGATCATGACTTCTTCCACCTGTTCCCACCACAATCTCTCGAATTCCATGCGCAGGGTCAGGTTTCCCTTCGGGATCGAGCGGGGCAAACCGTTCGTACGAATGTTCGTGACCAGCAAGAATCAAGTCCGCATGCGCGGCGTACAGGTCCTCCCACAGGGGCCGGAGTTGTGGATGTAAGGCGTGACTCTTGAAAACGCCGCTGCTGAAGAGGGCATGGTGCCCGTAAGCCAGAATGCAGGAATCAGGGTGCTTCGCTAGGTCCTCATGGAGCCAGGTTTCCTGCGGCGAGCCTTTGTCGCAGCCGCCCATAGACTTGACGTTGCAATTGGTGTTCAGTACCACGACGTGCCAGCGCCCCAAATTGTAACTGTAGAATCCTTTACCTTCGGGTCCGGCTTGCGCGCCCCAATACTGAAAATAGCCTGAAGCGGTTCGGTCAACGTATTCGTGGTTCCCCAAGGCAGGTCTGGTGCGGTCTTTAAATTTGCCCCAAGTCGGATCGTAGCAATTCTTGAACTCGACCAAAGTACCCTTCTCATAAGCCAGGTCCCCGGCGGCAAAGACCGTGCCTGGTATTCGCTCAATCAACTCGGCCGTGGATTCTGCGCTGTCGAGGTGCTTGCAGGTGGCGATGTCGCCAGCGCCAACGAGCGTGAACGTCTGTTCGGCGTCATCGGCGTGGACTGATTTCGGAGCCCTTTTCTCTCCTTCCCTCTCAGAAGACTGAGCCGTGCTGCCGGTCCGGGCGGGGCCTGCCGGCGACAGCGAAAAAACCACGATCGCGGCACTTCCGACCCGAAGGAGATGCCGAACGCCGCGCGTCGCACTTGCTCTGCAACCCATCATCTGATGCTTCCTTGAATCGAAGATTACCACGTTGCATCAAAAAACTGCCCCACGATCTCGCGACGGAGATTCGCTATAAATCGGTAGGGCCGATGGGAAGACGCGTAAAAGTGAGACTATTTAAGTCCTATTATAAATGAAAGAAAACAAATAACTTGTTGACTTCAAGAAACGGGGAAGGCATTGACTTCTTCCCTGGAAAAGGCGTATATTCTATGTGCGACTAGAACGGTCGTATATGTGGGGGAAGAGGTAAATTCTCGGGCTCGATGTTTAAGCTTTCCAAGAAAGCTGATTACGGATTAATCGCCGTCAAGCATCTGGCTTTGCATCGCGATCACGCCTGCAGCGCCAGCGAGATTGCCGAGGAATATGGCATTTCTGCCACATTGATGGCCAAGGTGCTCCAGAAGCTGGCCCACAAGTCCATTGTGGCGGCAAAGCATGGGTCGAGTGGAGGGTACCAGTTATCCAAGGAGCCGTCGCAGATCAGCGCGCTGGAAGTCATCTCCGCGATTGACGGACCGGTGCTGATCACTTCGTGTGTCACGAACCACGGGAATTGCGATGCAACCCAGCGCTGTTCCGTAAAAGAGCCGTTACGGCGCGTGAACGAGAGCATCTTAAATGTGTTGGGCTCGGTCACGATTGCACAGATGAGCGAAGACCCGCAAGAACCTTCGCTCGTGGCATTAAGAACTTAGCCTGCCTATCGCAGGCAGGGAGAATTTAGGGGAAAGGGAAATATGGCCGTCACACTGCCGATTTACATGGACAATCACGCGACCACCCCGGTCGATCCCCGGGTGTTGGAGGCGATGCTGCCGTATTTCACCGGGAAGTTCGGGAACGCGGCCAGCCGCAACCACTCCTTCGGCTGGAGCGCGGAAGAGGCCGTGGAAAACGCTCGCCAGCAGGTGGCTTCGCTGATCAATGCCACGTCGAAGGAGATTATCTTCACGAGCGGCGCCACGGAATCGGACAACCTGATGATCAAGGGCATCGCGGAGATGTTTCGCGAGAAGGGCAATCACATCATCACGCAGTCCATCGAGCACAAAGCCGTGCTCGACACTTGCAAGAACCTGGAAAAGCATGGTTTCGAGGTGACCTATCTGCCGGTGCAGCGCGATGGGCGAGTTGGCCTGGATGAACTGAATGCGGCCATCAAGCCGACCACCATTTTGTTCACGATTATGTACGCCAACAACGAAATTGGCGTGATCAATCCCATCGCGGAAATCGGGAAGATTGCCAAGGAGCGCGGGATTTTCTTTGCGGTGGACGGAGTGCAGGCGGTTGGCAAGATTCCTGTCGACGTCCAGAAGGACAATATTGACTTGCTGGCCATCAGCGCCCACAAGATTTATGGGCCGAAGGGCGTCGGCGCCTTGTATGTGCGCCGCCGCAACCCGCGTGTGCAGCTCTCCGCCATCATTGACGGGGGCGGCCATGAGCGCGGCATGCGCTCCGGCACGCTGAACGTCCCCGGCATCGTGGGCCTAGGCAAGGCCTGCGAAATCGCGCAAAAAGAGATGCCGGAAGAGAGCGTCAGGCTGCGCGGCTTGCGTGACCGCCTGAAAGCAGGACTGGAAGCCAAGCTGGACGAGGTTTTTGTCAACGGTTCAATGGAGCATCGCCTGCCCAACAACTTAAATATGAGCTTCGCCTATGTGGAAGGCGAGTCTCTGCTGATGGGCATCAACGACGTCGCGGTCTCGAGTGGTTCGGCATGTACTTCGGCAACCCTCGAACCCAGCTACGTACTCAAAGCTTTAGGGGTGGGCGAAGACCTCGCTCACACCTCGATTCGATTCGGCCTCGGCCGTTTCAATACTCAGGAAGAAGTTGACTACGTCATCGACAAGATGGTGCAAGTCGTCACCAAGCTGCGCGAGCTTTCACCGCTTTATGAAATGGCCAAAGAGGGAATCGACATCTCAAAAATGAAATGGCAAACCGCCTAGAAGGGCTGAGAAACAAACAATGGCAAATGAAGGTACAATTCGCATTCACCGCTCCATCGCGGGCACAGGCGCGGCGTTCCGCGTCAGCTTTGTGCCTTACGACTCGGAGGAAGAGAGCGGGGGAGAGCGCTCATTCCGCGAACTTCAGCAGGTGCGCGCTTTCCTGAAAATGCTCGGGGTCGGAGCGGAGTACATTAAGGATGCTTTTCGCCAGCTTACTGCGGGCCGTTCGGCTTCTCTGCCGAACGTGACGCTCTCGGAAAAGGCTGTGAAGAGCGCGGGCTTTGAAAGTGTCGAAAATATGGCAAGGAGCAACGGGTAATGGCATACAGTGACAAAGTAGTGGATCACTACAACAATCCCCGCAACGTCGGCAGCCTCCCGAAAGAAGATCCCAACGTCGGGACCGGCCTCGTCGGCGCGCCGGAATGCGGCGACGTGATGAAGCTGCAGATGAAAATCAATCCGGAGACGCAGGTCATTGAAGAAGCCAAGTTCAAGACCTTCGGCTGCGGGTCGGCCATCGCCAGTTCCTCGCTCGCTACGGAATGGGTGAAGGGCAAGACGGTGGACGAGGCGCTGGCCATCAAGAACACGGACATCGTGCGCGAGCTGTCGCTTCCGCCTGTGAAGATTCACTGTTCTGTGCTCGCGGAAGACGCCATCAAGGCCGCCATCGGCGACTGGAAGAAGAAGCACGGCGTCGAAGTGCCGGCAACCGCGAAGGCCTCGCACTAAGTAGCCTGCCCGTGGCGCCGCGCCTGGCGGCCTTCCTGTAGGGGTGCAGCGGGCTGCCCCCGTGGCAAGGGCGCGGGTGGGGTTAGATGGTTAAGCGGCTGGCTAGCTGCTTTAGAATGAACAACTTGTGGGGCTCCTAGTAAGTGTTCATTCTAACCGAATTACGGGAAGGCTAACGCTTTAGCATGAACACTTACACAAAAACAGAGGAGGGCATGGCGACCGCCCCGGCCATCCATCTCACCGAGCGGGCGGCGAAGCAGATTCGCAAGCTGCTCGAGAAAGAGGGCGTTTCGCCCGAGGTTGGCGGACTGCGCGTGGGCGTGCAGGGGGGCGGCTGCTCCGGATTGTCCTACGCCATGCGCCTGGACACGCAGCCGCGCGACCGCGACAAGATTTTCGAGGAATTCGGCGCGCGCATTTTCGTGGACCCCAAAAGTTTTTTGTACCTGAATGGCACAACGCTGGAGTACGAAGAGACGCTGATGCGCCAAGGATTCATCTTTCAGAATCCCAACGCGGCGCGGAACTGTGGCTGCGGCAGCTCTTTTACGGCGTAATCGCCAGAATTGTGGAGAAGGACTGGCTGGCGGCCGTTCGCCAGCCATTTTTGTTTGTGCCTTGCAGGGAATTTTGAAGAGCTTTCATGAGCACGAGGACAACATCATCAGCTACGAAGCCAGTTGAGCTGCCGGATTACTTCGCCATCTTTGGTTTGCCACGAAAGCTGTGGATCGAGACGAGTGAGCTGGAGCAGACGTTCCTGCAGATGAGCTGGAAGCTGCATCCGGACAATTTCGTGAAGGCAACCGAACAGGAGCGCGAGCTTTCGCTGAAGCGTAGCTCAGAATTGAACGATGCCTACAGGACGCTGCGCGATCCCATTGCGCGCGTCGAGTATTTGCTCGGCATCGAAGGCGAGCGCAAAGAAGGGGAGAAGAAGCAGCAGGCTCCGCCGGAACTGCTCGAAGAAGTTTTCGAGTTGAATGAATCGCTCGATGAATTGCGGGGAGCAAAAGCTTCGGGTCAGGACTTGGCGGGACTGGAAGCGCGGCTCGAATCGGCAGAGAAGAATTTTCAAGCGAAACTGGGCGAAGTTGACGGAGAACTGCAGGCAACTGCGCGCGAGTGGGACGCTGCCTTGCAAGGTGACGCAGCAGCGCGGAAGAAGGTTATGGCGCGACTGAACGAATTACTGAACCGCCGCTCGTACATTCGGAACTTGGTGAAGAACGTCCGAAAGGAGTTGGAGTGACTCTCTGGCACGGCGCGATTATCTTGTAGCGCAGCGATCGTCGGCTCGTTTGGTTTTCACGAGTCACCAGTCACGAGTCACCAGTCACGACCGTGGGACGAATTGTCGGAATCGATCTGGGTACAACGAACAGCCTGGTTGCGTACACGGACGCGCAGACGGGGCAGCCGAAGTGTATTCCGGGTCCCTATGAGTCGACGCTATGTCCGTCGGTGGTGAGCGTTGATGCGGACGGCAGTGTCATCGTCGGCGAGCCGGCGAAGCGGAGGCTGCTAAGGCAGCCCGAACGCACGATTTATTCCGTGAAGCGTTTGATGGGACGAGGGCCCGCGGACCTTCAGGACGAGCTGAGGCTTTTTCCATTTCGCATTGATCCCGCGAGCAAAAATGTGATTCGTGTCCGTCTCGGGGAAAAAGTATTCACACCGCCAGAGATTTCTGCCTTCATTTTGCGCGAACTGAAGAATTGGGCAGAAGCGTTTTTCGGTGAAACCGTAGATCGCGCGGTCATCACCGTGCCTGCGTATTTCAATGACGCGCAGCGCCAGGCTGCGAAAGATGCGGGGAAAATTGCCGGACTCGAAGTTCTTCGCCTGGTCAACGAGCCAACGGCTGCGGCCCTGGCGTATGGCCTGCACGAAAAGCAGCGCGGGCGCGTTGCGGTTTACGATCTCGGCGGCGGCACGTTCGACATTTCTGTCTTGAAACTCATCTCCACGAGCGAAGGCGATATTTATCAGGTCCTTTCGACCAACGGCGACACGCACCTTGGTGGCGATGACATCGACAATCTGCTCCAGGCCTTCGTTCACGAGTTGATTCTTCGGCACGAAGAGATCGATTTTTCGCCGCATGGTGAACTGGGACAGGAGCTTCGCAAGGCCTTGATCAATGTGAAGCATCAGCTTTCTGAAACCGAGACGGCGACACTGCGGTTTGCTTTGCTGAACGGCACGGTCTTCACGCACGAATTCACGCGCGGCGCGCTGGAAGAGCTGATTAAGCCCGTCGTGGATCGCACGATGAGCCCGGTGAAACAGGCGCTGGCCGACGCGCAACTCCAGCCGAGCGACATGGACGAAGTTGTTTTAGTAGGTGGAGCGACACGCACGCCGCTGATCCGGCGCACGGTGCAGGAATATTTTGACCGTAAGCCGCACACGGAGTTGAACCCCGATGAAGTAGTGGCGCTGGGCGCAGCGGTGCAGGCGAACATTCTCGACCGAGGCGTGCAAAACATGCTGCTGCTCGACGTGACGCCGCTCTCACTGGGAATTGAGACGTACGGCGGCGCGGTCGCGAAGGTGATTCCGCGCAACTCCACGATTCCCGCAAGCGCGCAGGAACTCTACACGACGGGTGTGGACAACCAGACGGGAATTGATATTCACGTTCTGCAGGGCGAGCGCGAATTGGCGAAGGATTGCCGTTCCCTGGCGCGGTTTACGCTGAAAGTGCCGCCGGCGCCGGCGGGTTTGCCGCGCATTGAAGTGAAATTCCTGATCGACGCGAACGGCATCCTGCAAGTCGGGGCGAAAGATTTGCGCACTGGGGAGCAACACTCGATTGAAGTGCTGCCGAGCTACGGCATCAGCGATACGGAGATCGAGCGCATGCTCGAAGAGTCCATCGAATATGCCGAGCAGGATTTTGCGGAACGCCAGTTGATTGAGGCGCGCACGGAAGCCGAATCGATTTTGACCGCGACCGCCAAGGCGCTGGCGAATCCGCAAGCGCAAGGCTTGCCCGCCGAAGAACGCGCGCGGATTGATGCCAGTGTGGTTGCGCTCAAGGAGTCTGTGGCGGGCAGCGACTACAAACTCATTCGCAAACGCATTGACGAGCTGAATCACGCGACCGAGCACTTGGCGGAACTGCTGATGAGCAGCGCGGTTTCGTCCGCGCTGGAAGGGCGCAAGCTGGCCGAGGTTTGAGTCTCGCCAGCAAGGTCGATCGTCCTTGGTGGCTCCTCGCGACGTTTGAGTTTTTGGGGGAATTATGGGCGGAACAAATCCATACATCGAAGAAGTCAAATACAAACCCGCCACGAAGAAATACAAGGTGACGTTTCTTCCCAGCGGCAAGACGATTGAAGTCGATCCGGAGAAAATCCCGTACGGGCACAACGGCCTGCCGGGGAGCATTTTGGACATTTCCGAAGGTTTTAAAATGGGATTGGACCATGCCTGTGGTGGGGTGTGCGCCTGCTCGACGTGTCACGTGGTCGTGCACCAGGGCCTAGAGTCGTGCAACGAAGCGACCGACGCGGAACTCGATGAGCTGGACGAGGCCCCTGGGATCACGCCGAAGTCGCGCCTTGGCTGCCAAGCGGTCCCTGACGGTACGACGGATATCGTCGTCGAGATTCCCGACTGGAACAAGAACTACGCGAAGGAAGCGGATCATTGAGTAGCGGTGACTGGTGACTCGTGAAACTCTGCGAACGGTGGGTAATGGCTACGTATCAGTCGCCGGAAGAGAGACCAAACGCAGAATCTTAGGACTCCAGGGCGACAAGTCTCGTGAGGAGAGGGCCATGCCGCAGACATTTGGCTGGGACAATTTTGAGGACATTGCGATTGCGCTGGCCGACAAGTATCCGGACACTGATCCGCTGACGGTTCGCTTCACCGACATGCACAAGTGGATCACGGAGCTGGCGGGCTTCAGCGGGGATCCGGCAGGGTCCAACGAAGCGAAGCTCGAAGCCATCCAAATGGCCTGGCACGAGGAATATCAGGACCGCCAAAGCTGATTCGCAGTCTTTGCTTCTTCGGAAACATTACGGCGTAAAGCGATCTCCCAGATGGCTATGACGGACTACAGAACGCAGCGCGACCAAGGCCTTCAAACTCACGTGGAGGAGCCGAGTTTTCCGCCCTTGACGGTAGTGAACCTGAAACGGGAAGCGGGTTCGGTCGAACAGGTCTACAAGAACTTCGTTCTCTTCAAGGTGAACAACCAAGTCATTCGGATGTCGGTAATGGAAGGGGAATTCCGCTGGCACAAACATCCGCACTCGGATGAGTGTTTTCTGGTTATGGAAGGGGAGCTGGAAATCGACATTGCAAAAGACAAGACGTATCACTTGAAGGTTGGGGACGCCTTCACAATTCCAGCGGGCGTCGTTCATCGGACACGGTCGCGATCCCGAGCTGTAAATTTGTGCTTTGAGGATCACGCTGCCTATACGGACGTGACCTTTGAAGAGCCGACCCTTTGAGCGGCAGAGAACCAATGTCCGGCCTGCCCGCTTGTTCGTGCGGAAGAATTCTCTTATTCTAGATAAGTGACACACCTGCAAAGCGTGGCGCTATGGTGCAACGGTTAGCACGCGGCCCTTTCAAGGCCGAAATACGGGTTCGATTCCCGTTAGCGCTACCAACAGCTCGTAAAGCCTGCCGAATTTGGTTTTGCACAAATGAAAGTCTGTTGTAGTAGTCCGGCCTCTATCTGTTACTGGGGCGTTGTAACGCTGGCGGCGTGGGCAGTTTTGGCAACGGTTGGTGTGCTTTGGCATCCACTCCACGCGACCTCGGCGGCAACCTGTTTGCTGGCCATGGCTGCTGGCTGCTTTGTGAATGCATTCAAAAACCATACGTATCATTGCGTTCTCACCGGACCATTATTCTTGATTGCCGCGATTCTTTTGCTTTTCTTAGACTCGTTGCACATCAACGCCGGCCTCGTCTGGGCGGGTGTTCTGGTTGGAACCGCCGTATCATTCTTGTTGGAGTGGCGCTATTCGAGAAAGCTATCTGCTCCTGCCTGCAATTAGGTGCGCTGGCAGGTCCTCATTTTCCCCCGTTTCAGCGACGCCAACGAGGTCGTACCTCGGGCAACGTAAACAGATAGAGACCATGGACTCAGGAAGTTGTGGCGCACGAACGGGAACTTAGCAGAGGATAGTTGGGGAACACCAGAAACTGCGCCAGTCCTCCTGAGGAGCGTCCTTGAGCTACGTTGAAAAGCACTTGATTCCGGGCGAGTCCGTTCAGTACGAGACTAAGCTGCACTGGATTGTCATGTTGGGGCACATCGCCATTGCCGCTGTGCTCGAGTTCCTTGCCATGGTGTTTCTCGTTGGCGCTTTTTCCAGTTGGAAAGGCGCCCCAGTGACGCCTCCGCGAGGGGCAATGTATGTTGCTACTCTTCTGTGTTTCGCAATGGGTGGAATACTCCTAGGCATCGGACTGCTTAGGCGCAGGGCGACAGAGATGGCGGTGACCAGCAAAAGAGTGATTGTGAAAACTGGGATTGCTGAGCGGCGGACGGTGGAGATTTTGCTGTCGAGGATTGAAAGCGTTGCGGTAGACGAGCCGGCGCTCGGAAGATTGCTGGGATACGGCACGGTGATTGTGCGCGGCACGGGAGGAACTCCCGAGACATTCGAAAAGATTTATCATCCGCTGGAATTCCGGGAGCAGGTCCAGCGGCAGATCGCCGAAGGCAAAGCAAGCTAGTGTGCCGTTCCGCAAATACAGAGGAAATGTGCTGTAGGCGCTTGTATTGAATCTGCGTGCTTTAGCGAGCGCGGCTTAATGAATGTCTTTCCGGTATGAAAACGCGTCACGGCGAGGCCGCCAGGCCATTTTGGAGCGCAGTTGCAAGGGGCGTACACTAGGGGTTACACGCAAGGGAGGTACAAATGGCAAATCTGATGCGAACTTCCAATCCAGCGCTCAATGAGAAGGCCTTCCAAGGACGGGCGGCCTTGGGCGAGGCGATGACGCTTCAGGGCACTGTGAACAAGACGGGCGTACTGCTGCTTTGCGTCGTGGTGGCCGCCGCATGGACTTGGGGCTTGTCACATTCCGAAACGCCGCAAGCGGCAATTCCCTGGATGATTGGGGGGATTTTCGGTGGCTTCGTCGTGGCGCTGGTCACCGTTTTCAAAAAAGAGTGGTCTCCTGTGACTTCGCTGATTTACTCGCTTCTGCAAGGCCTGGCGCTCGGGGGCATTTCCGCGATGTTTGAACAAAGATACCCGGGCATTGCCATTCAGGCGGTGGGACTAACGTTTGGCACGCTGTTTGCGATGCTTCTTGCGTACAAAACCGGGGTCATCCGCGCGACGGAGAAATTCAAGATCGGGGTGTTCGCCGCAACGGGCGGCATCATGCTGCTCTATCTTGTGGACATCGTCTTGCGTTTTTTCAGTCGGCCGGTTTCTTTTATTCATGAAGGCACGCCCATTGGCATTGCGTTTAGCCTCTTCGTGGTGATTATTGCGGCGCTCAATCTTGTGCTCGATTTTGACTTGATTGAGACAGGCGTGAGCAATGGTGCGCCAAAATACATGGAGTGGTATGGCGCTTTTGGCTTGATGGTCACTTTGATTTGGCTCTATCTCGAAATCTTGCGATTGTTGGGGAAAGCGCGCCGCCGGTAAACGACGTCCTCGGATGGAGACCAACAGAGAAAGGGCCCCCGGTTGTCAGCCGCCGGTTCATCGACGCGCTGGGGTATGCGGCGCAAATTCGCAAACGAACCGAGCGCCCCTATATTGGCCACCTTCTTGGCGTGACTTCCATCGTCATCGAATACGGAGGCGACGAACAGACGGCAATCGCTGCACTGCTTCACGACGCGGTCGAAGACCAGGACGGTTTGCCGCGGTTGCGCGAGATTCGCCCGAAATTCGGAGAGCGGGTTGCGCGAATCGTTGACGGATGTACGGATTCTTATACCGACCCCAAGCCTCCCTGGCGCGAGCGCAAGCTGGCCTACATTCAGCGCGTCGCCGGAGAGGCGAACGATGTGCGGTTAGCTTCCGCCGCAGACAAGCTGGCGAATGTGCGCGAAACGATTCACGACTTTCGCGCCCATGGTGATTTCGTCTTCGAGAAATTCCAGGGAAAAAAGGAAGGGACGCTCTGGTATTACCGCGCGCTGGTGGACGTTTTTCGAAGAGCTGGCACCAATGCGTTGATTCAGGAGCTCGACCGGGCAGTTGGCGAACTTGAAGCGCTTGCTCGCCTGTCACGCTGAGCGACGCGATGGATTTGAGTGAACCAGCTGTTTCAGGTTCCGGCAGGGTGAGATTCTCCGCGCAAGCACCGAGAAGAAGTTCTTCGGTCATCCTCGTCCTTCGCTACGCGCAGGACAAGTCGGATGCCCGCAGAATGACGCCGTTTGGTGATATTGGCGGCCTTTCAAAGACTCTGATGCGATAAATGTCGGCTGGGCTAGAACGTCAAGCGCAGGCGGGCGGAGACACTGCGGGGCGGGGCGACGGCGGTACCGGAAAAAAGGCTGGCGAAATTGATGACGTTGACGCGGTCGCCGAGATTCGAAATTTGGATTTGAAACATGCCGCTGCGCTGCTCTTTCCTGTAGAGTTCCGCTCCACCGCCGACGTCCAGGGACAGGTTTGGACGCACGCGGCCGCGCGCCAAGTTCACCTGACTTAGAATCTCCGGCCCGTATTGGGCCAGCAGGAAATTTGGATCGGCGCTACCCGTATCTGCGGGCAGGCCGCTCCCGTATTGCGTGCCCAGCGCGAGCCAGACACGCGCGGGCGCCTGGAAACGAACGTAGGTGCGGAGCGTGTTGCGCTGGTCCTGCGTGACGGCAAATTTGCTTGTATCCGTTAGCTGGTTCGCCACTTCGCTTCCGAGAAAGAGGCCGCCAGTAATCGGACCCTGACCGATTCCGGCTTGATTGGCGTAGCTCAAGTAGCCGGAAAATCTTCCCCAATGCGGCACTTCGAGCCGCAGTTCCTCGCCACAGACCCGCGCCTTTGCGAAACTGATCGGGAAACTGATGCCGGTGTCGAGCAGCACCTCATCATCGGGATAGTCGTGAAAGTCGCGACGAAAAATGTTCGCGTCCAGCCGCAATTTGCCGAAAAGGGCCCTGGTGAAACCGCCTTCATAATAATTCGCGTGCGCGGGGCGAACCGGAAGGCGCACCACGATCGGAGCGATCGATTTGAGCTGCGGCGAACTGGCGAGGAGAAGATTTTCCATTGCCGGCGTTTGGAAGACGCGATCGTAGGAAGCGTGCAGCAGGAGATTCAGCGACGGTACGTAACGGGAAATGCCGATGCGCGGGCTCCAGCCTGATTGGCGCGCGACAAATCCATAATGATCGAAGCGCAGACCCGCTCCTACGTTCCAGTTGTTCCGGTGCCACTGGTCCTGCAGGTAGGCCGCCGGCTCGATATCCCAATGACGGTCCGCAAATTGAAAAGGCGTCTGCGTTCCCGGATCAAATTGGCTGGGATCCGTAATCGCGTATCGCAGGGCCTCGTGAACGGGACTAAGGAGGCTATCCACACCAGCTTTCCAGTCGTGATGGCCGCGATGGCCGGCGAGGTCGGCGCGAAGATAGCCTTCGCGGTAGTCGCGTTCTTGCGAAACAATCACCGGCGTCGCGGCGGTATTCGAACGCAAAGTAGCGTCGGCGTCGCGCACGCTTCCGGAGAGACTCAGAAACAGGTCCTGCGAGATGGGATCTTGAAAAAAGATCTGGCCGCTGGTTTCCGTGTCGGCGATGTCCTGTCGCTGACCCGCATTTTGTTGCACGAGTTCATTGGGAACGAGGAAACGGACGGCGTTGTGCGTCACGGTGATGCGCAGGCGGTCTCCACCGGAGAAATCCCGTTCGTAGGAGCCCGAGAAGCCGGCGGCGTTTCCACGATTGGTGAAGTTCTGCAAGAGCGGCGGATCGAGATAGCGATCGGTATGAAATCCGTCGGCGGTGGCGGAAAAGCGATTCTTGCCGTGAACCAAGGAGATTCCCGCGGCGCCATCCGCGGTGGAGAAACTTCCGCCGCTTGCGTCGAGCTGGCCGTGGAGGCCGAGGGGGACGTCTTTCTGAGTGGTGAGCTCGACAACGCCACCGAGTTTCCGGCCATACTCCGCCGGATAATTCGCGGTGATGACACGAAGCGATTCGACCTCGTCGGCGTCGAAGGAGGCAGCGAAAGCAGGCGAGCGATTTTGCGTCAACGGCAGACCGTCAACAACGTACTGCACGTCGTATTCCGAGCCGCGGGGATGAAGAACGCCGTTGGCTTCGAGCAGCCATCCTGGTTGATCGGCGACCAAGTCCAATAAATCGCGGCCCGGCTGAGCGGTGGCCTGTTCGCTGATGGTCTGACGGCCGACGGTGTAAAGCGTTCCCGTGCGAGACGGGTCCACGAGCGTTGCCGGGTCGCTGACCTGCACTTGCGCGGTCACCGGCGCAACGCCCATGATCACCGTGAGGTGGACTGGAACTTCGGAACGGATCTCCACCAGATCGCTCCATGGAGCGAAACCTTTGGAATGCAGGCTGAGACGATAAGTGCCGAAGAGCAAGTCCTGCGCCATGTAATGCCCGTCCGCGCCAACCGCGAAGGTTCGCTGGAATTGATTGGCTTCGCTCGAGAGTTCTCCGGAGGGCGCGAGGGCGGCGCCTTGGGCGTCGTGCACTTCGAGGTGCAACTCGCCCCGCACGCGCTGAGCTGGTGTTCTTGGCGCGCAAAGAAAAAGGAACGCGAGGGCTCCACCGAACGTTAAGATATTTCTTGGGAGCATCCGTAAACTAAATCTGGCGAATAGTGGCCGACTATCACGGTAACACGGCGTCCTTCCTGCCGATCAACCCGGCAAGTCACAGGTGGCAAAGCGCCAACACCTTGTCTTTACACGACGCTAAGCGAGCCTTTCTGCTGTGGTTTGGGAGCAGACGTTTTGATGGTGAGGCGGCTTGGCAGTTCTCGCCCCCTGAGTGGAAAATAGGAATCTTGCTCTCGATGCGATGTCGTCAGCGAGGGAATGAAGGAAGGCCGATGGAAGTCCGAGGGGCTGGACGGAAGGAGAACGACTCGAGTGAGCAGGCGCACGCCTGCATTGTTTCATCGGGATTTCTGACAGGTTCGCGAACGGTTCCATCCGAGGAAGTGGACCGCGCGTTTGGCATGCCCGTGGGCAAGCTGCGCAACCGCGCGGGGATGGAGTCGCTGGCGTACGCGACGGATTGCGAAAGCGAATTGACGCTGGGAGCAAAGGCCGCGGAAGCGGCGCTGCGCGCCGCGTCTTGCGGAGCGCAGGAGCTGGATTGGATCATCGCCGCGAGCGAGACGTATCACGACTATCCGGCGCTTGCGGCGCAATTGCACTCGCGGCTGCTCGCGCGAGAAAACTGTGGCGCGCTGGATGTCGGCGGGGCGTGCCTCGGGTTGCTCAACGCGCTTGCGGTTGCGCAATCATTGATTGGTTCAGGCGCAGCGCGAACGGTTGCGGTGGTCACGGCGGACGTGCATACCCGGGTGCTGACACCGGAGCGCGTCGCCGGGGAATTTGGCGGATTGTTCGGGGACGGCGCCAGCGCATTTTTGTTGCGTCGCGAAGGGGAATCGTCGGCGGACACGAGCTACAGGCTTGGCGATTTTCTCTTTGGTTGCGCTGGTCAGTATGCAGCGGCGATTCAGGTTGCTGCAAGAATCGGCGGCGGCCTCGACGTGCAGTTTGACGGCGAAGCCCTTTCGCGCGCGGCGATTACGCGGCTCGAAAAGGTCATCGCGGCCGTGGAAAACCGCAGCGGGATTTCGCGTACTTCGGTCGGAGGCTTTGCGACGCACCAGCCGAATCCCCGGCTGTTGACGCTGCTCGCAAAGCAGTGCGGTGTTTCGGTTGATGTGTTTCCTCCGATTTGCCGGATCGCGGGCAATCTGGGGTCCTCGATGTGCGGAGCGGCGCTTCATGCTGCGCTGCAAAATGCGGCAAGAGTGGAAGCTGGCCAGCGCAAGCCCATCTTTCTGGCGTCGCTTGGACCTGGCTTGTTGTTTGGAGGAGGGTGGCTTACGCCTGCATGAGGCAAGGCGAATGCTTCGTTTCATTTCCGTCTTCGCCCTGCCAGGACACTAACTGGCTATTACGTTGACTTCCCGCGTTCTCCCGCGAATAATCCTGCGCATGGCTCGCCCGGATGCCGTTCGCCGCGTCAAGAGCTACTCCGCCGCCGACGGCTTCGTGTATCAGTATTACTTCTTTGAGGGGAACCGCGGGCAACGCGAGGGAAACCCGGGGGGCGAGTTTACTTACTTTGTCTCCATCGACCGGCAATCGGCGTTTCCTTTCAAAATTTTTGTCCACCAATCCGCGCTCGACGACTGGGCCGCACAAAACGGCCGCGTTCTATCCAGCTCAGAGGAATATGCCGTGGCCAAGATGCGCCTGTTCAACGCCTTCGATGAAGGCCTGGTCAAGGCCAGCCAGCAGGGCGAGCGGCCTCGCGAAGTCATGGTCAACGAAGCGAATCTTGAAGAACTCCTCGGCCAACTGGGTATTTAGCGCGCCTTGTACCAAGGTGACTCTGCCAGCTTGGGCCTTCGCAGTGAACCAAACCCGCCACCACGACGTCTGGTAGTTGTACGGGGGGATGAGGCCCCTTACTTCCTCCGGGCGGCCGGGTGTGGCGAGCATTTAGAAGGGATCCTATGCAGGAGCTGGTTCTGAACCAACCAGTTAGCACGGCAAGGAGCGAGTTGGTGCGCGAAGCTCAGGCGGACGCCCGGCGGGAATTCGAAGAGCGCCTTGCCGAATGCGGCCCGCTAGCTTTTCGTGTTGCGCGCGGAGTACTGCGCAACACTGCGGATGCCGAAGACGTTGCGCAAGAGGCGCTGCTCCGCGCTTACAAGGGTTTCGACCGGCTCCGCGACCACAATCGCTTCCGCGGCTGGCTGGTGCGTATCTCGTTTCGGCTCGCGCTCGACCGGTTGCGCTCCGCGAAACGACGTGAGCAGCGCGATCAGTTGTGGGCTAAACCGGTCCATCAGCAGCCTCCCATGAGCGCGGAGGATGTTGCTGCTTCGAACCAGTTTCAGGCTCACTTGGATCGAGCGCTCGAAGAGTTGCCCGAAAAATTGCGCCTGGTGCTTCTGCTCTCGGCGATGGACGGTTGCACGATGGAAGAAATCGCGGCCACGGTGGGCGTGCCTCTCGGAACCGTGAAGTCGCGGATTTTCGTCGCCCGAAAGAAATTAGCGGAGAAGTTGCGATGCCATGCGAACACTATAAAAATGCGCTGATCGATGCTGCTGTCACCGGCAGGGATTTGACGGGCGCCGCCGCTTTGACTGCGGAGCTGCGGGACTTGCGGGCACATCTCGCGGAATGTGTTGCCTGCCGCGCGGCTTTGGCCGAAGAACAGTCCTTACTTGCGGCAATGGATTCCGGCCTTCGCGTCGCAGCAAATGCCGAAGTCCCGCCTTCTCTTCTTCCTCGTGTTCGCGCCAGCCTTGACGAGGCCGCTACCGCACGTCCGCGCTGGAGTTCGCAGTGGCTCGCCTTGGCGGTTGCCTCAACTGCGGTCGCCATGTTGTTTTTGCCTGTGAAATTCCGCCGCAACAACGCCGACGCTCTGTCAATAAATTCGGTTTCGAATCTGCCCACTGTTCCTGAGGTGACTCCAACGACGCAAACCCCATCCCTTTCAAATCCGGGCGGGGGAGGAAAATTGCCACAGAAGCCCTTAGCGTCCACCGCAAGAAATGCTCCGCTGCGAGACGAGTCGGCAAGTCGGAGGCGCTCTCCAGAGATTCTTGTGTCCCGCGACCAGGAAGCCCTCCTGGCAAGCTACGCGAAGCAATGGAGTTCTCGTGTGCGCGCGCCCCTGGTGTCGAGCGAGCTTGTTGAAGCAAAGCTGGAACCTCTGAGAGTTCCACCGATCCAGATCGCGAACCTTGACGTCAAGCCTTTAGCGGAAGAAGGCTCTCAGTGATTTCCGCGAATGCTGATAAAGACAACACACAGTCAGATTCTTTGGAGGAACGGAATGAAAAAACTTATTTACCTCTGCTTGTTCGGTGTCCTGGGTCTGATGCTGCAGCCTTTGAGGGCGCAGGACAAGGCCCAGGAGAAGACCCGGTCCGAAGAGCGGGCCAAGGAACTCATCCCTGTTAAACTGCAAATCGTTTTTGCAGAATTTGACGGAGAAAAAAAGGTTTCCAGCATGCCCTATACCTTTATGATGCTCACCGATGAAAAATCGAGCGGTCACGGCGCCAGCCTCCGTACAGGTATTCGAATTCCAATCGAGGTTGACGGGAAGGATCAAAAGACTACCTACATCGATGTCGGATCAAACATGGACTGCAATGTCACGGGGCAAGACGACGGCCGCTTCTTGGTCCGTTTAATCTTTGATCGCTCGGCACTTTTTCCAAACAAGTCCTCGGAGGGGGAGAGGCTTGTGTCTCAGCCGAATGGGCAACCCATCGTCCACGCATTCAGAACCAACGAAAGCTTGCTTCTTAGAGATGGGCAAACGTTAGAAAGCACGGTGTCCACAGATCCACTCAACGGCCATACAATCCGTGTCACTCTTACTCTGAACGTTCTAAAGTAAAGAAGTTCTCGGGTTCTATTCCAACACGGACGTAAGGGCGGAATGCAGTTCTGGATGCAAAAACGAGTGGCCAAATTGCTGAAGCTTCTGTGGTTGGACGCGCTGGCTGGATAACAGCAGCGCGTCTGCCATTTCGCCTAGAGTCAGGCGCAAGGCGAAAGTAGGTGCTGGTAAGGGCGCGGCGCGGTGTAGTGCCTGTGCAAGTGCTTTTGTGAACTCTGCATTTTGCACGGGTTGCGGCGCAACAACGTTAACCGCTCCTCGCACGCCGTTGTTCCCGATTGCGAATCGAATCATCCCAACGACGTCCAGCAGCGTGACCCATGACATCCATTGCTTGCCCGAACCGAGCCTGCCTCCCGCCCCAAGCCTGAACGGCAAAAGCATCTTGGCCAGCGCGCCACCATGACGCGCCAGAATGATCCCGAAGCGCGCAAGCACCACGCGAATCCCCAACACTTCTGCTTTCAATGCTTCCGCTTCCCACTCTTGCGCCAAGCCCGCCAAAAAGTCGGTCCCCGGCTTGCTTTCTTCGGTCAGAACCTCATCACCCCGGTCACCATAAATTCCAATCGCCGATGCCGACACCAGGACTCTCGGCCGCACATTCATCTTCGCTAAGGCCCTTACCAGCGCTTGTGTGGTGTCAATCCGGCTCGTGCGCAGCAGGACCTTTCGGCCTTTCGTCCAACGCCCTCCTGCGATCGAAGCTCCCGCCAAGTTGACGACGGCATCCGGTCCAACGCCCGCGCCGCCCAATTCGCCCGTTGCGGGATTCCACACCACATTGAATCCGTCTTTGGCGCCAGACGTTGTTTTGCTCCCTGGCCTCATCAATCGACAGAGGGTGTGGCCATCGCTCGCCAGCGCCTTGACCAGAGCGGTTCCCACCAGGCCGGTCGAACCCGTTACCAAAATTTTCATCAGATCCTCCGCTGCCTATATCATAGGAAGTTAGCGAGGCGCGCTTACTCGCACCGTACGCAACCCGCGCTTTGCGGTCAAGTCATCGAACGTTTCGAAGAGTTCTTTTGCGCTGAAAGCTTCAAGCTTGCCGCACGGGGCCTTTATCACCGGTCTCATCACCAGCCAAAGCCGCCCGAAGCTCACCCTCCGAGGGGATCTAGCCCCGATCCCTCGCTCCACTTGGGATGACAGGTTGTGGACTTTTGGAAGCCCATAGCTGACGGTTCGGCTGGCTGCTTCCCGTCGCTCGCGCTACAATTCTCCTGTGCCTCCTGTTTCGCAAACGGTTCGCGTCAAGGTGCTGTTCTTCGGCGGCCTGAAGGACGTTGTCGGCCATTGCGAGGAGTCTCTTGACCTCAACGAGGCAGCCAGCATCGAGGAGCTCTTTGCGCTTTATTCGCAGCGTATTCCCGAATTGGCTAGGTACCGCTCTTCCGTCGTGGCGTCGCGTAATCAGGAATTTGCTGCCTGGGACACTCTTCTCCGTTCTGGCGACGAAATCGCTTTCCTCCCGCCCGTCAGCGGCGGCTAGGTTCTGACCTTGACTCCGCCACTCGTTCACGAAGACATTATCGAGCTTGTTCGCGAGCCGATTGATCCTCTTCCCCTGATCCATCATGTGCGCGCGCCCGAAGAAGGCGCGATTGTTACTTTCGACGGATTTGTGCGCAACCAATCCCACAACCGTCCCACGCTCTATCTCGACTATGAAGCCTACGAATCCATGGCGCTTGCCAAGATGCGTGAGATCGCGGCGGACCTCCACGATAAATACACTATTCATCGCATTGCGGTAGTCCACCGCTTGGGCCGTCTGGAGATCGGCGAAACCAGCGTGTTCATCGCTGTCAGTGCCCCGCACCGTGCGGCCGCGTTTGACGCCTGCCGCTTCGCCATTGACACGCTCAAGCGTATGGTGCCCATCTGGAAGAAAGAGTATTTCGAAGATGGCGCCGTCTGGGCCGACGGCGAACTGCCTCCCGCACCGGTGGCGACACCGCGAGCAAAACCTGCATCTTAATTCCCCATGCTCATGCCGACACCCCACGCGTGCCGCGTTGTCTTCCTGGCCGTTGCTGTTTTCCTGGCAAGTGGAATTGCCTTCACGCAGGACAATCCCAACCGTCCTCCCTGGGCACAGAAGTCAAAAGCCAAGGCTAATTCTTCGAGCACCACTTCTGGCACGAACACTTCTTCGCCGTCCTCCTCCCCAGTTGGCGAGCCTGGCAAGATCGTTCAGCCCACACCGCCGCCTCCCAAGGAAGAATCTTCGCAGCCAGCTGTCCAGGGCAACCGGATCAGGGTCAACGTCAATCTCGTTACTGTGCTAGTGAGCGTTCTTGACGAGCACCATCGTCCCGCGCCTGACCTGCCCCGCGAAGCGTTTCGGCTCTTCGATGAGGGCAACGAGCAGAAAATCGACATCTTCGAGCCGGAAACATCTCTGCCGCTCGATCTGGCGCTGATGATTGACGCGAGCATGAGCGCGCACAAAGAAATCACGTTTGAGCAAGAGGCGGCCGCTCATTTCATCCGGCAGGTTGTCCGGCCGGGCGATCGCTTGGCGGTCTTCTCCTTCGATGAGGATGTGACGCAGCGTCCGCCCGGGTTTTCCGACAACGTCGCCGCTCTACAGGAGGCGGTCCGCAAGATTCCGCCCGGAGCCGGCACGTCCATCTATGATGCCGTGCTTTTGGCCTCGCGAGCGCTAGCGCATCGCGGCGACGACCGCCGCCGCGTCATCGTTCTCGTCACCGACGCCGGAGAAACGACAAGCCGCTCCGATTTCGACGCCGCCCGAAGAGAGGCCGTCAGCGCCAACGTGCTGCTCTACACCATCGTTATCCGTCCCGTGAAAAACGAAAACGGGCGCAACACTGCCGGCGAGCACGCCCTCGAAACCATGACCGACACTACCGGCGGGGCCATGTTTTACCCGGACACGGCCCCGGAACTCACTGCCATTTTCGACCGCATCGACCGCGAGCTTCGCACCCAATACCGCCTCGCTTACTATCCGAATCCTCGCGGCACTGCGAACACCTACCGTTCCATCGACGTCAAAGTAACGACTGGCAATTACCAGGTTCGGCACCGCAAGACCTATCTCACCGCCCCGTAATAGAAGCAGCCTTCCCCAGGCGACCTTCTTCGCCTCGCATCGAGTAATGCCGCTTTAGTCAACGCAGTACTCTTTGCCTATGGCTGCTTTACATTTCGAGAAATGAACATGACCGCTAGGGCCTTGCGTTCCCTGCATTCCGAGGACCGTTCGGAGACCATCATGCCCAACACATTCCGGCCAATAGGAGTCGTGGCGAGTCTCCTTTGGCTCGCTCTTCTTGCCACACCTGGCCACGCCCAAGATCAATCTCAAGATCCAGCTCAACCTCAACCGCAGCCGTCTTTAGCGGATGTGGCGCGCCAGGCCCGCAAGGACCGGGAAAAGAACACCGCCAAGCCCAAGACGGTAATCACCGACGAAAACATGCCTTCGAGCAAAGGTTTAACCGGGCTGGCTGGCGACTTCGGCGGCTCGCAGGGCGGAGTGGATAGCGCCGCAATGGCCAAAGCTTTGGCCAAAGTCCAAGAAGCTGAAACGGGGCTCAGACAATTGGCGTCGCTCGATCGGGCGACGCTCGCGAAAGCTATCCTGCTCGACAACGACGTGGGCTTTCCCACCCGGCGCGCGTGGGAAGATAAGCTTTATGACGCCAAAGAACATTACGTCACTCGAGAGGGCCAGCTGATTGGGGAATTGAAGCAGATTCTCGCGCAAGTGCAGTCTTGGCAGACCCAGGGCAGGTTGGATCCTAACGATCCTCGAGCGCGGCAAATGAAGTCGCGGCTGGTGGAGATCGTGCAGGATGCCGTCCGCACGGAGCAGGACTATCGCTCGGTCGTGATGGAAGGCTGGGATCTCGCCAAGCAGGCAAAGCGTTAGGCGAATCTGGTTAACTTAGAAGTGGGTTCGCATGGCAACACCAAACGTTCTAGATAATCGGAATAAGGCCGTGGTGGCCTTTCTCGATGGCCGTCGTTTGAAAGGATACGTTTACAATTTCTCCGCTCAGAAAGACCGCTTCCGCCTTTTTCTAGAAAAAGAGACTCTCCAGCGCGAAGGAACCGACGTGCTAATGAAGGAGTTGAAGGCCATCTTCTTTGCCAAGGATTTCATCGGCAATAGCGAGTATACGGAGTCTCAAGTCCTGACTTCCCAGAATGGCTGCCGAAAAGCCGAAGTCACTTTTCACGATGGCGAAAAAATAGCCGGCACGACGGACGCCTACAATCCCCAAGAGATCGGGTTCTTCCTCGTGCCAGCAGATCCCCGCTCCAACAACCTTCGCGTCTTCGTCATCACCAAAACGCCACTCAAATTCGCTGGATCTAGCCGCTCCCGTCCCTAGCGCCGCCCTCTGTTGGCCTCGGCCCAAGGCGATTCGGGTCCTCACCTTAAGGTGTTAGGGTCTTCACCGTAGAAGTGATTCAAGTATCACCCGAATTGCTCCAATTCCAGTCCATCCCTACACTTTGTCAAGCTGTGACAGCGCAAGTATAAAGAGTCATGAGTAAAGGAGACCAGCCCCTGTTCCCATCTGCCGCAGTCAGGGGTTGTCGGTCAGTATGCAGCCTAGGGTGTTAATCATTTGCGAGCGCACCACGGAGCGAGACACGATTCGTGTTCTCGTCGGGACGATGGGTTGTCAGTGGGTTCTTGCCTCAGGAATCGACGAGGCTTTGACGCTGCTTGGCCGAGAACGAACTTCCGCGGCCTTGCTGGAACTGCCGGGCGCCGCTTCCGACCCGGCCAAATTAGAACGAGGTGTAAGGGAACTTCTCGTGCGGTTTCCGGGGCGGGTCATCGTTTTCACAGACGGAGCACCCGGGTCTCTGACCAATGAGTTGGTCTCCAAATACTCCATTCCTACCGTGCAACGCGATCGCTTGGCCGTGGATCTCTGGCCACGTCTCGAGTCCATGGTGTACCCACAACTCGGCAGCCGCAGCATCACCAGAGTGGCCCGCCTCCTCTTGGACACCTTCTTGCAACCCTTGCCCGTCGGCATGCGATCCCTCCCATGTGATACCCGCCAGTTAGTCTACGAGGCCCCGGCACTGACCGCTGACATTTCCTTCGAACGCTCTCCCAATTCCCCACGTATAACTCTGCTGGGACAAGTCCTAAGGACCAAAGAACCGCAGATTCCTCTGAACGGTGTTTCGGTCGTGCTGAAGAGCCGGAACGGCCCCCTCGATGTGAAGATGACCAACGAAGTCGGTGAGTTTTCCTTTGATTTCCAGGATGAACGAACCGTATCTCTCGAAATTGAAGTCAGCCCCAATGAATGGGTATTGCTGATCATTCCTCCCTTGGAGTGGACCACGAAGGTTAAGGGCCAGATGGCTAGCTAACCGAACAGCACAAACAATGTTATTGGTTATTGCTGGCGACGCAAAGCTTGCTCGAAAAAAGGTAAGGCAATATGAGATGGCGATGGCTGTGGGTCGCGTTGTTTGCTTTTGGGCTGTCGAGTAGTCCCGCGAGGGCGGACAATCGCATCATTGTACGGACGACCCTTGATTTGCAGGGCCTCCAAGCGTTTTGCAATGGCCTTCCGTTATTGCAAAACTGCACGGTGGTTACGGGCTTGGACGGTGCACTCGGCCAACTCTTCCTCGTTACCACTCCTGTAGATCTGACCACCTTCCTGAACCTGCTAGGCAACACCGTAGGAATCGTAGATGCCGAAGCAGACCAATTGCTGACTTTGGTGGGCGGGCTGAATCAAGTAATCATGCCATATCCAGCAAGTTTATCCGATACTACGCCGGTCACCTACTCCGGTTCTACCGTGTGGGACGGCTACGTAAACCAGCCGGCGGCAAGCATTGTCCGAGTGTCCGCGGCTCAAACCACTTTTAATGTTATGGGCAGGGGAATCGTCGCGGACATCGACACGGGTGTGGACCCCAATCACCCTGCGTTGAAACCAGTGCTGTTGCCGGGCTATGACTTCACGCGGAATCAGCCCGGCGGTTCGGAGATGACCGACTACAGCGGTCTTCCTCCCTCGGGCAGCACCTCGAACATCGCGCGGGTGAATCAATCGACGGCAGCAGTGCTTGACCAATCGACAGCCGCGGTGCTGGATACCGGGCAATACGCCGCGTTTGGTCATGGAACCATGGTGGTGGGAATCATTCACCTCGTGGCACCGCAGGCGCAGTTGCTTCCTCTCAAAGCCTTCAGTTCCGACGGAACAGGCTACTTGTCCAACATCTTGCATGCCGTTTATTACGGTGTGCAGAGTGGCACGAACGTCATCAACATGAGCTTCGACATGAAGTCGAATTCGCTCGAGTTTTCCAAGGCCATCCATTACTCCAACCAGAACAATGTGATCTGCGCTTCCTCTGCGGGCAACGATGGCATGCAGGAAATTGTTTATCCCGCGGCTTACCAAAGCGACGTCATGGGAGTTGCCTCCACCAGCAACACAGATACGCACTCCTCTTTCTCCAATTATGGCAGCGCTATCGTATGGGTCGCTGCGCCCGGCGAGGGTGTTGTTTCAACATATCCCTTTAGCACGTACGCTGCGGGATGGGGCACCTCGTTCAGCGCTCCCTTTGTTTCCGGCGCGGGCGCCCTGTTGCTCAATCTCGACCCAACCACCAACGAGTTGAAAGCGGCCACCGCCGTGGCGCACGCCGTTCCAGTTGGCTCCGGCATGGGCAATGGGCGCCTGGACCTAGTGCAAGCCTTGCAGTCAGTGTCTCCGCCTGCCGGAAATACCGCAGACTTCAGCACCTCGGTCAGTCCAACCGGAGAACTGTCAGTGCAGGACAGTCTGCCAACTTCACGGTCACGATCACCCCAAGCGGCGGGTTCAACACAGTTGTGATGTTTAGCTGCGCGGAAATGCCTACAGGAGCTTCCTGCACCGTGGCGCCTTCTTCGGCTACCTTGGACGGAACCAATCCTTCGATGCCAAACTCGTGGTGGTGACCACACAACGTTCTGGTTTCCTCGCCTGGCCGCGGTTGAGAATCCAACCGAGAGTCGGCCCTTGGGGAGGTGTTGCTCTTCTCGCTTGCATTCTCCTTGGGGTCGGCTTGATCAAGTTGCACAGGATCCAGGTTCGCGGCTGGCGGGTCCTTCTGTCTTCCTCCGCGTTGGTTCTCGCCATGCTTTGTTGCTCTTGTGGCGGAGGATACGTCACGCCTACTCCCGGCAAAGGTCCACCGGGGGGACTCCGGCCGGTACCTACACCATCGTTGTCACAGCGACCTCAGGGAATGTAAGTCACGCCGCTTCTGCCCAGCTCATGGTGAACCAAATCGTACTTAAGCCGAGTGGCGCTTTTTTGGTGACTCTTGGCGCTCTGTCGTTAGCTTGTCAGCAGATGCGCGGCGTCTTTTAGTTCTGCCGCAGCGCGGGCATCGGGAAGGGAACGTTGTAGGTCTTGGCGCCCACGCCGACTCCGCCCTGGCAGGTGTTTGGCGGTGTGGTGCAGATCGAATGCGTGCCCTGGCACTCCGCCGCCCAGAACATATACCCGAGTAAGCCCGGTGTTGTTCCCGCGCCCATGGGTGCGACGGTTTGCACGAAGGTCCCCGTAGAGTTTTCCAGCGAACTGCTGAACGTGGTGCATTCCGGGGCCGGATTCTTCCCGGTCACGACATACAGGCTTGCCGTCATTTTTGCCGGCGCAAGCGGCGGCACGGGAGGAGTGATTCTCGGGTATCCACTAATATGTTGCTGCCAATTCGATTCTGCTGCGGAAGCGCTCGTCGGCTGCTTGTTTGGCACCATGGCATTCGCGTAGTCAAGGACCGGCGAACTAGCGTTCAGCCAATCCGTCGTGGCTTTGGCGGCAATGGCCACCAAGTATTGATCTCCCGCCGCCAAATCGATGGTCAGCCTCGCGGCAGGATTTGCGCCCGTTGCGTCATATGGCAAGATCGCTCGGTACGCGCTGATGAAAGACTGCAGCGCCGTCAAGTTCGGACTGGTGTTATTTTCGTAGTCGATCTCGATTCCCACCCCAAGCCGCTGCGCCGCCTGCGCGGCGTAGGTCCCAAGCTGCGTTGGATTTGTGTTCAAGGCTGTGTCCCAGTCGTTCGTATAGGTAATTCCGCCAATCGACAACATCACTCGGATATTGTGGCTGGTGAAGTAGCTCACGATCGCGGAGTTCATTCCGATAGGTACGCCGTTCGCGGTTTGTGAATCGTTTGTCTGGTTCAACAGCTTCAGCGGATTCACGAAGCTTAGGATGACCAGATTTACCGAAGGCGACCCGTCCCCCCGTTCAATCATCCAGTGGTTGTTGGTATCGAAGTTGCTCATGTCCCGCACGGCGCCCCAGGTGCAGAAGTCGTTGCCGCAATGCCACGCGCCATAAACCTCAATTTGCGTGGCTTTTGCTTTGCCGGTGGCCAGCAGCAGACCTAACCCGAGGATCACGCACACTCCGACCTTTCCTAACATGGTCTTCTCCTTGCAGCCTCCGTTGCCGGGCTCCCGCTGGTATATTCCTCGGAGTTTTTGTCCTCAACAAGAAAGAAGGGTTGCATCGATTATGACCCGGGCGAATCTTTTCGAGAGGTTGGCGCGAGAGGCTTCTTTGGCGCATTCCCAAAGACACCACCTGCGCCGAATTCCGCTGCGCCTCGCCACGGACGGTTGAGCACCGACTACTGGTCTTTCTGGATATTCTGGTCTTTCTTGATGTCCGAGCTGGCTTGCTCGATGCTTCCTTTGAGAAGCTCGGTCTTCACTTCCTGCTTCTGCCCCGCCAGGAGTGAGACTTCGGTTTCGAATGTCTGGTATCCCGGTAGCGCCACTCGGATGCGATGCTTTCCGGGACTGATTAGCAAAGAATGGCGGGCGCCTCCAAACTCGCTGGCGTGGCCCGCATAATTGTCGTCCACAAAAACGGCGGCGCGCCCGGGATCCACCGTCAGCTTTAGCTCGGCTGTGATGGAAGGTGGGCGTGCTCCCCTGAGCAAGGGCATGGCCACGCGAATTTTCTGCACCTGTCCGGGCTCGACGACAACATCTCTAACGAAGTCGCTGTAGCCCGATTGCCGCACAGCGATTTGATGTTTGCCCGGCAAGAGCAGCACCTTCTTATCGCCCTTGAGTTCCTTTACGTAGCCAACATAGGTGCCGTCTATCCAAACACCCGCATCCTTTTCGATGCCGCTGGCGCCTCTAAACTTCAGCTCGCCCATGACTTTGCTGTCCTGCGCGGCCAAACGTGGAGCCGCAAGCAAGGCGCAGAATAGAAGGAGAAGAAGAGCCCCGGAAGGAAACCGCAAGCTTCTGTGCATGTAGCCCCCTTATTTCTGGGCGGGGCATCTATGTTAACCCAGAAAAGGCTCAATCTGTCTGCTAAAACTACTTCCGCTCGGATATTCTCGAAGTCTCTCTCGATAGAATCAGCTTACTTTCCCTCTGCCAGACTCAAACAGGCCTCTCGCGTGTGCACTACGCACGTTTCTTCCGCTTCATGGGAGTCCGTGCGCACCGACTTCAGCTTCAGCAGTCCTCCTGTCGTCAGTCCCTTGAGAACTTGCGCCTCCAGCGTTGCGTCCCGCAGGTTTCCGCCGGAATAAATCGCCAGCGGCGTCACCAGTTGCGCTGTATACTTTCCGTTCGAGCGCGTGATTGTGGTCATCACGCCCTGGCCGATCGTGGCGTTCATCGCCATCGTAAACGGCACCGCCAGCCGCCCACCTTCGCGTAGACGCTCCAGCCATTTCGGCTGTGGATGTGTCACCCCGCAATTTACGAGCATCGCGTCACACTCGCTGGGATCAAACTCTGCTCCGTCTCCGGCTTCTACCGTCACGTTCGCGTAGCCAAGGAGGTTCTCCTTGGCTCGCGCCGCCAAGTCCGGTTGCAACTCCAGGCCAATCACACTTCCACCCGGCCCCACCACCTCCGCCATGATCGCCGTGTAATATCCCACGCCACAGCCCAGGTGATAGACGCGCTCTCCTGCCTGCAGCGCCAGGGCGTCAATCCAGCGGGCCAGCGAGCCCGGCTGCCCATTATTGATGTCCTTGGCGCGATCCAGCGAAATCACTACGTTGTGATACACGTCTCGCGGATCTTCCACGATGACGTATGACAATTGGCCCAAACCGGCCAAGGACGCGGCTCGTCCCTCTGCCGAGCCGATCTGCCACGGTCCCGGACCCAGGAACTTCTCTCGAGGCACCTTCGCGAATGCCTCCACCAGCCCGGGCGTCGCGAGGCTTGCGACAAGCTGCACCTCTCGCGCATAGAATTCCCGGCAATCCTCAATCGACATCATGATTCCGCCCCTGGTCCCATTTGCTCCTACGTTACACCAACTTGTAGGGTGCGCTCAGGAAAGTTCATGCGATAATGGCGGCGTGAAGCCCGCTGTCCGCATCGTTTTCTCGGCGCTGATTGCATTTTGTTGTTTCCCCGCCTTTCTCTTTCCCCACGTTCCACCGACGTCGCAGGCTCCCGCGCAACGCCAGCCGCCGGAGTTCATCAAGCAAGGCCAGCAGTTGATGCGCGACGGAAAGCTGGAAGAAGCTCTGGCGCTGTATCGTCAGACTTTGCAGGGCTCACCCCTGTCGTTTCAGGCCAATATCGCCGCCGGAAACGTACTCGATTTATTGGGAAGGAGCGAAGAAGCTCGCAACTATTTTCAGAAGGCTATCGACTTGGCCGAGAAGCCCGAGCAGAAAGCCGCGGCGAATCGCGCAATGGCCATGTCTTACGCTTTTGAAGGCAGTTGCAAGAAAACCGTCGAGTACGAGCAGAAGGTTCTCGACTACTTTGCCTCCACGAAGGATTTCTTCCAACAAGGCGAAATCGCCGACGAAGCCGCCCGCGTTTGTATTGACGATGGCGACCTGGATACCGCTTTCCGCTGGTACAAGGAGGGCCATGGTCTCGGGCTGAAAGAGCCAGACATCAAGCCCGCTCGCGTGGATCTGTGGAACTTTCGCTGGGAGCACGCGGAGGCCCGCCTCGCCGCGCGCCGTGGAAATCTGGCCGAAGCACAGGATCACGTAACAGCCGCCAAAGCCATCCTCGACAAAGGCACAAATCCAGAACAGGCGCAGTTCTTCCCCTATCTCCGCGGCTACGTCGCCTTTTATGGCCAGCAGTACAAGGCCGCGCTGGAGGAATTGACAAAAGCAAATCAGAACGATCCCTTCATTCAATGTTTGCTTGGCCAGACTTACGAGAAGCTTGGTGACAAGGACAAAGCCCTTGAGTCTTATCGCAAAGCCGGTGCCGCCACCGCTCACAATCCTCCCACCGCCTATGCCGTCCCCTTCGCCAAGAAACGCCTCGCCTCTTTAGGCGGGATAGCCTCCGCATTTTGAATTGCAGAGCGATTGAAATTTCGCTTGGATTGGGGCTGTTTGTCTGGGTGTTCTTGCGAGCGGCGAAGCAGGCGAAGACTTCACCCGATTAACCTGTCGGCCTGTCTCGTTTTCATGCCAAACTAACTAAAGATGTTGAAACGCCCGTGCGCAAGTGCGGGCGGTTTTCTTTTTACTCGACAAAATAATTCTCGCATCACAAAAACAACTCAAAGGAGACACTACGATGACGCCTACACGTCCGCCCGGCCGGATCGAGACGCTCGACGGCCAGCAACTCTAGTTTGAAGTTCATGGATCCGATGAGCCGCCGCTCTTGTTGCTGCGTGGCTTTTCCCGTTCCAGCCAGGATTGGATTCCTTCCCTCGCGCAATGGGGAACAAGATTTCAGTTGATTTTGCCTGACCTGCGTGGCCACGGTCGCTCCGGCATCCTCTCAAAGCCCTTCCGCCACGAGGATGCCGCCAAAGACATGTTTGCGCTGCTCGATCAACTTGGAATCCGCGCCTGCAAAGGCGTTGGCATCAGCACTGGTGGCAACGTTCCGCTTCATATGGCCACGAAGCAACTGGAACGCGTCACGGCGATGGTCCTCGTCAGCGCCACTCCTTACTTTCCCGCCAAGCTCGGGCCATCATGAGCCGGTATGGGAAATCCTCCGTCGTCGTCATCCCGGTGGAGACGCGCAAATCAAAGCCGTCCTCGCCAGCACCAAATGCCTCGCCACCAGCTACGACGCCTTAAACTTCACGCCTCCTCTTCTGTCCACCATTCAGGCCCGGACGTTGATCATCCAGGGCGATGGCGATCCTCTTTATCCCCGTCGAACTCTCCGTCGAAAGGGCCAAAGCCATTCCGCACTCTCGCCTCTGGATCGTCCCCAACGCGGGCCACGGCCCGGTCATCGGTCCCCGCTGGCCCGAGTTCCTCCGAACGGCCTCGGCCTTCCTGCGGGAATAGATTTCTCTCCATGTAGGGACGGGCTTTAGCCGGGCATCTTTGGGTGCAGTGCGGGTGTCTTCCGGCCACGGGTATGCCGGTCAGGACGAGCAAGGCGCATGCTGCAAGCGCTTTCAGCGCCGCAATTTGTGTGTATAATTTGGCTGCGCTTTTCGCGGAAAAAAGATTCCGAGTCTTCGTTTTTTCCGGATGCGGAACCAGATGACCAATGGTTACGACCGCCGAGACATTTTGAAAGGCGTGGGTGCTATTTGTGTCACGCGCTTCCTTTGGCCGGCCAGCAATGATGCCTCGCCGCAAAATCTTCAAATCGCTGGGCGCGACTTGGAAATACAGATTGCGTCTGTGAGCCAGCACACGTTTCGCTTCAGCTTTCTCCCCGTCGAACGCGGCCAGCGGCAGACAGTCAAAGGCAACGGGTCGCTCGTGCAAGCGTCTTGGGGACCTCCACTGGCCAAATTCGGTGGCCAAGAACGCGAACGCACCGTCAAGACTGGCGAAGTGAGTGTCAAGCTCGCTGCGAATCCGCTTCAGGCTTTCGTCCAAAACACCAAAGGTGACATCGTGCAGCAGCTCACCATCGATTCCGAAACCGGAGCAGTCTCTTTCACCATCGGTGATTCAGTGCTTTTCGGCCTCGGCGAAGGTGGTCCCCAATTCGATCGACGCGGTTCCCAAGACACAATGCACAGCGGTCAAGGCGGCTACGAACTCGGCACGCACGGCGGACGCGTTCCCATTCCCTGGCTTATCGGAACAGCAGGCTGGGCCCTTTACTTCCACCAGCCCTTCGGCACTTTTGATTTCACTGGCACCGAGGGCAAGTTCCTTCCGAAAGATCCGGCCAGCGCATTGCCGCTGGACATTTTCATCGTGGTTTCTCAAGAGCCAAAAGTGCTGATGGCCGAATACGCCAGGCTCACCGGCCATCCCGAGCTGCCTCCGCTCTGGTCTTTCGGCTATCAGCAATCACATCGCACTCTCGCGAATCACGATGAAGTTCTCGCCGAAGCCAAAACTTTCCGGGAAAAGAAACTTCCTTGCGACGCGCTCATCTATCTCGGCACCGGTTTTTGCCCCTCCGGTTGGAACACACAGAACGGTTCCTTCTCCTGGAACAAGCGCGTGTTCCCCGATCCCAAACAATCCATCGACGAACTCCACAAGGAAAACTTTCGCGTCGTTTTGCACTCCGTGATTCTCGAGAACGACTTGCGCGGAACGGTTCAAGATCCCTGCGGTGTCGCCCGCTACGACAAAGAACAGGTCAGTTGCACATGGGACGCTCACCGCAAAACTTTCGCGCTAAGCGTGGACGGCTGGTGGCCCGACGAGGGCGATCCCCTCGGTATCGAAGCGCGCCTCGCCCGCAATCGCATGTACTGGGAGGGGCCGCAGCTCGATCGCCCCAACGAACGCCCGTACGCACTGCATCGCAACGGCTTCGCGGGAATGCAACGCTATGCTTCTTTTCTTTGGTCCGGCGACGTGTACTCGACCTGGGAAACTCTGAAGACTCATGTTCCCATCGCAATCAATACAGGACTCAGCGGCATTCCTTATTGGGGCACGGACATCGGCGGATTTGTTCCAACGAAAGAATTCACCGCAGAACTTTACTTGCGCTGGTTCCAATTCGGCGCGTTTTGCACGCTCTTTCGTTGCCACGGCCGCGCGTGGAAGCTCCGCCTGCCCTGGGGTTGGAACACCGGCGAAATCGGCCCCACAGAGATCAGTGGCTATGGTGGTTCCGCGCTCCCCGATCCCAGCGAACTACACAATGCGCAGGTCGAGCCGATTTGCCGCAAGTATTTGGAGCTGCGCTATCGTTTGCTGCCGTATTTGTACAGCGCCGTCCGCGAAGCCACTCTCACCGGAATGCCCTTGATGCGCTGCCTTTGGCTTCACTATCCCGATGATCCGCAAGCCGTCGAGCGCGGCGATGAATATCTCTGGGGCCGCGACATTCTCGTTGCGCCGGTGGTTGAGAAAGGCGCGACATCGCGCCGCCTTTATCTTCCGCGTGGGCGCTGGTTTGATTTCTGGAGTGGCGAACGGTGCGAGGGTAGCCGCGAAATCGAACGCGCCGTCGATCTGGAAACTCTTCCGCTCTTCGTCCGCGAAGGCGCAATTCTTCCGCTCGGCCCCGTCAAACAATACGTCTATGAAAAAGTCGAAGGCCCACTCACCGTTAACATTTATCCCGGCGGAGATGGCGCGTTTCTCCTTTATGAAGACGACGGCATCTCTTTCAATTACCGGAAGGGCGCTTGGATGGGCATTCAGCTCAAATGGAATGATGCCGAGCGCACGTTGGCGATGCACTTGGCCCCGGGTTCTCTCATGCGCCCGGCCGTGCGCAGGAACATCGAAGTAAAACTCGGCAACTCTATAAAGAATGTCGTGTTTGACGGCCGCCCTCTCGACTTGCGGTTTTCTTAGGTGCATGCTTCTTCCCAGTTTCCAATTCTCCATTCCCGATTTGCTACACTTCCCCATGCCATGTCCTTCCATCTGCGACGTAATGCAGGTTTGCTCTTCGTCACTCTATCCCTCGGCCTTTCCACGCTCTTGCTAGCACGCCCCGCTTCCGATTGGAAAAGCATCGGCTCCGGGATGGACCTTCGGTACGTCGCCGCGAAGAAGCCGAGTTCCGTGGGAGACTCGCGCATCGTCATTCTCCGCATGGATCCGCGCCAGTGGCAGTTGGAAGCTGTGGGCATCACGCAAACAGGCGAATCGGCGGGTCACACCGCGCGCGACTGGTCGCAGAGCCGCAATTTCTCCGCCGCCATTAATGCGGGAATGTTCGACAAAGATTACAAAACGCACATCGGCTACATGGGTTTCCCAAGCCATATCAACAACAGCCATCGCAACGCCTATCAATCCGTCGCCGCGTTCGAGCCGCGCGACTCGCAATCCCTTCCTCGCTTCCGCATTTTTGACCTGGACACCCCCGGAATTCATTTCGATGACATTCTGAGGGACTACACTTCCGTTCTGCAGAATTTGCGATTGGTCAAGCGCTCCGGCTTGAATCAATGGAGCCCGCAGGAACGCAAATGGAGCGAGGCGGCTTTGGGGGAAGACGATGCCGGCCGCATACTATTTATTTACTCCCGTTCGCCCTTCTCGATGCACGACCTTAACAATGAACTCCTGGCTGCCGGCGTTGGCCTCGTCGCTGCTCAGCATCTTGAGGGCGGTCCGGAAGCGCAGCTTTACGTGCATGTGGGAGCCATGGAGATGGAATTGTACGGCAGCTACGAAACCTCTTTTACCGAGAATGACAAGAATTCCGCTGCCTGGCCGGTTCCTAATATCCTCGGCGTTCGGCCGCGCCTATCTGCTACTCATTAATTCGCTCCGGTGTGCTCCGCGCCATTTGTAGAGCCTGTGCTTAACCCAGACATTCGATTTTTCCCCGATTTCCTGTACAGTCTAACGCCTGCGAATGGAAGGCGCGTTGTAGAATACCTCCGGCGAGGGGAACCAATGCGGAAGCGTGTGCCTTCTCAAGATAGAAAGCCAGCGAAATTCCTAGTGTTATTGTTAACGCTCTTTTTCTTCTTTGGTCTCTGGAACTCCGCTGCGCGCTCGCAATCCGCCGCGCAAGACTCCGTTGCCAAAGATCCCGCGGTCGAGCGCGGCCGCAAACAGTTCTTGGAATCCTGCGGATTCTGCCACGGCGCGGACGCCACTGGCGCCCGCGGACCGGATCTGGTTCGCTCGCCGCTCGTCGCGCATGACGTCAAGGGCGATCAAATTGGCGAGGTGATTCGCCGCGGGCGCCCAGACAAAGGCATGCCGGCGCTGGCGAACATGACCGATGAACAGATAACCGACATCGCCGCGTTCTTGCATGGGCGTGCCAAGGAAGGGATCGAGTCCTCCGGCATTCCAGGAGCGTACCCCATCGAGAAATTGCTGACAGGGCGCGCTGACGCTGGAAAGGCCTTCTTCAACGGTCCAGGAGGCTGCAATGGCTGTCATTCGCCCACCGGCGACCTCGCCGGCATCGCAGGCAAATACTCCTCCATCGAGCTCGAAGCGCACATGCTTTATCCCGGCCACCGTAAGGATGGCCCTCGGAGCACCGCCATCGTGACGCTTCCCTCGGGCGAGCAAATCAAAGGTCAACTTGTGCGCGCCGACGATTTTGTCGTCGGCTTGCGCGATGCCTCCGGCTGGTACCGTTCCTTTTCGCGCGATCGGGTGAAGGTCGAAATCCAGGATCCGCTCGCCGCCCATCGCGATTTGCTCAACAAGCTCACCCAAACGGATGTTCACAATCTTTTCGCATATTTGGCGAGCCTCAAATAGGGATCAGCAGCCATGAGTCAAAAAAGAGGAGCCGCAATGTTTTTTCACCTACGAATCGCGACTGTCGTGTTGTTCTTTGCTCTCGGTTTGAGTACGTTCGCGTCCGCGCAAGGCCTTGATCCCGCGGCCCTTCTGAAGCCCGCCACGAACACCTGGCCCACCTACAACGGCGACTACTCCGGTCGCCGTTTCAGCACGCTCGACCAGATCAACGCCACCAACATCCACTCCCTTACGCTCGCCTGGATCTACTCTGCGCGCCAGGAACTCAAATCAACGCCCCTCGAAGTGAACGGCATTCTCTACTTCACCTCCCCAGACAACGTTTGGGCCGTGGACGCTCGCTTCGGCCGCGAGATTTGGCACTACTACCGAAAATCTGAGGGCGACCACATCGGCCACCGCGGTCTGGGCATGTACAAGAATTGGCTCTACTTCACCACCCCTGACGCCCACATGATTTGCCTCGATGCCAAAGACGGAACCGTTCGTTGGAACGTCGAACTCGCCGACCCCAAGCTCGGCTACTTCGCCACCATGGCTCCGCTGGTTGTTCGCAATCACCTCATCGCGGGCATCTCGGGTGATGTTACAGACGTTCGCGGCTACCTCGAGTCTCTGGACCCAGAAACCGGAGCCGTCCAGTGGCGCTGGTACACCGAGCCCGATCCCGGCCAGCCCGGTTCCGAAACTTGGCCCAAGGACAGCGACGCCATCCTCCACGGTGGCGGCATGACCTGGATGACCGGAACGTACGATCCCGATCTCAACTTGCTCTATTGGGGCACCGGCAATCCCAATCCCGTGCTCGCGGGTGCCGCACGGCCTGGCGACAATCTTTACACTTGCTCCATCGTCGCCCTGAATCCAGACACTGGAAAACTCGTCTGGGCTTTTCAACCCTCACCGCATGACGTCCACGACTGGGACGCCGTCGAGACGCCCGTTCTGTTCAACGCCGAATTCAGAGGCAAGCCCCGCAAGCTTCTCGCGCAGGCCAGTCGTAATTCTTTCTTCTTTGTCCTCGACCGCACCAATGGCGAGCATCTGGTCACCGCTCCCTTCATCGATCAGACCTGGGCTTCCGGCGTGGACTCGCGCGGCCGCCCCATCGCCAAGCCGGATTCAGCTCCCAGTCCGGATGGCGCGCTCGTCGAACCCACCTCGGACGGCGGCACGAATTGGATGGCGCCGAGTTTTGATCCGCAAACCGGTCTCTTTTATGTCAACGCGCGCCGTTGCTTTAGCGTCTACTACCTTACCACCAGTGGAAAGGCAGAAGGCTGGGCGGGCCGCGACCGCATTTTGTGGGCAAATTCCACGCTGCGCGCGCTCGACTACAAGACCGGCAAAGTCGTGTGGAATCACGAACTCGGCAACGGCGAAACCATTGCCGGGATCCTGACCACTGCCGGACATCTCCTTTTCACCGCAGACAATTCCGGCAATCTGCTGGCTCTCGACCCGGCCACCGGCAAAATCCTCTGGCACCTCAGCGTAGGCGGAGAACTCGTCGCCTCGCCGATGACCTACGAACTCGACGGCCGCCAATATCTCATCGTTCCAATTCAGGAGAATCTCTACGCCTTCGCTCTGCCCCAGAACGCTCGAGCTCCACGTGTTGGCCCCTAGCTTCGCTCACCTCGCCTTCCTAGGGCGTGACATCGCGGATTCCGGGCGGCAACCGGGCCTTCGCGGGCCGTCCTGTTCGGGATCCGCGTTCTAGTACTTGCAATCTTCCCCCTCGCCTCCTAGCGAACTAAGGTCAATTCCCCAAATCGATTCGAGCTAATACCCCATTTTGGGGGCCTCATCATTCGGCTTGCAGGATTCGGGATTGAGGGCCTAAGCAATGGACGCTGGACGAACACCGAACAGCGCAAGCCGGGAGAACCCCGCATGGCCAAGACGCTTTAAGATTGGATTGAAAACGACGTTCAGCCGTATCGCCATAAATCCGTCGGTTGGCTCTCACAGTTCCATTTTTTTCGCGATCCCATCCGCCCAACCTATTCCGATCTGAGCGACTTTTTTTCACCCGCAGACGGAATCATTCTCTATCAACGCAACCTTCATGCCGATGAATGCATGGTGGAGATCAAGGGCAGGTCGTACTCCTTGCGCGACCCAGCCTACGAAGCGGAAAGCCTGGTCATCGGTATTTTCATGTCCTTCTTTGACGTGCACACCAACCGTATCCCTTACCCGGGTTCCATCTCTTACAGGGAACTCGAGCCGCTCGACACCTATAACCACCCCATGCTCGACGTCGAAAAAAGCATCCTTCAAGACCTTCGCATCTCCGAGGACTCGCTCGACTATCTTCATCACAACCAGCGAGTAGTCAACCGCATCTATTCGCCACACCTGGGTCAAGAGGATTACCTCCTGCAAATCGCGGACTATGACGTCGACTGCATCGTTGCTTACAAGCTCAAACAGAATGAAGCCGTGGCGCAAGGACAGCGCTTTTCCCAGGTCCGTTACGGTTCTCAAGTCGACCTGATTGTTCCACTCTCTTCGCGATTCGATTTCCAGCCGGTCCAGGATAACGGCGACCACGTCGAAGCGGGCATCGATCCTGTGGTTCGTGTCACAGAAAAACCTGTATGTCCCCTTCGACAATGAATCGCTGGCAGTCCGCGACGGAAAGGTTCCCCGCGCATTCCCAGCCCGGGCCCGTCCAGCTCAAGAACGAAAAACCCACTCTCCGAGGAGAACTCCCATGAGCACCACTCTGAACTTATCCCTGGCAAGTTCGGTGAACGTTGCAGCCGGGCCGCAGACACTCTCGCCTTGGCGTAACCCGACGCAGCTGGAACACCCATCCTTCCTGCTGTGTTTCCCTTTTTCCTATTCCACGGAGGTGCCGAACAATCCTTGGATGACGGTCGACGACAATCGCAGGCAACCGAACCACAAGCGCGCCGCGATTCAGTTCCTTGAGCTCTACCGTTATTTAGCGTCTGAAGCTTTGGTTGATATCCTGCCCACGCCGCGCGAAGCCAATCTCCAGGACCAGCTTTACACCGCGAACTTGGGGATAGTTCTCGAACACATGGAAGACAAGAACACTGTGGTCATTTCCAATTTCACTTCGGATCCGCGCCGAGGGAAGCGCAAGTTGGCTTCGAGTTTTTCCGGCAGATGGGCTACAAGATATGGGTTCCCCCAACGAAGTTCGAAGGCGAAGCGGAACTCAAGCACCTTCACGAAAACGTCTACGCCGGCGGTTACGGTATTCGCTCTGAAAAAGAGACCTACCAGTGGATGGAGGAGAATTTCGATTGCACGTCGTCAAGCTTCGCCTGACTGACCCCTATCTCTACCACCTCGGTTGCCTCGTTTTTCCCATCAACCGTGAAAGCACTCTGGTTTGCACCGGGTTGCTTAGCCCTGAGGAAGTCGCCGAGCTCGAAAAAGTCACGAACATCATCGATGTCTCCGTTGACGAAGCCTATTCCAGCATTTGCAACTCGGTCCGCCTGCCCAAGGTGGTGTTGAACTCCTCGCATCTCCACGAACTGAAAAAGGGTTCGGAGGACTATCAGCACGAACTCCAGAAAAACCGCAAGCTCGAAGACATCGCGGCGGACCTTGCTCTCGAGGTCAGCTACTTCAATCTCAGTGAGTTCCACAAGAGCGGCGCGCCTATCAGATTGCTCTCACCGACTGACCCCCGGATTCGCTCGCGGGCGCGGGCCCAGAAGTCCAGAGCGTCGTCAGCCTCATGAGCATGAGCCATCTTTCTCGCGTCGTGTGGAAGGTCTCGCTGCCCATCGTCCTCGCGGCAGCCAGCGAGACCCTTCTGCATGTCATTGACACGCTTCTTCTTGCCCGCGTCGGGGTCGCCGAACTCGGCGCCATCGCCATCGCGGACTCGGTTCTCCTCTTGTCGCTGGTCATCCCTCTCAGTTTTGTAGAAGCGCTGCAAATTCTCGCCTCCCGCCACGCCGGTCAGCGCCGTCCAGCGGCAGCAGGAGCTGTCTTCAACGCGGGTTTCCTTACGGTTTTTGTGATTTCCGTCGTCACGTCGGTTGCGCTGAAATTTCTCTGGCCCTTGCTGGGAAACTGGTTTGTGGGGCCAGGCGGCGTGGGCACCGCCATCGGCGATTACCTGCAAATCGCTGCCTACGGCATTTTCTTGGTCGCTGCGAGCTTCGCCTATAGCGCCTTGCTAGTGGCTTCCGGCAAGACGCGCGCGCTCATTCCCGCGACCATCCTCCTGGCTGCCACCAGCATTCCCCTCAGCTACGCGCTGATCTTTGGCAAATTCGGCTTTCCCCGCATGGGCATGCGAGGCGCCGCTCTCGGCTCCCTCGCAGCGGAAGCCGTCACCTTCCTTTTCCTTACCATCTGTGTCGTGCGTACGTTTGATTCTGCCCGCTACCGGCTTTTTCGTTTTCACATCGCGGACTGGCGCTCGCTTCGCCTCCTTACTCGGCTGTCCGCTTCCATTGCCGCCCAGCGCTCTCTTGAAGTCATTCGCTGGTTTGTGTTTTTCTTGATTCTCGAACGTGTGAGCTTGGAAGCACTGGCCATCGCAAAATACCGTTTACACCTGCCACCTCGTCTTCTGGATTCCCACCGAAGGTTTCGCGGAGACTTCGTATTCCCTCGTGAGCCGCTTCATTGGCAGGAACGGAACGCATCGGAAATCTGCTGCGAGAGGCCATCGGTGGCGCCCTTCTTGTCACCGCCCCGTTTCTCTTGCTGGCCCTGTGCGTTCCCCGATGGTTCTTTGGTGTGTTCGCTTCGGAATGGGGGCTTCTCGGCAACGGCGGCGCGAGCCTGCGCGTGGTTGCTTTGGCAATGCTGGTCGCCATTCCAGGTGAAATGTGGTTCGGCGCGGTCTTGGGAACCGGCGACACGCTCGCGGCGCTCGGCATCGAAATTGTTCTCACCGCGACGATGCTGGGTATTGCCTACTTAACGGCCATTCCTCTGGGCTGGCCAGTCGAGTGGGTGTGGCTCTCGGTGCCCATCGCGTCGGCCGTTAGCCTTTTCATTTCCTATTGGTGGATGAAATCCCGAATCTGGCAACGCCTCGAAATTTGACTCGCGCTATCTCCGTGGACGTGACCGAACCTCACTCGTACCGCAGAGCCTCCATCGGATCAATCGACGAGGCTCGCCGTGCCGGCACAAACGCCGCCAAAGCAGCCGCCAGGATCAGCAAAAGCATGGCGGCAATAAAGAGAATAGGGCTCTGCGCGCTGCCTTCCGCCCAGCGCGAAAGGAATTTGCTCAACGCCAGACTCAGCACCGCGCCTCCCGCAAGTCCGCCGATAACGCTCGTTGCCGTAGACACAAACACAAGCCGCAACACTTGGACTCCACTCGCCCCTAGGGCCATGCGAATCCCAAATTCATTTGTCCGCTGTGCCACGCTGTAAGAAACCACGCTGAATAGTCCTGTAGCAGCCAGCGCCAACGCCAAAATCGAAAACCCGCCGAACATTCCCGAAACAAGGCGGCCATAAGAATACTCCGGCATGCGCTGAATCCACTCCTCCAAGTTGCGTGTGCGCCCAAACACCTGTTGGTCCGGATCCACGGTTTTGACCGCGGCGCGAACGCGGTTCAAAGCCGCCAACGGCTCGGCATGGGTGCGCACAAGAATCTGGGTCCAGACGCGCACCGCGAGGGAGAACGGCACAAAAACCGCAGGCTTGACCGGGTTGCGCAAGCCATCGTCGCGCGCATCCGCAACCACGCCGATGACCTGCAGCCAATTATTGCTATCCGGTACGGCCTGAAAGTACGGCGGCTCGCTCTTCAAATCAGGGAAGCGCAACTGCTTGCCGACGGGGTTTTCTTGCGGCCAATACTGCCTTGCAAGAGTCTGATTAACCACGCACATGCGCACCCCGCGCATCAATTCGGGATGGTCCCACAACCGGCCGGCCTCCAGCGGAATATGCAAAACCGAAAAATATTCTGAATCCACGAAATTCAAGCGGGCGCCTTGCTGCTGATCCGAGGGCCGTCCGAAGATTTCAAACGTCGTCTCGTTGCCATTCCAGGGAGGCGTGGCATTCGTCGAAATAGCTGCCGAAACGACTTCCGGCAAGGCCGCGATGTGCTCACGGAGCTGCTCGAAATAATTGGTGCGGTCCTCCCACGGGACGTGCGCGTTCTGGTGGACGGGAATCCCCACGGACATCACATTATGCGGATCGTAGCCGAGATTCGCGCGCACAATGCGGACAAAGCCGTTGATCGCCGCCGCCGCGGAAGTCAGCAGAAGCAAGGTAAGCGCGATTTGTCCCATCACCAGCATGCTGTGCGCTCGTTTGCCGTGAACACCGCTTGTGGTGCGCCGCGAAGCCGATTGCATAAGTTGTGAGACATTAGGCTTCGAGAATTGGAACGCAGGCGAAATTCCCGCCAATGCACCGGTGAGAATCGCGGCAAGAATGCTGAAACCCAGTACTGGCAAATTAATCCGGATCACGATCTCATGCGGAAACGAATACTCTGGCAGCCACCGTACCAGCAAGGCGAGCAAACCGTAGGCCAGCGCGACGCCCCCAAGCGCGCCGGCCAGAGAAAGTACCAAAGCTTCCGTCAAGAGTTGCCGCTGAATCCTCCAGCGGCTCGCCCCAATCGCCGATCGCACCGCGAGTTCCTGTTGCCGCGCGGTGCCGCGGGCAAGCAGCAGGATGGAAACGTTCGCGCATCCGATGACCAGTAGCAGCCCTACAGCCCCAAATAGCAGAAACAAGGAATGACCGAGATGCTCAACGAATTGGTCGTTGAGACCCTTCACATGTACTCGAAACTTTTTAGGGAAGTGGGTCGGGGTTTCCTTGGCAAACTCCTCCATCAGCGGCTGCAACTCGGAATTGGCCGCTTCCTGCGTAAATCCCGGCCTCAGCCGGATGGTAGGATCATAAACGTCGTTCGGCCCGCCCGGCAGCTTCAGGGGGAGGTAGACATCGGCATCTTGCCACGTGAACCGAGAAGGCATCACTCCCACGATCGTGTAGGTTTTGTGAACCAACTGAATCTTGCGGCTGACCACTCCAGGATCGCCATTGAAATGCCGTTGCCAAAACGAATAACTCAGAACTGCCACGGGCTCCGGGTCCTGCCCTTCGGGCGCATCCGAAGGCAGGAGCGTGCGACCTAACAGTGCCGGAACGCCAAAATGAACGCCCGCGTTGGCGGTCATGTTGACCGAGGGCACATCCTCCGGAAGCTCCTCATCCGTGGTGGTGAGATTCCACGTCCCGAACGTCGCCGCCGCGCTTTCCACGCACTTCGCCTGGCTCACCAACTTGAGCTGTGGCGCGGTGAGTCCTACCCACCAGTCCTCTCCCTTTTCGTTGAGAACTACGAGATGGACCATGCGGTCGGCAGCCTTGTAGGGGTACGGATTCACCAGCAAAGCGTAAATCACGCTGAAAACCGCCGTAGTCGCCCCAATCCCAAGGGCCAGCGAAAGAATGGCCGTCAGCGCCAGCCCGGGCCGCTTGCTCCACTCACGATAGGAAAACCGCAAATCTTGGAAGAGAGTTCGCATTGAACGCTCCTTGCGTTATAAGCCCTGCAGTTTCGGCCAACGACCATTAGACGAAGCAAGGTGCATGTCAGTCAGGCGCATCGTTCCGGGGCTTAAGTGTTTTATCGCCTTTAATTTGCGTCTTGTGCTGGAATCCAGGTCATCCCGCCCGCTTGCACACTACTTGCAAAACCTCCCTGGCCCCGGGAGTTGAATCCAAGCCGTACGCGTCTCTTCTTAGCTAACAACGGAATAAACCTCCAAGAGTTCCTTCACCAACGGAAGTTAGGTTCATCTCTGGTGGCTGATGGCTCACTGATGCCGATACCCAAGCCCCCGGCGCAAGCAACTCTTATCGCTGGTGGCCCTCCAGGACCTCTTCTTCGCCACCAAAACCTCCTGAAATGCACTATTTGTAAGCGCTGTGTTTTGAAAGCATATAAAGTAGCGGCGTGTCGGGGATAGTGCGCTGCAAATCTTCGAACTCTTTGGCCCAGCAATCTTCCAGCATCTTTCGACCGTAGCCGAACGCCCTTTATCTCCTCTAGAATCCTTGCCATGTCCAAAAACTATCTCGAAGCCGCCGTTGAGATCGCTCAGGAAGCCGGCAAAATCCTCATGGAGGAATTTTCCCGCCCGCTCGATATTCGCTACAAAGGCGACGAGGTTGACATTGTCACCCAAGCCGACAAGCGCTCCGAACAATTCATCGTTGCCCGCATCAACGAGTATTTTCCGGGCCATGCCATCACCGCCGAAGAAGGAACCAGGCAGGACACCGCTTCCGAGTTTCGCTGGCACGTCGATCCCCTCGACGGCACCACAAATTTCGCCCATCACTATCCTTGTTTCTGCGTCTCCATCGCGCTGGCCCAGGGCGACGCGCTACTGGCCGCTGTGGTGTTCAATCCTTACTACAACGAGCTGTACACCGCGGCCCGAGGCGAAGGCGCTAGTTTCAACGGCAAGAAAATCGCCGTCTCGAAAGCCGCAACTCTTTCCACAAGCCTGCTTTGCACCGGGTTTCCCACGCGCAATCGCAAGCTGAGCCCGAATCTCCAGTATTACGGCGAATTCACGCAGCGTTCGCACGGCGTCCGCCGCGATGGCTCCGCGGCGCTTGATCTTGCCTGCGTCGCTTCGGGCCGCTTCGACGGCTTCTGGGAATTTGGCCTCAACAAGTGGGACGTCGCCGCGGGCATTCTGCTCATCGAAGAATCTGGCGGCAAAGTCAGCGATTTCGAGGGCCAGCCGTATCACCTTGGCGGACCGCTCATTCTCGCGACTAACGGCCTTATCCACGAAGAAATGCGCAAGGTCGCGCTGGACATTTCCACCCGCGCCAAGCCTCTTGCTTAGAACCCCTGGCGGCCAGCAGATTGGCGCCACCGCCGAAAAAGGGAAAGAAAGGCGAGACCCGACTGATGCGGAACATTCTATTTGGCTGGCTAAAGGCTGGGGAGCCCGGTTCGTAAGTCACAAATTTAGCAGGGTCTATTCGGAGGATGCCGCTAACCACAACTTTATGAGGCGCTTATGATTTCCTTACGCCGCGCAAGCTAGCATCTCTTGGCAACGAAGAATTCCTCGAAGAGCCGCCGAGTTGTGGATGACAACTCGCATCCTTCGTTGTCTGCCGTTTATCTAAGTTCCAGAGATGTTGAGGAGAGTGAGAATGCGCTCGCTGCCCCGCGAGAAAAGAATGCTGTGTAAGTTTTGTGCCGCTTTGCTTTGCATCGTCGCTGTACCGAATGCTCTGCTCGCCGCTGATGACAGCGCTGCTGACAAAAAGCCATCTCCATCGGAAGAGGAGCCGGCAAAGTCCGCCGCTCCAAAGTCCGCAGGCAAGAAGATTGATGCGCCGCAGCCCGGATTGACGGAGCGCGAGCGCTGGCTGCTCGATCGCGTCGAGCAACTCGAGAAGCGCGTTGCCGAACTCGAGGCCAAGAGCAATCCAAATGCGGCGGCCCCTGCCGAAGGTTTGGCCGCACACGCGATTACTGCGCAACCTGTCTCAGCGGAGCTCGCGGCCACGCCGACGGCAAAGGTTTCAAGTGTGGGCCTAGCCGCCAGTAGGGGACCGGTCTCGGCGGTGCCAGGAGCAAGCGGGGAAACTGCCGTCGACGTTGCGACTGTGAATTCACCTGCAACTCTTTCGACCAAGCAGGATCAGGCTGCGGCCAAGCCAGTTAAAGCAGAGCCTTTCGCATTCGCAGATTTCACGTGGCTGAACGGCAACGCGCGAACGAAAGAACCGGCAATGGATACGAAATTCTTTACGCCGGAGATTCGAGCCGATGTGGACTACAACTACAGCTTTAATCATCCCAAAGACGACACCATTAGCGGTTCGAGTGAGGTGTTTCGACACGGCGAAGTACATGTTACGCAACTCGGCGTCGGCGGCGATTTTCACTATGACAATGTCCGCGCGCGTCTGATGACGCAGTTCGGGATGTACTCGCAGACGACACCACGGAACGACGCAAGCCCGGCACGCGGCCAATGGAATCTGGACAACGCCTACCGCTATATATCAGAAGCCTATGGCGGCTACCACTTCAACGCGCTGCACGGCATCAACGTGGACGCTGGCATTTTCATGTCGTACGTCGGCCTGTTCAGTTACTACCAATTCGACAACTGGGCGTATCAGCCGTCTTACGTTTCCTCGAACACGCCGTGGTTCTTCAACGGATTGCGTGTACAGATATTTCCGACGGAGCATTTGAAGATTGAACCGTGGTTTACGAACGGTTGGCAATCGTATGGCCGATTCAACGCCCGACCGGGGTTCGGCATGCAAATTCTGTGGCGGCCGAACGGATGGCTTTCGGTGCTTGGCAACCAATATGCACTGGGCGAGGAGGCATTCGGGGTTCCCGGCCGCGTGCGCTATCACAGCGACGACAGCATCCAGATCAAATACTACGACAGGCCTGAAAACCGTCTTAGCAAGATGGCATTCTCACTGACGGGTGACATCGGTTGCGAACACGGCGCCGGAGTTGCGTGCCTTGGGACCAGGAACGGCCATCCGAAACAGAGCTTTCTTGGCTTCATGTTCTACAACCGGTTCTGGTTTGATCGTGACAAGTATGGCCTGACCCTCGGCGGCGGCCGCATCAACAATCCAGGCCGCTACCTTGTGTTGCTGCCGCCGATCAATGGCGCCACGGCAGCATCTGGCACGCCGTACTTCACGGAAAATCCGGGAGACCAGTTCAAGGCGTGGGACGCTTCAGGCACTTTCGATTGGATGCCGAGCCAGTACATCACCTTTCGCTGGGAGTTCAATCATCGCGCCGCGAACGTGCCGTATTGGTCCGGGCCGGGAGGCCTAACGCCGCCGCTTGGCAACACATTCGGTGCGCCAGGCGCGCTGGTCTGCAACGACGGCAGCGTTGCGCCCCCAGGCGGTTGTGGCGCAGTCGGATTGTGGACTCCCGATCTGAAGAGAATCGAAAATCGCGTCAACTTGGCGATTCTTGTCAAATTTTAGGGGGAGGCAAAATCCTGGAAGGAAACTGACCCGGTGATGGCGAAACGCAAGTCCGTCGGCGCCAAGTATCGGCTGCGAGCTCAGCGTCGAAAAGCTGAATCGCTTGGATTTGCGTGAACGGTCGCTGGCGTGGCCAGAATTTTTATTGAGCGCACGCGGATGCTGTGACCAGCCGAGGTCTCGCACTTGACCTTGACCTGCTGGTTCTCGTGACCGGCCAGCGCGACAGCATTCATAACAGACCAAGCCTCACCGTTTTTTGCAATCAGCATTTTTCCATCTTCGCTGACGCGGCCGGAAATCGTGACGGATTTGGTCGCGCTTGACTTGGCTGCGTTTTGATCTTGACCGAAAGCGGAAACGGGAATCAAAAGCGGAACTGCAAGAAAGCAAAGGACGAGTTTTTTCATCCAAGACTCTCCCTTTACCCGAACAGAAAATCTGTGGATGCGATGTTAGACCACGTGCGAGCCAGGTCAAGCCGGAAAAACAAATCATTTGGATTCGAAATTTTGCTAATTAGCGACTGGCCGCGCCGTGGATGAGTTCCCCGCAGAAGACAGACAGCTTGACGAGAAAAGCCCGAAGAATTCCTAGAGCGAAACACGTTTCAAGTATCGAGATACCAGGGCACGTTGATGACGATGATGCGCTGGTTGCCGCGGAGCAAAAGAAGCGTCTTTAAGACCGAAGCGCGTTTATTGTGGAACAGATGATGATACCAGTGGCGCTCCACGAGTTCGGGAATCAGAACGGCAATCTGTTGATTCGGATTGTCACGCTCGGCTTGGAGAACATAATCAACGATCGGACCGAGAATCAACCGGTAAGGAGACGCCAAAACCACCAATTCAGGAGCAGCCACGCCGACTTCCATCGCGGGCTGCTCGACGAACCGGCACCATTCGTCGTGAAGAAGCTCCGAACCCTCTCCCGGGTCAACGTGAACGGCGCGAACATGCGGAGAGATTTTTAGGGCGAAGCGCAGGGCTTTTTTAACGATGCGATTCCATTCTTGGACCGGCACGATGACTAACGGGGGCGCAACATCATCCATCTCGAGTGGCGTCGGGCAGCGAACTTCCAGGAAAACGGCATGATAGTGGCGGCGCACCAGACCCATAGCGATGAGTAACGCAGGAATAAGGAGCACCGTGATCCACGCGCCTTCGACAAATTTCGCAACGAGAACCACAATCACTGTGATACCAGTAGCAAGCGCTCCCAAACCATTGATCACCATGCTTTGCGTTGCGCCTTTGCCGCCAACACGGCGCCAGTGGCCGACCATGCCAGCCTGGGAAAGGGTGAAGGCGAGAAATGCTCCCACGGCGTAAAGGGGAATCAGGCGATCGGTAATGCCGCCAAAAATGATGAGCAGCAAACCGGCGACCACTGCAAGAACGAGAATGCCTTGCGTGTACACGAGCCTGCGCCCCCGTGTGGCGAAAGAATGTGGGAGGTAGTTGTTCTGTGCGATGGCGCGGCAAAGGCGCGGGAAGTCCGCGAATGCAGTGTTGGCGGAGAGCGCCAGAACAATCAGGATCGCAGCCATCGCCGTGTAATAGAAGACCCCTTTGCCTGCGACTGCGGCGAGAAGGAGGGAAAGCACGCTTTGATAGCCGGGGCGTCCCGGGTCCGTTGCAGCGATGCCATAAACGCGGACGAGATAGGCGATTCCCGCGAGGAGCGCCATCAAAAGAGCAATGATTATTGTGAGCGTGCGTCGTGCCGTCGCAACCACTGGTTCGCGAAACGCTTTCACCCCGTTGCTCACGGCCTCGACGCCAGTCATGGCGGTGCAGCCGCTGGCAAAGGCTTGGAGAATGATCCAAGCGCCGGGAAGCGCCGCGGCCTGCGAAATCAGGGGAGGCGGCTCAACCGGGACTGGGTGGCCGCCCGCGATGAACGTCTTGAACAGCCCGATAACGATGGCCGCGAGCAACGTTCCCACAAACAAATAGGTAGGCGCCATGAAGACGACGCCGGTATCGCGCATGCCGCGAAGATTGATGAGCGTGATGAGCACCAGGATTCCGAGGCAGATCGCGAGAGTGTGGGGCTGCAGGCTAGGCACGGCCGAGACGAGCGCGCCCACGCCGGCGGAGATGCCGACCGCGACGGTGAGAACATAGTCAATCATCAGAGCCGCGGCGGCCAAGAGGCCGGCGGTGACGCCGAGGTTCTGGCGCGCGACGGTGTAGGAGCCTCCGCCGCCGGGATAGGCCGCGATGGTTTGGCGATAAGAGAAATAAACGATCGCCAGCAGCACGATGATGCTGATGCTGATGGGAACCATATAGGCGATTCCCGCCGCGCCAAGAGGAATCAGCAGCGTGAGAGCGGCCTCAGGACCGTAAGCCGCGGAACTTAGGGCGTCTAGCCCAAAAATGGGGATACCGGCGGCCGTGCCGATGCACTCGGCGCGCGCTTGGTCCGAGGCAAGAGCCTTGCCCAGGAGCAAATCGAGTAGAGACATGCGGGCATTTTCCTATACCTTGGTGGAGTTTCGGGAAATGAATTTGCGCGAGCTACTAAAACTAAGGAGAGATTGACCGCGCAAGAACCGCGCGATGCCGAACAGTACTCGGCTCCGTGGCCGACCGCTTGGCAGGAGCCCAGCGGTAAGAGAATGTCGGCCTGCTACGCCGCCTTCGCCGCGCTCAGGGCAGGCGAATTTCACACACTCTAGTGTTTAGTAACATAAATAAGTGACACATAGGATTTGGTATGGTACAAGGGTTCATGTTCGCTACAACTGAACCCTTTTCTCTCACTTCTCCCGATCGGGAACGGCTCGAGCAATTGGCTCGTTCCACCCGTGGGTCGGCGGGGTTGGCGCGCCGGGCCCGAGTGCTGTTGCTGCTCGCAGAGGGTTTGTCTTTGCGCCGGATCCGTGAGGACACGGGAATGAGTCCACGGCGCATTCGCGCCTGGAAGCGGAACTGGCAACAACGGGGTTCGACGGACTGCTCGATGCCCCGCGCCCGGGGCGTCGGAAGAAGCTGACGGCGGCCCGGGAGGCCCGCGTACTGGCGGCCACCAAAGAGTCTTCTTCGGAAGCGGTCACCCACTGGTCGACGCGTCGCCTGGCCAAGCGCATGGGAGTCAGTCATATGACCGTGATGCGGCTCTGGCACAAGGCCGGCTTGCAGCCCCATCGACTGCGCGGCTATATGGCCAAGTCCGGACCCCGCGTTTGAAGCCAAGGCCAAAGATATTTTGGGTCTGTACCTGGATCCTCCGAAGAATACATCGGTTTTCTGCATTGACGAAAAGACGGCCATCCAGGCACTGGACCGCAGTCAACCCGCTTTGCCCATGCGCGCTGGCGAAGTGGAACGCCGGGCGGTGGAGTACGTCCGCCATGGCACCGTCGCGCTGTTCGCGGCGTTGGAGGTACATAAGGGAAAAGTGCTCGGTCGCTGCGTGCCTCATCACACCAGCGAGGAGTTCGTGGAGTTCCTGAATCAAGCGGTGTCCGGAGAGCACCGAAAAACGATCCACGTGATTCTGGACAACTTGACGGTGCACAAGACCCCGCTGGTGCGCGCCTGGCAGAAACAACATCCCAACGTGCAGTTTCATTTCACTCCCACCTACGCCTCTTGGCTGAACCAGGTGGAAATCTGGTTTGGCATGATCTCCCGCGATTGCATCCGCCGCGGCGTCTTTCATTCGGTCCCCGACCTGGTACACAAAATCATGACCTATATTCGCCAGTACAACCGCAACGCCCAGCCCTTTCGCTGGACTTACACCAACCCGAGAAAACGCACCCGTGTATCACTTTCTTCGGTTACACGACACGAGTAGTTTTGTGGGTCATCCAAGAAATCATTTCCACAGCCTTTGGCTCATTCGTAGCGGAGGGCGACCATGGGATCGACGCGCATGGCGCGCCGAGCGGGGAGGTAACACGCGAAGAAGGCGACGGCGCTGAGAAGCAAAGACACGCCAGCGAATGTCATTGGGTCCATGGCGGTTATGCCGAACAGCAGGCTGGTCATCCAACGCGTGACGGCCAGGGCTGCCAGGATGCCCAGGAGTTCGCCGGCGAGCGCGAGTCTCGCGGCTTGCAGAACGATGATGCCCAAGATATGCAGGCGTTCCGCGCCGAGGGCAACGCGGATGCCCATCTCGCGGGTTCGCTGTGTCACGGAGTAAGAAACAACGCCGTAAATTCCCGCCGCGGCGAGCAACAACGCGACACCGGCAAAAACCCCGAGAAGAACAACGTAGAGGCGGCGGCGCGCGAGCGATTGCGAGAGAAGCTGGTCCATAGTCTGAATCTGCGAGACCGGCTGATCTTTGTCCACGGACCAGATACGACTCTTCACTGCGGAACCCATCAGAAGCGGGTCGCCTTCGGTCCGAACGACCATGGAATTGAAGACTAGGCCAAACTGATAGTAGGACCAATAAATCATCGGGCCCACCAGCTCGTCGAGTCCGTTGGTTTTGACGTCGCCGACCACGCCGACGATTTCTCCGCTCAGCGGCGGGCCCCAGTCTTTCATGGTGATGCGCTGGCCGAGCGGATTTTCGTTGGGCCAAAACGCACGAGCGAGAGTTTGGTTGATGACCACGACACGAGCGGAAGAGGCGTTGTCGTGCTCGGTGAAAACGCGTCCAGCGAGAAGCGGAATTCCCATGGTGGAAAAATACTGGGAGTCGGCAACACGGATGTCCGCGCCGGGCTCATCGCCAAGGCGCGGGGCCGGACGGCCCTCGATGACGAACTCGGTGCTGGGGCCGCCGGTGATCGGCAAAGCGTTCACCAATCCGGCTGAGCGCACGCCGGGCAACGGCCGAATGCTTTCCAGCATTTCATGCAGAGTGATGGCGGCTTTCGAATCCCTCTCCGGATACTGCACTGGCGAGAGAAAAATCTGAAAGGTTAGGAGATGGTCGGGATGGAACCCGGGATTGACGCGCAGGACGCGAAGCAGGCTGCCGCCCAGCAAGCCAGCACCGGCAAGCAGGATTGTCGCGAGACTAAACTGGAGAACGGTGAGCGCATTACTCGAGATTCGGCGCTTGGCTCCCGCCGTTTCCCAATGGCCTTCTTTGAGAGGTGCGTTCAGGTTAAGTTTCGAGCCGGCAAGGGCAGGCGTGAGTCCAAAAAACAGGCCGGAAAAAATAGAAACGCCGAAGGAGAATGCGAAGACGCGCCAGTCGAGATCGATTTCCGCGAAGCGCGGCAAGTTTTGATTGCTTTGAGTTCGAATGAAGACGAGTCCTGCTTCGGCAAAGAGGAGTCCTGACGCACCACTCAGAAGGGAAATCAGGACGCTCTCCGTCAGCAAAAGCGTGATGAGGCGACCGCGGCTGGCACCAAGGGCAAGGCGAACGGCAATTTCTTTGCCGCGCGCCGCGGCACGGGCAAGCAAGAGGTTGGCCACGTTGGCGCACGCGATAACAAGGAGCAATCCGACGGCGAAAAGCAAAATCACAAGCGCGGGGCGAACCGGGGCGGTGAGACTTCTCTGCAAGGTGACGCCGGTGAGGGACAAGGAGGGATCGTCGACTCCGGGATTCCTCGCCTCGATACTCTTCGCGACGGCGATCAATTCACTGTTTGCGGCTCCAGTGGAGTGACCGTGAACAACATCAGCGAGCACCGTGAGCAGGTGCGCGCGACGATTGTTGTGAAACTGGCCTCCAGGAACAAGCGGGCACCACATTTTGGACTGGACGGGAAAATCGAACCCGGGCGGCATCACGCCGATGACCGTGAAGGGTTGCGCGTTTACCATCAGTTTCTGGCCAAGGATGTTTTCTTGGGAACCAAAGCGACTCTGCCAGAGCGCGTAACTCAGCACCACCACGCGGTTGTCGGCACCGGGCGTATCGTCTTCAGAGAGGGTGGTCCTTCCAAGCATGGGCACACTGCCCAAGGAGGCGAAGAAGTTGCCGGAGACGAGCGCGCCGGCAATTTGAGCGGGCTCCGATCCGCCGGTGACGTTGAAAATCCATTCGCGGTAGGCAGCGACGTTTTCGATGGTTTTTGCTCCACGTTGAAGATCGAGAAAGGTCGCGTAGGTGACACCCATTCCGGCCGCGCCGGGATGAGATTCCTCGACGCGCAACAAGCGGTGGCTGTTTTTGTAAGGGAGCGGCCGCAAAAGGACGCTGTTCACGACAGAGAAGATAGCAGTTGTCGCCGCCATGCCGAGGGCGAGTGTGAGGACCGCGACGGCGGTAAAGCCGGGAGACTTGCGCAACATGCGGCAGGCGAAGCGAAGGTCCTGAAGCAGTGTTTCGACGAAAGGGAGGCCGCGGGCTTCGCGGTGGTGTTCCTTGGCTTGCTGTGGACCACCGAAGAGAAGGAGCGCTTGACGGTGAGCTTCGGCGGGAGAGAGGCCGCGGTGGAGGTTTTCGTCCATGGCGAATTGCAGGTGAGAGGAGATTTCGGCGTCGAGGTCGCGGTCGAGTTTAGTCCGATAGAAAAGGGAACGGATACGATAAAGCAACTGGCGGAGCTGGGCGATCATGGTTGGAACTCCTTCGTCTTGCGTGGGACTTCGCCGGGTAAAACCATAATCACTCGTAGCGCAGGGCGACCATGGGATCGACGCGCATAGCGCGGCGGGCCGGGATGTAACAGGCCGCTAGCGCCGCGGATGCGAGCAAGAGCGCAACGGCGATGAACGTGGCCGCGTCGGTGGAACTGACGCCGTAAATCATGCTCGTCATGAATCGAGCTAGCACGAGAGCTGCGGCCATGCCTACGAGGAGACCGAGCGCTGCTAGCCGAAAGCCTTGGGTCAAAACGAGGCACAGAAGGTCGTTGCGCCGCGCTCCGAGCGCGACGCGGATACCGATCTCCCGGGTACGCTGAGCCACGCTGTAGGCCATGACGCCGTAGATGCCGACGGTCGCGAGAATCAGCGCGAGAGCGGCGAAGAGCGCGAAAAGCAGGAGGTTAAGCCGTTGCGAGGCGATGGAGAGGGAGCGCACCTCTTCCATGGTGCGAACTCGCGTCACGGCCAAATCTTTGTCCACGTCCCAAATCGCGCCGCGAACGGATGAAGCAACTGTGAGCGGGTCTCCAGCAGTGCGCACAATCCAATCGCGCAAAATTCCCCCCGAGCCAGGGAATTGCGTGACGGGGAAATACATCGTCGGCCGGGGAGGAGTCAGGGGATCAAATTCACGGATATCGCCGACCACCCCTGCGATGGTCAGCCAAGGGTCATCGGCGTTGCCCTGGCGAATCCGCTTGCCAAGGGCGTCTTCGTTGGGCCAGTAAGTTTTGGCCATCGCTTCGTTGATGATTATGAGAGCCTGAGTTTCGGGCGTGTCGCTCCACGAGAAATCTCTCCCTTGGCGCAAAGGAATGCGCATCGTCGCAAAGTATACCGGGGTCACGACGTCGTAGCCGGCCATGGGGATTTGTCCGGGGGCGATAGGCGGGCGGCCTTCGATCGTGAAGCCCTTGCTTCCACGAACAAAAGTCAGGGGAATGAACGTGACGGCCGCAGCAGAATTCACGCCGGGAAGCGTGTCGATGCGTTCGATAGCTTGCCGGTAGAAAGCGGCACGCTGAGGCAAGCTCGAGTATTTCTGGCCGCGGGGAATCGCACGGAAGGTGAGAACTCCTTGTGGCTGAAATCCGAGCGGGGCTTGCTCAATGCGCAGAAAACTTCGGAGCAGAAGACCAGCGCCGATCACAACGACAACACCGAGGGCCGTTTCCACGACAACGAGAAGGTTGCGAATCCGCAGACGAGCTCCGACGGAGGATTCGCGAGCGCCTGCTTGCAAGGTGTCGTGGAGGTTTCCGCGGTCATTCTGGAGCGCAGGCGCCAAGCCGGCAAGGAGTCCGGCAAAAACAGCAATGACAACGCTGAAAAGGAGTACCCGCGCATTGAGGCTGAACTCGTCGGTGCGCGGAAGGCGAGAAGCTGCTAAGACCTTGAGAGCACTCACGTCCCAACGAGCCAGGAGTAGACCCAGGGAGCAACCGAATACCGCCAAGAGCGTGCTTTCCGTGAGCAGTTGGCGGAAAAGCCGGAAGCGGCTGGCGCCGAGCGCTAAGCGAACCGCGATTTCGCGCTGACGCGCCGATGCACGCGCGAGAAGCAGGTTCGCAACGTTAGCGCAAACAATCAGCAGAACCAGACCTACGGCTCCCCAGAGAACGAAAAGTGTGGGGCGAACAGGGCCGGCGAGATCTTCGTGAAGAGGCACCAGGCGAACCGTCTGACCGGTATTCGACTGGGGATAAAGCTCGGTGAGATGTTTTGCGATTACGGACATTTCTGCTTGCGCTTGCTGAAGAGTCACGCCAGGTTTCAAGCGCGCAAACACCTCTAGATAGTGGCTCCCGCGATTGCTCCGTTCGGTGGGGCTGGGAGCGAGGGGAACCCACAACTGGTCATCGAGATCGGGGAAGTGGAATCCCGGCGGCGCAACGCCGATGACTGCGTAACTCTCGCCGTCGAGGAGAAGTTTTTGACCGAGGATTTGCGAGTCGGAGCCAAAGTGACCCTTCCATAACTCATCGCTCATTACAACAACATGCGAAGCGGCAGGGGAATCCTCCTCGGCGGAAAACATACGGCCGAGCGCCGGAACAATTCGCAACGTGGTGAAAAAATTTGCGGAAACCGATTCGCCTTCGACACGCAAGGGCTCGCCGGCACCCGTGAGATTGAAGCTCCGGTTACGATAAGCCGCCATATTTTCAAAGACAGAGTTTTGGTCCGCCCAGTCAGAATAATTTCCTGGCGTGACCTCGTTTCGCGAATTCTGGTAGCTCGGCAGATTGACGTTTTCGTAGACCATAACGAGGCGGTCGGGCTGAGGATAAGGCAAGGCTTTCAGCAAGACCGCATAAACCACGGAGAAAATCGAGGCGTTGGCGCCGATGCCGAGAGCCAGCGTTAGGACGGCAACGGCGGTGAAGCCAGGAGACTTGCGCAGCATGCGCAAGGCGAAGCGAAGGTCCTGGAAAAGCGTGTCGAGGAGGGGAACGCTACGCGCGTCGCGCTGCTGCTCTTTGGTTTGCTGTTGACCGCCGAAGCGGAGGAGAGCCTGACGGTGGGCTTCGCCGGGGGAGAGGCCGCGTTGGAGATTTTCGTCGATGGCGAATTGCAGGTGAGAAGAGATTTCGGCGTCGAGCTCGCGGTCGAGTTGCGCGCGACGGAAGAAGGAGCGCAGTCGATGAAATGATTGGCGGAGTCGCGAGAACATTCTCAGAACTCCTGCTTACTTGCTTGCGACTTCGACGGGCGAAGCATAGTCACTCGTATCGAAGGGCGACCATAGGATCGACGCGCATCGCGCGGCTCGCTGGGATGTAGCAGGCGAGCAAAGCGACGAGCGCGACGACAATGGCTACAGCACCGAAGGTGAAGGGGTCGGCGGCGCTGACGCCGTAGAGTTCGCTCGAGAGCACACGCATGAGAGCCAAGGCCGCGGCGATTCCCAAAGCAATGCCCAGGAACGAAGTCTGGCCGCCTTCTTTCAGGATGGACCATAGCACTTCGCGCCTTTGCGCGCCCAGCGCCATGCGAATGCCAATCTCGCGCGTACGATTCACCACGAGGAAGGAAAGAACGCCGTAAATGCCGATGCTGCCCAGCGCCAGCGCAAGAGCGGCGAAGACGAGAAACAGGAGCGCTGTGGAACGCGGAGTGGCGACCGCGTCAGAAACTACGGCGCTCATGGATTTGATTTCGCTGACGGCGGCTTCCGGATTCGCTCCTACCACCGCGTTGTGAAGAGTGGTTCCCATTTGAGAGCGGTCCACGCTGGTCCGCATCACGATGGTGAGCTCGGCGGGCAAGCGGCGGTCTTCGAGCGTGGCCGAGGAGTTGTAGGGAACGTAAGCAACGCCCTTCATCCAAGTGGGAATGGTTCGTTGGAGGTCGTAGGCGCGTACGTCGGCGGTCACTCCAACGATAGTGTGCCAGCTTTTGTCGTCGACCAGGCGAATATGTTTGCCGACGGCATCTTGATTGGGCCAGAAGCGGCGCGCGGTCTCAGCGGGGACGATGGCGACCGGCTCTCCAGAGACATCGGCGTCGGTGAACGTTCTGCCCGCCATCATGGGGATGTCCATCACTCGAAAATAGTCGGGGGTGACGACGTGAAGCCAGAAGAGCGGAGACTGATCCTGTCCCCGCGAGGGCGTGTGGTTTTCGACGTCGAGAGAGCGCTTGGCGACTCTGCCGCCAAGGGGAAGCGTGTTTACGAGAGCGGCAGACTCCACGCCGGGAGAATTGCGGACTTGTTCCAGCAAAGCGCGATAGAAGGCGAGGCAACGCTCGGAATCGTGACAAAAGGTTTCGCTGGGCGAAATGCGGGCGGTCAGGATCTGCTCGGAGCGGAAGCCGGGGTTTACATGAGAGAGCACCCAGAAACTGCGGATCAGAAGGCCTGCAGCAGTCACGAGAAGCACGGCGAAGGCAATCTCCGCGACGACGAGACCGCTGCGCAAGCGGCGAGACAGCGGCAGCGTGCCGGCGCGTCCGCCGGAGCGAAGCGTTTCCGTCGGAGCGGTGCGCGAAGATTGCAAGGCGGGCGCTAATCCAGAAAGCAGACCGGTCAGGAGCGCGAGGCCGCCGGTGAAAACGAGAACGTGCCAGTCGATGTGCGCGCCGGTCAAGCGAGGCGTATCGGCGGGAAGCATCGCTTTCAGGGAGGAAAACCCCTTTGTGGCGAGAACGAGTCCCAGAAGACCGCCGAGGCCGGCGAGCACAACGCTCTCCGTGAGCAACTGGCTTACGATGCGCTGCCGCCCAGCGCCGAGAGCGGTGCGCACGGCGATTTCCTTTTCGCGAGCTGCCGAGCGCGCGAGGGTCAAGTTCGCAACGTTGGCGCATGCGATGAGGACGACCAGAGTCACAGCTCCAAGGAGCATGAGCAGGCGCAAGCGGATGTCTGCGACCATGCCACTTCGGAGAGGAAGCACGCTGACGTCGGCGTTCCAGTCTTTGGGCATGGTCCAGGGAAACAGGGCGCCTACGCGCGACTGAAAAATGCGAATTTCGGTGCGGGCCTGTTCGAGGGTAACGCCCGGACGAAGCCGGCCGATGACGGGCATGTAATCGTCGGCCCAATAGAGAATCGTGTCTCGCGGATCGTTGTGCAGCGGAACCCAAATCTTCGTTTTGGAAGAAGGGAAGCGGAAGTCAGGCGGCATCACGCCTACAACCTGCCGACTGGTGCCTTCCAATTGAATCGGGCGACCGATGATTGCGGGATCGCTCGCGAAGCGCTGCTGCCAGAGCGCATGACTGAGGACGACGTAATGATCCTGGCCGGGAATGTCCTCCCCGGGAACAAACGTGCGGCCCAGTTCCGGACGCGCTCCAAGGACGGAAAAAAATTCCGCGGAAACGACGGTTCCTGTCAGGCGAAGAGGCTCGCCCTGGCCGGTGAGGTTGAACTCATGGCCTTCGTAGTAGGCGGCGACGTCCATGGTGCGTATTTGCTCGCGCATGGCCACGACGCCGCCCTTGGGATAAGTGCCGGTGATGCTGACGAGCTGTTCAGGGTTGGGATAGGGGAGAGGAACCAGCAGAATTCCGTTCACCAGGCTGAAGATGGCTGTGTTGACTCCGATCCCAAAAGCGAGGGTGAGCATTGCGACGGACGTGAAGCCGGGAGATTTGCGAAGCATGCGAAAGGCGAAGCGGAGGTCTTGGAGCAAGGTTTCGAGAAAGGGAAGGCTGCGTGCATCGCGGTGGTGTTCCCTGGCTTGCTGCGTGCCGCCGAAACGGAGGAGGGCTTGGCGGCGAGCTTCGGCGGGGGAGAGGCCGCGCTGGAGATTTTCCTCAACGGCGAATTGCAGGTGAGAGGAGATTTCGGCATCGATGTCGCGGTCGAGTTCTGCGCGACGGAAGAAGGAGCGCAGTCGGTTGAATGATTGCTGCAGCCAGCTTGTCATTTTGGAGAACTCCCTCTGCCCTCGCAAGTGGCGTTGAAGCGCATTAGGTCACTCGTAACGGAGCGCGACCATCGGATCGACCCGCATGGCGCGGCGAGCAGGAATATAGGACGCAAGCAGCGTAACCGCGGCCAGGAGAGCGGCAACACCGACAAAGGTCAGCGGGTCGGTCGCACTGATGCCAAAAAGAAGGCTCGACATCAGGCGCGTAATCACCAGAGATGCGGCAACGCCGATCACCACACCGATGAGGGCGAGGCGCCCTCCTTCTACCAAAACCAATCGCAGGACGTCGCTGCGCTCGGCACCGAGCGACATGCGGATGCCGATTTCCTGCGTGCGGCGCGTGACGGAATGCGCGATCAGCCCATAAGTGCCCACAGCAGCCAGAGCCAGCGCCGCCCCGGCAAAAACCCCAGCCAAAAGCAAAAGGAACCGCTTCGCAGACAACCAGCCACCCATTTCATCTGCAAACGTGGAGAACTTTACCGGAACATCGGAAGCAACGTCGTGGAAGACGCTGCGCACCGCGGCTACCACGGGACCCGTGGCGGCATCGGTGCGCAACAGGATCATCGGAGAAGAGTTGCCGCTCAGGCCCCGCTGCTCGTAGTCGACGTAAATAACCGGGGTCACGGGGCGGTCGAGTCCTTCCGCGCGGACGTCGCCAACGATTCCGACAATCGTGAGGGGTTTCAGATTCCCGTCCATATTGCCGAATTCAATGACGTGGCCGATAGGATCGTCATTCGGCCACTGCTGCCGCGCCACGGCGTCGCTGATGACCGCGACGTGGAGTGCATCGGCGCCGTCCCGCTCATCGAACAGGCGTCCACGCAGCAGAGGGATTCCAGCAGTCCGGAAGTAATCGGCGCTCGTAACGCAATAGAGCGCGTCGCCCACGTTCTTAGGATTCTGCGTGAAGCGTCCCCATTCCTCGAAGTTCGCAGGCGGTTGCTGGCCATCGAGAACCAGGAACTGGCCATTAGCAAACCCTGTGGCGATAGGAAGCTCACCAGTGAAGCCCGCAGACTGAACGCCAGGTATTGGCCGCAAGCGAGACAAAATGTTGTCGATCAGTTGTACCTGGCGAAAGGACGCGTTAAAGGTCTGTGGTGTCGTGGGTACGAAAGTAGCAAGGATCAAGTGCTCCCCGTTGAGTCCTGGATTGATAGAAATCAATCGCAGAAAGCTGCGGCCCAAAAGTCCAGCGCCGACGAGCAACATTAGCGTCACGGCAATTTCGCCAACCACCAGCGCGCTGCGCGCCCTCTGACTTCCGGCACTATAACTTCGTGAGCCTGCTCCGAGCGCGTCGTTCAAATCCAATCCACCCGCGCGCCCGGCTGCAAAAAGCCCCAAACCGAGGGCCACAACCAATGTCGCAATCAGAGTGAACAAAAGGACCGTTCCGTTTACGGCAATCCCTTGCTGCCGCGGCAGATTTGCGGGAAGGATCGCTGGGAGCAGACGCGTTGTCCAGATCGCGGCCAAGGTTCCTAGTACGCCGCCAACGACCGCCAGCGCCAGAGATTCCGCTAGCAATTGCTGCACGAGTCTTCCGCGTCCCGCCCCCAAAGCGGAGCGCACCGCCAATTCCTTCCGCCGCGCGGCCGTGCGCGCCAGCAACAATCCCGCGACATTGGCGCAAGCAACGATGAACAAGAGAATCACGGCGGCGAAAAGTGTGAGCAGCGCCGCACGGACGTCGCCCACCATGGCATCTGCGAGCGGGACGACGGCAGCGTCAATCAGCATATAGCCGCTAGTGATATCCCCTGCCTTGCCGTACTGGCTTTTGATCCGGCGCGCGATGGTGCTCAAGTCCGCGCGACCTTGCTCGAGCGAAGCACCATCTCGAAGACGCCCAATGCCTTGCCCGTTGTGCGACGTGCGACTCGGCTCCCATCCGTAGAGCTGCTCGTGCGCCACCCATGCGGATACGCCCGAAGGAAAATCAAATCCCGGCGGCATCACGCCGACGACCGAATACACCTGGCCTTCCATGGTTAGGTGTGCATTGGAGAAATCCGCTCTGCTTCCGAGGTACTGCTGCCAGTAGCGGTAGCTGACGATCATGGCAGGAGTGCCGTGAAGGCGCAGTTCGTCGGCGGCGAAATCACGGCCTTGTGCGGGCTTGACGCCCATCACTTTGAAAAAATCCTGAGAGACGGCGGCGACATCCATGCGCACTGGTTCGCTGCCGCCGGAAACCGACTCTGGCCCCCAACCAAATTCGGCGAGACCAGCAAGTGTGCGGTTTTGCTCGCGAAAATCGAGGAAATTCGGATCGGCCAAATGCATGCGATGGCCGTTGGCGGAAAGCTCCGACAAGGTCACAATTTGCTGGGGATTTGGATAGGGGAGAGGACGAAGCAGGACAGCGTCTACGACCGAGAAGATCGCGGTCGAGGTGCCAATGCCGAGAGCAAGCGTGAGAACAGCGATAGCGGTGAAGCTGGGGGACTTGCGCAGCAAGCGGAAGGCGAAACGGAGGTCCTGGAGCAGGATTTCGAGGAACGGAAGGCTGCGAGCTTCGCGGTGTTGCTCTTTCGCCTGTTGTGGACCGCCGAATCGAAGCAGCGCCTCGCGTCGGGCTTCTTCGGGCGAGAGGCCCCGCGCGAGATTCTCCTCGATAGCGATCTCCAGATGAGAGGACATTTCTGCGTCCAGGTCACGGTCGAGTTGCGCGCTGCGGAAGAAAGAGCGCAGGCGATAAAGAAATTGGCGAACAGGGGCAGTCATGCGTAGTTACTCCCTTCATTGCTGGTAGGGTTCATGAACGTTGGCATAGTCACTCGTAGCGTAGAACGACCATCGGATCCACACGAAGCGCTCGACGCGCGGGAAAATATGCCGCGACGAGCGCAACGAGAAGCAGCAAGGCCGCAAGCGATGCCAAAACCGGCACACTCACGGAAACAATGCCGAAAACCAGCGCAGCCATCGCCCGGCTGACGGCAAACGAAATCGGAAGACCAATTCCCAGGCCGATGCCGGAGACGGTCAGTGCCTGGCGGAAAACCAGACGGAGCACGTCGCGCGGATTTGCGCCCAAGGCAAAGCGAATGCCGAACTCGTGGGTCCGTTGCGCAACGTTTTCGGACAAAATTCCGTAAACTCCGATGGAGGAGAGCATAAGCGCCACGGATCCAAAGATGGCCATCAGTACTCCCATGATATGAACGATGGCGATGGAGTCCTGCACTTCGGTCTCAAGCGTTTTCAGCTCCGTGATGGGAATCTCCGGATCCACCTGAGAAATGGCCGCACGCGCAGCGGAAGCACTACCGGTGGGATTCGAAGCGGCCCGCAGGACAAACCGAAACGAACGTTGCGAAGACTGAAGATAAGGCTGATAGATGACGGGAAAAGTTGCCGGATTCCACCAGTTTTGCCGGGCATCACCGACAACGCCGACGACAGTCATCCAAGGCTCAGCCGAATCCGCCGCGCCAAATTTGAATCGTCGCCCCAGTGGATCACTTGTGGGCCAGAAGCGGTCGGCCATCGTCCGGCTGATGATGGCGATGCGTGCGGCGGCCGCGTTGTCGGCTTCGGTGAAGAATCGTCCGGCAATCAGTGGGATTTTGAGAACAGTGAAATAATCCCCGCTGATGGTTTGCAAATCCGCAGCGGGCGCCTCGCTCGCTTGAAGAGCCGGGCGGCCCTGAATGGTGAACAGAGTTTTCTCGTTGTCCACATTGCTGGCGGGGAGATTAGAAGTGAGGGCGGCGGCAGAAACTCCCGGCAGGGAAGAGACGTTGCGCAATGCCGTCTGGAAAAAGCTCGCGCGTTTTACATGATCGGGATAGGTGATCTCCGGCAGGCTGACTTCGAATTTCAGGACCTGGTCGGGCTGAAACCCTTGATAGGCTTGCGCGAGCCGGTTGAATCCTTGCATGGTCAGTCCTGCGCAAACCAGCAAGATCAAAGCGAGAGCGACCTGCGCTGAGACAAGTCCGTCGCGCAAGCGCCCCCGTGCCGGTCCCGCGGAGCTGCGGCTGGTTTCTTTGAGCACCGTATTCAAATGGATGTGCCGCAAGTGGAGCGCGGTGGCGAGGCCAAAGACCAGTCCCAAGAGCAAGGAGAGAAGAATCGTAGAAAAGAGAACGGTGGAATCGACTCGGATGCCATCCCAGCCGGGAACCCACTTGGTCCAATCGGGCGAAATGCTGTCCCGCAGAATGCGCACGCTTGAGAAAGACGCGGCAATCGCAACCGTGCCCCCTAGAAGCGCGAGAAGCGACATCTCGGCGACAAGAAGCCGAGCAAGCCTCGAACGTTTTGCGCCCAAAGCCGTGCGAACGGCCAGCTCTCTTTGTCGCGCAATCATCCGCGCGAAAAGAAGATTTGCAAGATTAGTGCACGCCAGAAGCAGCACAAACAACGCGGCGGCTTGGAGCAACAGGAAGAGCGGCAAAGTGTAAAAGTAGAGCTCTTTGCGAAGCTGCAAGACATTCAAGGCGCGGCTCGCATTGGTCCTCGGGTAGAGCTCCGAAAGTCCGCGAGAGAAATTGTTAAGCGCGGCAGTGGCTTGCGCGACCGTGACGCCAGGCTTCAAGCGCGCGAGAGCCGCAAGCGACAACCGGGCGCGATCAGACTTTTCCTCCGGAGTCAGCGCCAGGGGCACCCATAATTCCATCGGCACTGGATAGCCAAAGCCCGCCCGCATGATTCCTGCAACCGTGTAATTGCGCCCGTTCAGGCGGATGGTTTTACCGAGAAGTTGCGGGTCGCCGGCGAATTTCGATTGCCAGAAGCTGTGACTCACGATGACAGATTGATCTGCGCCCGGAGTTTCCTCGTTCGATGAGAAGAGGCGGCCTTGCGCTGGAGCAACGCCGAGCATCGCAAAAAAGTTTGCGGAGACGCGGCAGCCGCGCGCGACGTCCACTCTTCCTTCGAAAGACAGGTTGAAATCGGGACATTGATAAGTTGCGAGGTCCTCAAACAACTCTGAGTTTGCGCGAAGGTCGGTCACGTCGCCCGGAGAAATTCGCCGGGCATCCGTCCCCTGGTCAATTCCACGGTTTTCCCAGAGGAGCACGAGAGAATCCAGATTGTGGAAGCGGTAGGGATGCAACAGCAAGGCATTCACCATGCTGAAGATAGCGGTGTTCGTGCCGATTCCGAAAGCCAGCGTGAGAACCGCAATGGCGGTAAATCCCGGCGATTTGCGTAGCATGCGAAAGGAGTAGCGAATGTCTTGAAGCAGAGTTTCGAGAAACGGAAGGCTGCGAGCTTCGCGATGATCGTCTTTTGCTCGTTGCGAGCCGCCGAAGCGGAGCAAAGCTTGCCGGCGCGCCTCCGTCAAACCGAGTCCGCGCTGGAGATTCTCCTCGACGGCGAGCTCCAGATGAGACGACATTTCCTCGTCAATGTCGCGATCGAGTTGAGCGCGTCGGAAGAAAGAGCCTAGGCGGTGCAGGAATTGTCTCAGCCGATCAGTCATGCGCATGTACTCCCGTCGTTTGCGATCGCTCCATGGATGGCTGGAGGCATAATCACTCGTAACGTAAGACCACAATCGGGTCGACGCGTGTCGCGCGCCAAGCCGGCAAGAAACAGGCGATCAACGAGACCATCGTCAAAACCAGGAACGCACAGCCGAAAGCACGCGGGTCGTACGGACTCACCTTGTAAAGGAGATACCCGAGCAGCCGTGTCAGACCCAGGGCGAGTGCTGCACCCAGAAAAGTGCCACCAAACGTCAGCGCGAGGCCACGAGAAACCACCAGCCGAAAAAGTCCGCTGGTGTGCGCGCCGAGAGCCATGCGCAGCCCCAACTCGCGCGTACTCTGCGACACCGTGTACGACATCACGGCGTAGAGTCCGATGGCCGCCAGCAGCAAAGCCAATCCGCCGAGAGTCCCGGTCAAAGTGACCGAAACTTTCTGAGCCGACGTGGAACGATCCACCTGCTCTTGCAGCGAGATCACCTCATAAAGCGCCAAGTTTGAGTCCATGGCTTTGAGTTCGCGAGAAAGCGCGGCCGCCAGGATCTCAGGCCGCAGCTTGGTCCGAATCGTCAATGCGGCGCTGATGGAAAAATCCTGTCGCCGCGGAACATAGAAAAACGGTCTGGGCCGCTCGCGCATGCTCTCATATTTGGAAGTTTTGGCCACTCCAACAATTTGTATCCACTTGCCCTTAGCCCGAAGGCGCTGGCCGATGGGATTTTTGCCAGGCCAGTAGCGCGCGGCCATGGTTTCGTTAACGATCGCAACAGGAGCACCGGTTTCGTTATCGGCGCGCGTGAATTCACGTCCGGAGACCAGCGGAATTCCGATGGTAGCGAAATACCCAGGCCCAACCTGGTTGTATTCCACGGATGGTTGCTCGTCGGGCGGAGGTTGATAGCCATCTGCCTCGATCGGGGCCGAAGAGAAAGTGCCGTACCCGAGTGGTGTTACGCGCGCCAGCGCAGCTGACTCCACGCCAGGAAGGGCCTGTACGTGGTCGATGAGTTCATCTTGAAAACTCTTGGCGCGCTCTGCATCGTATCCGGACGCGACCAAATTCACCGCCGTCACCAATACCCCTTCGGTTGTGAAGCCCGGGCTGTCCGATCGGATTCTTTGCAGGCTCTGCAGGAGGAGTCCGGCGCCAACAAGCAGTATGAAGCACAGGGACACCTGTACCACGACCAAGCCGGAGCGAATCCACGATTTTCCGCGGACTCGAGCGACTCCTGCCATTTCCGATCGCAGCGTTGAGGCGAGATCGATTCTGCTGGTTTGAATTGCGGGAACCAGCGCGAACAGCAGCGTCGCAACCAGGCAAACCGCGGCGCTCAGCGCCATCACGCGCCAGTCCATTTCGCCCGGTAAGTGCATCGCGTTTCCGTTCCTTACCGGCAAGAGCAATACGAGCAAGTGACTGCACCAGAGCGCGACGAGCAGTCCCCCGGTTGCAGCCAATGCGGAAAGGACCAAGCCTTCAATGAAAAGCTGCTGCACCAGCCGTTTCCGTCCGGCGCCCACAGCAACGCGCACGGTGATTTCATGCCTTCGCGCGAAAGACCGGACAAGCAGGAGGTTGCCGACGTTCGCGCAGGCGATCAAAAGCACAAAAACCACAACGGCCAGCATGATTCCAAGCGTGGGGAGCAGAGTTCCTGCATTATTGAACGGCGTTTGCCACAAGGGCCAGAGTTTGATGCCCCGGCCGCGATTGGTTGCGGGATAATCATTTTCCAGGCGCTTTCCTACAGCTGCAATCTCTTGCTGCGCCTGCTCGAGAGCGACGCCGGGTTTCAGCCGAGCGTAGGATTCGATCCAGCGCTCACCGCGATCTTCGAGCTTGTAACCGCCGCCCTCGAACGTGTCTTCCATGGAAACCGGCACCCAAAACTTCATGGCCCAGCCGACGAAGGTTCCGTAAAAGCCTTCGGGGGCCACGCCGATGATGGTGTGCATCACGCCGTTCATGCGCTGCGTCTTGCCGATGATTTGCGGATCGCTGCCGAAGCGCTCCTTCCAGAGCTGGTAGCTGATCACCGTCACGGGATGAGCGCTCCGCCCCACATCTTCCTCGGGATCAAACGCGCGCCCGAGAATCGGGTGGATTCCCAGAGCCGTGAAATAGTTCGCGGAAACAATGCTTCCCGTTACGACTTGGGCGCGCTCGCCAAAACTGAGCGTTGTACCCATGATCTTGCTTACGAAAAACGCGTCAAACAGTCGGCAATTCTTCTGAAGTTCCTGAAAATCTGGCCAAGAGAGAGCCGTAGGGTCGGACTCTCCGCGAGCGGTGCCGGTAAGGGCTACTAGCCGTTCCTGGTGCGCTACCATCGGGTATGGACGAAACAGCAGGCCTTCCATCCAACTGAAGACCGCGGCATTCGCGCCAATGCCTAAAGTCAGACAGAAAATCGCCAGCAGAGCGAAGCCGGGATTGCGGCGAAGCATTCGCAATGTGAAGCCAAAATCCTGCAGGAGGGCTTCGAGAAGCGGCAGGCTGCGCGCTTCGCGGTGATCTTCTTTGACTTGCAGTGGGCCACCGAACCGCACGAGAGCCTGGCGTCGCGCTTCGTCGGGCGCCAAGCCGCGACGCAGATTTTCTTCGATGGCGAGTTCCAGATGAGCGGACATTTCCGCTTCAAGATCGCGATCTTGTTCGCCCCTGCGAAACAAAGACCGCAACCGGTACAGCAATTGACGAAGCCGGGTGCTCATTTCTCACCGCTCTCTTCCGGCAGAGCCAGTACGCGCCCCATGACTTCCGAGAGCCGCTGCCAGTACGCCGCGTCTTCGGAAAGCTGTTTGCGGCCGCGCTTGGTGATGGAATAAAACTTGGCCTTGCGGTTGTTGGTGGATGTGCCCCATTCAGCGGAAATCCATCCGCGCTGCTGCAAGCGAACGAGCGAGGCGTAAATCGTGCCCTGGTTCAGCAGGACGGCATTGCCGCTCACCTGTTCAATGCGGCGCGCGATTCCGTAACCGTGCAATGTGCCCATGGCCGCAAGCGTCTGAAGGACCATCAGGTCCAAAGTTCCCTGCAGCAAATCGAGCTTGGATTGCGACATGCACCCTCCTGTGTTATGACTACAGCAAGGTACCACTTTCTGTGTGGGAATGCCACAGGAGTATAAACGAAGGAAGTGCCAGTTTGGTTTCCTGTTTTGGCGCAATATTTTTGGGCCTGTAGGCGGGACGGTGTTTTACTCGAATCGCAGCGCCGTTACGGGATCAATCTTGGCTGCGCGTCGAGCGGGCCAGTAGGCGGCCAGAGCGGCTACTCCTCCGAGCAACAAGCTGGCCGCGGCGTAGGTCAGAGGATCCGATGGCCGGACTTCATAAAGCATGCCGGTGAGCAGACGGCTCACCGCGAATGCACCCGCCAAACCAACCGCCAGACCAAGCAGCACAGGCAGCGCAGTCTGGCTCAGGATCAAACGAAGTATGTCGCTCGGTCGCGCCCCGAGCGCGACGCGAACGCCAACCTCTTGAGTGCGACGGGCCACGGAGAACGCTACAACTCCAGAAAGTCCAAGAGCGGCGAGCAAGGTGGCAAGGATCCCGAACGCGCTGGACAGCCACGTCGTCAGCCTCTCTCCCGTAAGCGAATCGTCGATCTGGACCTGCAACGTGGTAGTAGCGTAGATCGGAAGATTAGGATCCAGCTCCCGGACCTGCCCACGAACGAGGTCGGCAATCCTGCGCGGATCAGCCGTGGTTCGCACCTGAAGGGTCATATCGAACAGGCGGGGTTCTTGAGCCAGTGCGGTATAGAAATGCCGGCGAGGCTTTTCATTCAGCCTCACATACTTGGCGTCTTCCACGAGCCCGACGATTTCCATGTCCAACGCCGCACCAGGTTCGTCATTCGTCGTCATATGCTTGCCGATCGGGTTGGAGCTGCCAAAAAAATAATGGGCAAGCGTTTGATTCACAATCACGACTCTGGTGCGGCTGGCATTATCCTGCTCGGTGAAATCCCGGCCGGCGATGAAGGGAATTCCAAGAGTAGCGAAATATCCAGGAGAAACTATGGCGGCATTGGGACTCATGTTCTCGTCCTGGCCCGGTTGATAACCCTCCACCCTTACACTCAATTGGTCCCAGCTTCCCGAAATCGGAGAGCTGGTAGTCAGGCTCGCAGCGCGCACATCCGTGAGCGCGCGAACGCGGGCCAGGAGATCACCATACAGTGTGCGGATATGGTCGGTCGTATAACCGTTCAGAGAAGGGTTGAGGTTGGCGAGGAAGACATTCTCCTTCACGAAACCAAGATTGATGCCGCGAAGATTTTGCAAGCTGTGAAGAAAAAGCCCGGCGCCGATCAGCAGCGGCAAGGAGAGCGCGACTTGCGCGAACACCAGCGCGCTTCGGAGGGTAAAAGTGCGGCTCTCCGATGAACCCAAGGGAACTCGGTCGTGCATTGCGGCGGTTACCGAAGACCGCGAAATCTGTATGGCCGGCGCCAGGCCAAACAGAAGTCCTGTCGCGATGGAGGCCAGTAAAGAGAACCCAAGCACGCGGGCGTCCATTGGCACTTTTAGAGCCACACGAACAGAAGCGGGCAGAAACCGTATCAACGCGCCATTGAGCCAAACGGCGAACAACATTCCCACAGCTCCGCCCAGCAAGGACAGCAGCACACTTTCCGTCAGCCACTGCCGGATCAGCCTTCTCGGACCGGCTCCAATAGCCAAGCGAACGGCGACCTCTTTCTTGCGATTGGCGCTGCGTGCCAAAAGGAGATTGGCGATATTGGCGCATGCCACAAAAAGAACAATGGCCGTGACGCCGAAAAGCAGAATAATCGAACGTCCCATTTCTGCTTGCAGGTGGGTGAAACCCTGCCGGCCGTCTTGCAGGATGATGCGCGTTGAAAGGGCGCGCTCCTTGTCGTGCGCTGTAACTTTCGATGCTAGTCCGTTCAATTCTTCTTCGAGAACCTGGTGGTACAAAACGTCCGCGGAGGCTTGTGCCTGGGATAGGGTGACGCCCGCCTTCCGCCGCGCCATGATCGTTAGCCAGCGATGACGCGGACTCTGCAGCCGATTGGCAGGAACCGGATTGAACACCGTGGCCATCATCATCGGCACGCGAATCTGTGGGCTGGAGGCAATCTCCGTGCCGTAAAAGTCCGGAGGCGTCACGCCAATGACCGTCATGGGTTTTGTGTCCAGCAGTATTTCCTTCCCGATGATGGAAGCGTCGCCGCCAAATCGCGTCTGCCAATAGCCATAGCTCAAAACAGCGACGGGGTTACCACCAGGCACTCGATCATTCTCTTCTGTGAACAGCCGCCCAATCCACGGCCGGACACCCAGAACCTCGAAGTAGCTTCCGGAAACCATTTCGCCCCGCGCCTGTTCGCTTTGGCCCGCATAGCCGGCGTTGAATGCGACTCCGGATCGGCAGAAGACCCCGGCAAACACGGAGTTTTTATCGCGCAAGGCCTGATACATTGGGTAGGAAAAGTCTTCGTTCTCGCGGCCTGATTGCGGTTCGTTGTATTCAACCACAACGAGCTCGCCGGGGTTGCGGACGGGAAGACTCTGGAGGAGCACGGCATTCATCAGCGAGAAGATGGCAGTGTTCGCGCCAATACCCAGCGCCAGTGTCAGCACGACCACGAAAGTAAACCCGGGATTTTTCGCGAACACGCGTAGCGCATAACGCAGGTCTTGCGCCAACGCCTCCAGAAAAGGCATCCCGCGCTGATCGCGGTAATTCTCCTTGGTTTGTTCCACGCCGCCAAGTTTGAGGAGCGCGTCCCGCCGAGCCGCATCAGGCGCCATTCCCGCGCGAAGGTTGTCTTCCATGTGCAATCGCAGATGGCTCTCCAGCTCCGCCGCGAATTCCGCTTCACTCTGCGACGTGTGAAAAAGTCTAGCCAATCGCTTAAGCCATCCGCGCATCCGTCTCATGGGTCGTCTCCGGGTTGTTTCATCCTTCTCGAATTCAGCGGTTCTTGCCGCGAACTGCTCACTCATACCGCAGGGCGGTCATCGGGTCGACGCGCGAAGCCCGCCGCGCAGGGATGTAACAGGCGGCAAGACCTGCGAGCAGCAAGAGCACGGCTGCCGCGCTAGCGAACGCCGGATTCATCGGACTTACACCATAAAGCAATCTCCTCAGCAAATGAGCGACAGCGAACGCGATTGCCGCACCTGGCACGAGACCCATCAACATCAGCCGCACCCCCTGCCAGATGACCATAGCCAGCAAGCTTTCGGGCTTGCCGCCGAGCGCCATCCGCACGCCGATTTCTCTCGTCCTTGATGAAACCAGAAGCGAGAGCACGCCGTAGAGTCCGACCACCGCAAGCAAGAAACCCATCGTGGCAAAAAGGCTGATGAGAGCAGCGTTGAACCGCGGCTCCACGCGCAGAAGGTCTATCCGCGCCCTAAGAGTGGATATTTCCACCGGCAGCGTGGGATCGAGCGAAGCGATTTCGCTCCGAACGAGCCGCTCCACTGCGGCGGGCTTCATCGGACTTCGGGCAAGGAAGAAGGCATGCCGGTCGGTTCCTTCCGGCTCTGTTGTGAGCGCTGCAAGGCCCTTGCGAACAATGTAGTATTCGGGATCGGTTCGTCCGACGCGTCCTGATTCGTTCAAGTAGGTCACATCGCTGGCCACTCCAACCACCGTGTACCAGGGTCCGGACGGCACGGAGAGCTGGAGATGCTGTCCAACGGCGCTTTGGCCTGAAAAGAGTCGATCGGCCAATTTCTTGCTCAGCACAATCGCGGCCGTGTTCGCATTCTGGTCTTCCTGCGCGAATCCACGGCCTTGCAGGATGGGAATGCCGAGCATTTCAAAATAGCCGGGGGTGACCATGCGCCAGCCGACCAAGCCGCCCGTCCCTTTCGGAAATCGCGGACGCCCGTCAACGCGAATGTCAAAAAACTGGCGGGCCCGCTGCGGTCCGGTCGGAGAAAGCGAGTCGCTAAGTGCAACCGCCGTCACGCCTGGCAAACTACGCAAGCGCGTCTCAAGCCGATCAAAGAATTCCGCAGTGGCGGGGAATTGCCCGTAGTTGCGGCCTAGCGTAATCTCCGCAGTTACGATGTTCGTCGCGTCCATTCCTAAGCGCACATTCTCAATATTTCGCAACGTATCGAGAAACAGACCGGCACCGATCACCAGTACGATTGACACAGCCACCTGCGCCGCGGCGAGCACGACTCCGAGCCGCGCCCGACGCGGGCCGAGGGACGGCCCCGCCAGCAGACCGCGGAATTGCTGCCCGGTAAGTGCCGGAGCCAGCCCGCAGAGCAGACCCGCTAGCAAGGATGCTCCCAACACAAAAAGCAAGACGGACGTGTCGAGATTGGCCTGCGCAATTCGCGGAATGCGCGCCGGAGCCAGCGCTACGAACCACCGCAGGAGCGCGAACGCAATCCCCGCGCCTACTATTCCTCCGAAGAGGCCAAGCAGCGTGCTCTCCGTGAGCTGCAAAACGATAAGTCGGCTGCGGCTGGCCCCAAGCGCAGCGCGAACCGCAAGTTCATGTTCTCGGGCTGCGCCGCGCGCCAAAAACAGGTTTGCCACGTTCGCGGCGGCCAGAGCTAGAAAAGCGAGCGACGCTCCAAAAAGCACCAAAAGCGCAAGCCTTGTCGAGCCTACTTGGTCTTCCCGCACGGAAATCAATCCCAGTCGCATTTCCTTGCGGAACATCGGCGGCGCAGCCTCCCTCCACTTATCAAGGGGTAGTGCAAGCTGCGCGCTGGCTCCAGCCATGGTCACACCAGGTTTCAACCGCCCGTAAGCGCGCACCACTCCAGCGATGGGATCCGTTCTCTCGGCGGCGGAAATTGCTTCAGGCAAGATCACGTCGACATGCGCGAGCGTCGGCCACTCAAAATTCTCTGGCAGGACACCCATGATTCTGGTCGGTTGCCCATCAAGAGAAAGCGTCCGACCCAGCGATTCCGCGCTGCCGCCCAATCGACTTTTCCATAAAGCGGAGGAGATTAGGCATACCTGCTGAGCATTGGGTCCGTCCTCCTCGGTGCCGAAATTGCTTCCTAGGATTGGGCTGACGCCGAAAGTCGTGAGAAAGCTGGACTCTGCCCGAACGCAAGCGAGTCGTGCAGGGCGCTCCTCCGTGAGGTCACATCCGCTCACTCCAGGCCGCCAGGACGTGATGGACTCGAATGGCGTGCTGCTGTCAAAGAGTTCTAAATAGGATGAGGTGAACAGGAACGGTCGTGAGTCGAAGGATGGAATCAGCACGCCAAAGGAAACTAGGCGGTCGGCGTCAGCATACGGCAGCGGACGCAATATATCGCGTTCGAACACGCTGAAAACAGCAGTGTTGGCGCCAATACCAAAGGCAAGAGTAAGAACGGCGACGGCAGTGAAGCCGGGAGACTTGCGCAACATCCGGAAAGCGAAGCGGAGGTCCTGCAAGGCTGTTTCAAGGAACGGAAGGCTTCGCCGGTCGCGGTAATTCTCTTTGGTTTGCTCGACCCCTCCAAGTTTCATCCATGCGTCCCGGCGCGCTGCTTCTGGCGTCATGCCTGTGCGGAGATTGTCGTCGATATGCAATTGCAGATGACTCTCCAACTCCGCGGCGAATTCTGCGTCGCGGCTCGGCTTGCGAAAAAGTCCGGCGAGACGTTGAAGCCACGCGCGAAGGGTTCTCCGAAGGCTACTCATGTGGAAGGCTCCGTCGAAAGGAATCTCGCGAGAATCGCTTGGGCTTGCTGCCAATCGCGAGCTTCGCGTTCCAACTGCTTATGGCCCGCGCGCGTCAGCTTGTAGTATTTCGCTTTGCGATTATTGTCTGAGACCCCCCATTCCGACTCGATCGAGCCTTCCTGCTCAAGCTTCAGCAAAGCCGGGTACACCGTTCCGTAGTTCAGCGTAAGAACACCGCCACTGATCTGCTCGATGCGCCGCGCGATCCCGTATCCATGGAGCGGCCCGAGTGTTTCAAGGGTCTTTAGAATCATGAGAGCAAGAGTGCCCTGCCAGACGTCCGCCTTGTCGCCCATGCGCCTCCTATGGGAAAGCAATAGAAGTATGCGCCGCTCCTATGGGATGTCAATAGGTAAGTCTCGCTCGGGCCTGCGAGCCGCAGCGACCAAAGGAAACTCGGAGGGTTTGCCTTGAATCTCGACCGGAGAAGCGGATCGGAACCGCGTTTCCAGCATTACCCTCTTTTCTCTCAAGACGTTGGTGACAGACCTAAAGTAGATCACTTTGCGTCGCAAAGTAACTTACGGCTCCCCCCAGCCCCGCAACTAAACCCGGACCTCTACAAACTCGACCGCAAACGGCGTACGGCCGAGATTCAGGCGCGCCACGGTAACCGGCAACTGAAACCGGCGCGGTCCGGCACTTCCCGGGTTGATGTAGAGCACGCCCTCGCGTTCGAATTTTCCCGGCTGATGCGAATGCCCGTTGACGACGACATCAAAACCAGCGGCTGCCGGGTTCAAATCGAGGGCACACACGTCATGAAGAACATAAAGCAGAACTTTGCCCGCTTCAGCAACGGCAGTTTCTGGCAGCGTCCTCCCCCATTCGGAGGTATCCACGTTTCCGCGCACGGCAATGACGGGAGCAATCTCCCGCAGCGCGGTAAGGATTTCCGGCTTGCCCACATCGCCGGCGTGAAGAATCAGCTCTGAACCGCGAAGTGCGTCGAGCGCCTGCGCGCGCAGCAAACCGTGAGTGTCCGAAATCAGGCCAATCCGCGTCGGCGAGCGTCGCACCGAGAAATTCTAATGCTTTGGGGATTCCTTGCAGCCGAGAATTAGCTGGGAGGCCGCTTAGTCCGTCCTGACTGGTTACGCTGAAGCTTTGTCGGGAAGCACACGGCGCAGCGGTTTTGCTCCGGGGATGGGGAACTGCATGTGCCAGAAATTTGTTTCCGGGGAGAGGAACTCTACTCCGACATACTGCCGGCTATCGCGGGCGCGATGGATCGAAACCACGCGGCACTCCATCGATTGCGCGGTGTGATCGTTTACCAGAATCACCGTTTGTCCTACCACAACGATTTCTTCCAGATGAAACAGGGCGCCATGGCGATTGACGGATTGCGAGGTTGTGCGGGCGGAGAAGCGTTCCCCGGTATCTGTTTTCCCGTGGACTGTGAGCGGGACGGTCAAAGCCACCCTTAACGTGCGGCGGCGTTCTTTGACACGAAAATGAAGAAGGGACATCTCTTGCTCGACCTCAAACCCTGATTTAGGAACTAAGAGCCCCACCGCGGCCATCGGGCCAGTTTCATTGCGAAGGAACTCGCCTGCAGTAGCGTGTCAGCAGCGTGCTAAAGCGGAACAACAGCAACAGAGAGGTGACTAGCACGAATCTTGCCCACACCGCCCCATACTGCCCAGCGACCTCTCCGGTGACAATGGCGAAACAGTACCACAAAGCGGCAATTTCCAACAGTACTCTCGTACTCGCCGCTTTTTGTCGGGTGCATAAAGGCAAAACGATTCACCCGCAGAGCACGACCCTTGTTTATCGCATGGCCCTTCGTAACTCACTGATTCTCAAGAGCTTCTCGGGCTTCGGTTAACGGCAAGATTCTGTGTTGTGGGCTTTTAGCATGCTCGCATTGCTTTTGCTAGGGTAGTGCTGAACCGCGGGTGTTCGTTTCCCTCTCCGTTTCGTTTTGGAAACCCTATTTGGGCGCTGCAATTTTCGGCCGCGCGGAAGCCTGACTCGCACTTCCAAGAGTCTTTACCAATTGGAGTGGATTCACTCGGGCGCGCTCGACTGTAAGGCCCCAGTGGAGGTGCGGGCCGGTTACGCGGCCAGTGGCGCCTACTTTTCCGAGCACCTGGCCGGACTGCAATTCGTCTCCGGCCTTCACATCGATCTCGGAGAGGTGTCCGTAAAAGGTGTAAATCCCCAGCCCATGATCCACGACAACGGTATTGCCGGAGAAAAACAGCTCTTGGGCCAGAGCCACCCGGCCCCGCTGGGTGGCATGAACGGGAGTGCCCGTGACCGCGGGGAAATCCACGCCGCTGTGAGGCGATCCGGACTGGCCGTTCAGTACGCGGCGCTTGCCAAAGTTGCCGCCGGTGGTCACTCCGTCCAAGGGAACGCGAAAGTCCCCATCCCATAGTTTTTCGGGCGTCACCTGGTCGAAGATGGCGCGCAACTTGTCGCGTTCTTCACTCGCGCGCTGGATTTGCTCAGGGCTCGGCTCGACAAATTCTTTCCCGACTTGCAATCTCTCCGTAGCGAATTTCCCGGCGCGAACAGGAATTTGCAACGTGCAGGTTTCAGGCTTGCCGCTGGCCGTTTGCACACGGACGACTAGCGGATAAAGGCCGGGCGGTTTTTCCAAGTCCACTCCAAGAATCGCTTGGCGGAGGTCGCTCGCGGGAGCTTCGGAAGAATCGGTGCCAGCACGGTGTACTTGCCAGAAGGGAACATTCTTGGAATTCCACTCCGCGGTGACTTCCACAAATGGCCTGCGGCTTCGCACTTCCAAGAGCAGCAGGCTGCCCTGACTCGAAGAGGGCGCGCTCAATTTCAGAATTACACCCCCCCCGCAGGTCTGCGGGCCTCCAGCCGTCGCAAGAAGGGAAAATGGTAATAAGGCGGGAGCCAAGTACAAAACTGCTTTCGAAAAGTGCCGGACAGGAATAGCACAGCGCAACTTCAGGCTCCCTGCTTTGGCCGCAGCATGTTCACACGAGCTTCCACCTTTTCGAATTGCGCGCGGCCCAGCTTGGAACCATAAATTGCTTTTTCCGAAAGCATAAACAGATCGGGATTTTTCGCTTTTTCGCGGATTTCCTTTAAGAACGGCCGCACCTTCGCGAACATGAAGTACAACTCTCCGCAAAAAGCCGGCTCAAAAAACAGTTTTTCGCTGATGATCCCGTTCAACACAAACGTTGTGGCAATGCCCCAGTAGCCTCCCACCTGGCGGAGCCAGTTGTTTTCCTGCGAGCCGAAATCCATGACCACTTTCATGAAGTCATCGGCACAAGTTGGCCAAAACGTGGTGAGCCACCACTGTCGCGCTTTGCGCATTTCGGGTTCGCGCCGGAGATCGTACAGTTCCAAAATCAGACGGGCCTCTTCGACGGTGGGCTTCTTGGCCATTTTTCCTCCAGGAATTTCTGCGGTGACATTCTACCTTTAGCGGGCATCTTTGTGCGGCGGGAAGTTGAGGCCGTATGAACGAGAAGCTATCGCCGGAGAAGGACTCCCGGAGGCTTAGCGCAGGTTACACAGTTTGAATTTTAGCTGTGGGTGGGGCTGGCGCGCAATTTGAAGCGCTGGATCTTTCCCGTCACAGTTTTAGGAAGCTCACCACAAAAACGGATTTCACGGGGAACTTTATGCGAAACCAGGCGAGCTTTCACGTGGCTGCGAATTTCCTCCGCCAGTTCGCCGGATTCCTCGCAGCCCGCGCGCAAAGTTACGTGTGCGACTGCGTACGTTAGTCCCCGAGCATCGGTCGCGCCCACCACGGCGGCTTCCGCCACGTTTGGATGGCCAAGAAGCGCATTCTCGACTTCTACCGGCGAGACCCACATACCCGCGACCTTTAGCATGTCATCCGCACGGCCACAGTAGCGATAATAACCGTCGCGGTCGCGCAGAAATTTGTCGCCAGTGACGACCCAGGCGTCACGCTTTGTGCGAGCGGTAAGTTCAGGAATCCGCCAATACTCCGCGAGGGCGCTGGCGCCGCACACCCAAAGGCTACCGATCTCCCCAGCTGGAGTCTCAGCGCCGACTTCATCAACAATCTTTGCGTCGTAGCCAGGCACGGGAAAGCCGCAACTTCCAGGCTTGCAGTGGCCGGGCCGGCTGGAGATGAACATGTGCAGCATCTCCGTCGAGCCAATGCCGTCCAGAATTTCCAGGCCAGTGGCTCGTTTCCAGCGGTCAAAAATCTCTGCAGGCAGGGTCTCGCCTGCGGAAACACATTGCCGAACCGAGGAGAAATCGAGGCGATGGCTCACGGTTTCCGCTTCTCTCAGAAGCGCGGCGTAAAAAGTGGGAACAGAGAAGAAAATCGTCGGCTGATGTCGGGAGACCATTTCGATGACGTGCGCGGCGGTAGGGCGCTTGGGATTCAAAAGGGTGCTCGCGCCAAATGCGAGCGGGAAGTACATACCGTTTCCCAGGCCGTAAGCGAAAAAAAGTTTCGACGTCGAAAAAGTCACGTCGTCCGAGCGCAATCCGAGGACGCCTTGCCCATAGCCGCGTGTGGTGATGAGCATGTGGGCGTGGCGATGCACCGCTGCTTTCGGCGTTCCACCGCTTCCGGAAGTGTAAAGCATGAATGCCGAATCGCCCGAGGAAGTTTCCGCTGGAGCAAGCGCATCGCAAGCCGAAGCAATCCAATCGTCCCAAATGGCGCAAGATACCCCACGCGTTTCGACTCGTCCCTCCGGGACAAGCACAATCGGCATTTGCGCGCGTTCGCTGGAGGCGGGCAGGAAGGCTTCCAGCGCTTCAGAGTGCACAATGGCGGCGCGCGGTTGGCTATCCTTAAGGTAGTGGATGTAATCGGCAGACCGCGCAAAAGGATTCACCGGCACAGCCACCGCGCCAATTTTCGCCACGCCGAAAAAAGAGGCGATGAATTCGGCGGAATCCGGAAGAACGATGAGGACGCGGTCGCCGCGCGATACTCCCAGTTCGAGCAGCGCATTTCCGGCGCGATTCGTAAGCGCTGACAGCTCCGCGTAAGTCACTGGTCGCGGTTCGCCAACAATGGCCGTCTTATTCGGATGGCGCGTGGCAGGAGCCTGCACAAAATGCGCAGCAATATTGAACTGTTCGGGAACATCTGCGGGCAAAAATGGAGCCGCCGAAATCGTGGTCATGTCTGGTTGCGCAAGCGTTATTGAACCGACGCCTTTGCTCCGGTAATACGGATTTTGTACCAAGCGGTTCCCGCCGGATAAAGAGCGTCGTTGATTTCCGAACTCCTCTGTCCCCCAGGATCGATGCTTGCGTTGATAGTTCCTTTGTTGATCAGGATCGCGGTGTTGTTCGCTCCAACGTATGTAGTCTCGTACTGGATATTGCTGTAAGTGTAGGACACGGATTTGTTCTCGATGATCACGACCCAAACAGCGGTCGTGCCGGTGCGGTCCTTGCCCATCGTCGCGTGCTGGACTTTCAAATCACGAACCGGATCGGCAGGCCCCGTAGGCTGGGCGGCCTGGCCGGCGACGACGGCAACTGGCTTGGTTGACTTAGCCTTCGCGATAAACATGTAACCGCCAATGCTAATTGCCAGGGCCGCGACGCCAACGCCGGTCCACATACCCATATGCGCCGATGTTTTTGCTTCTTGAGATCCCTCGAACATACGCACCCCCTCTCTCTGCCCCGACAGTCCTTGCAGGACGTACTCGTTTCAGGTGACAGGAAAACAGAGGAGCCGTACTGCAAGTGAAAGTGGCGGTCGCGCCGGAGAGCGTCCCCCGCCTCGGGGCGAGAGCCGCACTAGAGATACCACTGATGGCCGTCGAAGTCCATAATTGGCACACGCCGGAGTGGGCCCATTCTCCGATGCTTCACAGAGATCGCCCCGTGCCAAATGAATCGACGGTAAGATCTTCTGTCACACCTTCCGGCGCCGGACTTATCGCCGCGGGTTCCTTGGTCTGGAGCAACCTAGTCCTGGTGCTAAAAACAACACCACTCGCGGAGGATCGACGCGACTGGGCCTTTGCGGCCGTTGCCGGTGCTCCGGTTCAGTCCTGTGTGGAGACAATCACCGCAGGATCAAACGAGGTGGTGTAGCCTGCGAATTTGCCGTTCACCTTGCCGGTGAAATCAACACCCCCAACGAGATGCTGTCGAAAGGTGTGGTTCACGCGTCCCAGCCTTACGGTCTGGTTGCCTAGAGTAAACGAGATTGACGACGCAATGGTATGCCACCAGGTGACGAAAAACAGATTGGTGCGTGACGGATCGGTCGGATTGGGACTCGGATTGACATCCAAAATCACTTGGTGGCGCCACTTGGTCGTCAGCACCGGAGTCCCCTGCCGGAAGGAATCGGGGTTGGGCGTGGTCAGGTCGCCGCTGGGCGCGGGATTATAGTAGATCGTTGTAGTTCCTTCGCGGATTACAATTCTCAGGCTGCCGTGATTGGTGGTCTTCTCGGTGACAGAGTCGTTGTAGAAGGTGAGCAGCGCAGAAGCTTCGTTCTGCGGGACGCCAGCGAAATAAATCTGGTCGTCGTTCAATCCCCGCACATGGCTGATGTAGCCGTACTGAACGGAAGTCGCGGGAAGTCCCGGGCCGGCCGGCGGAGAGTTTTTCACTTGGCCGATGAATTCGTACATCTCCTGATCGATCTGAGAAAAGTCGAACGGCGGCGGAACGGGAGACTGCGCACGGGCCGTTCCTGCCGAACCCGCCACAAACAATATGCCGAAAAGCAAACGCCAACGCAGCATCCAGCCGAGTCGCATGGAGAATCTCCTTTTCAGTCTCTGTCCTCGGGACAGGCGCATGATTTACGCGAGCGGGAGGATGCACAATGCAGACCGGATGGAGATTGGCTGAAGCTTATATGAAGGACTAAGTGGCTTTGGCGAAAGGAGTTAATGGCTGGTGTCAGGAATTCGAAGAGCCTATAATGCCGCGAAAGTGACGGAGGGTCGGTCTTGCCTGCACTCTACCAATTTGGGAATTTTCAGCTGAATGTCGCGCGCTACGAACTGCGCCGCAATGGCCGCGTCCTGAAGCTGGAGAAAATTCCTATGGAGCTGCTGATCCTGTTGGTTGGCAGACATGGCGAATTGGTGTCCCGGGAGGAGATCATTGCTAAGCTCTGGGGCCGGGACGTTTTCATTGAGACCGAGCACGGCGTCAACACCGCCGTGCGTAAGATTCGCCAGACCCTGGGAGACGACCCCGAGCAATCGCGCTTCGTGCAAACCGTGGTCGGGAAGGGTTACCGGTTTGTTGCAGCCGTTAACGTCGGTGCCTCCGACACTTGGCCACCAAATGGCTCACAACCAAACAGTGGCCAAGACAATAGAAC
>Ga0126369_10000015_pt1 | contig 96798 bp, 84 predicted proteins | sample PanSoiMetaPlot_1_FD_109646 | JGI IMG/M metagenome (GOLD analysis project Ga0126369, IMG submission 109646) | Tropical forest soil microbial communities from Panama - MetaG Plot_1 | ecosystem: Environmental > Terrestrial > Soil > Tropical forest > Bulk soil | place: Panama | collected 2016-02-17
ACCTGAAAGCGTTTGCCTTTTGGGCGTGCTTTCGGATAGCGCTATAGTGCAACTCTTCCATAGCCGTTATAAAGCAAGAGTTGGCAGTTGACAACAAAAAAGCGCTATAGAGCAGCGCGTCGGCGTGCCGAGGGTTGGAGAACACGGTGGGCAATAGTAAGAGTAAGAGTCGAAGAGTCTAAGAGTCTAAGAATCTAAGAATGCAAGAAGCTCCGGACTTCGCGGGTGAAGCGATCCGCTTCTTCGATGTTCGAGAGATGCGCGCCGTTGAGTTCGAGATAACGTGCGCCTCCGATGTGGTTCGCAAGAAATTGGCCGTCGGCAGGAGTCGTCGCAGGGTCGTGCTTTCCGGAGATGACCAGAGTGGGAATGCGGATCGTGTTTAGCTTTTCGAGGAAGTCGAAATCGCGAAGCCCGGCGCAGCAAGCGGCGTATCCTTCGGGGCTGGTGGCTTCAAGAATTTTCTGAATGCTGGCGATGACCGAGGGATTTCTTGCGCGGAAGGCGGCGGTGAACCAGCGCTCGATGGCCGCGGCCGCGATGTTCTTCATTCCTTCCTTGAGAACGCTTGCGATGCGAGCGTCCCACATTTCAGCGGTGCCGATTTTGGCGGCAGTGCTGCAGAGAACGACTTTGTTAAGACGCTGCGGGGCATTTGCGGCGAGCCACATGCCGATTTGGCCGCCCATGGAGAGTCCGCAGAAGTGAAAGCGGTCGAATTGCTGAGAGTCGGCAAGAGCGAGAACGTCTTTAGCGAGTCGCTCGATGGAATAGGGGCCGGGCGTGACGGAAGATTTGCCATGGCCGCGGGTGTCGGACCGGAGAACGCGGAGGGATTTCGTGAACTCGGGGATTTGCGCGTCCCACATGGAAAGGTCTGCGCCGAGAGAATTCGAAAGGATGAGAGCAAGCTTACCCGGTGGGCCTGCGAGAGAGTAATGGATTTGGGCGTGGTTCGAATAAAAAAAGGGCATAGGACGTTTAGATGAGATTTCGTTTCTTTCGGCTTGCAGGCAAGAGAAAGAAAACCCAAGCAGTGGCAAGGATCGCGCACGTGCCGGGAAGAAGCATCAGCGCGAGGCCCCAGTCGAGCGAGTAGCGCCCGCTGGTGGGGTCATACTCAAAGCACCGGAAGGCGACTTGGCCTGCGAGGGCATAAGAGGCCACAAACTTGCCGCGCAATTCCTGAACGACTTCTCGCAGCGAAGCTGCAGGTACGCTGGGGCCCGCCAGCATTCTCACCAGTTGGCCGCGATCGATGGCCACGACAAGAGAGGCGTGGTCAAACTGTTGGGTGGATGAATCCCATTGAAACCAAAAGCCAGTGGCCGCGGCCAAGCTGCGGATATCAGAAGGAGATGCCACCCCAAAAGTCCAGTCTGGATCTGCGTTCAGGCCAAGCTCGCTTGCCAGGCGTTGCATGTCGGCGAGCGTGTCCTTCGGGTCAAAGCTGAGGACCACGATGCGGTAGTCGGTTCCCAAGCCCCCTGCGTCAGAGACGGCGGAGTTGAGCGAACGCAAGAACGGCGAGCAGACGCGGGCACAACGGGAAAAGATCATGGTAAGGAGGACGGGTTTTTCATGCCAGATAGCCGAGAGATTTTGCACGCCGGAAGAAGTCGTGATGGGAACGTCGGGGGTCAGTTTGTAGACGAAGCGCTCTTCGTTGGGTGGTTCCTGGGAAGGCTGGCCGAAAGAATCCTGCGCGAATGCCACGGGCACAAAAATGAAGACAGAGAATGCGAAGAAGGCGACACAGGCGGCACGGAAAGACCACCTGAAGGGGAGACGATGACGAGATTGTGGACCGGTTTTGTGCATCTTGGAAGATGTCAAGCCAGTGCTTTGAGGCAACGCCTTCCCGTTTCCCACAGATAGAGCAGGATTCCCAGGAGGAGCAGGGTAATGAAGCCTACGGCGATGCGCGCGTAGAGCGTACCCTGGATTACCTCTTGGGGGTAAATGGCGTAACGCCGAGGCACGGAATTTACGCCGCCCCAATAGAACATGAACAAAAAGCCATAACCCCCGATCAACAGGAGGGCGGTAGTCAGCTTGCTGAGGGCAGGTTTCTCTTCGAGGCCGGAAAGCTCCTTGCCGGCGTGGTCGATGAAACCAAGGATGATAAGCACCACGCCCATCAGATAGTACGTGTGAAAATGCGCGGGAACCCAAAGCGTGTTATGAAAGTGAAAATTGACTTCCACCGTGGAATCGATCACGGCAGCGATGCCGCCAATGCCCCAGCCCAGAATACCCAGGAAGAAGAAAGTGGAAGACAGCGTCCACTTCATCCTTGCAGCGAAGACCAAAGCAAGCGTTCCGAAAATGGACACGACGCCCGCGGGCATCGCGAGCAGATAGGAGCAAATCTGGCCGAGCTTTTGGATCCAAGTGGGCTGAGCGAAATCCATGTAGAGATGATGGAAGAACGCGAACATTACAAGAAAAAGGACGGCGCCCCAAGCGATGGCCACGGTGCGATTGGTTCTCCACGGTCTACCGGCATAGGAGGGAAGCAGCTCGTAGACCATGGCAATCCCCAAATACATAATGATATTCACCAGGTCGTGGCCGAAGAAGAAGGTGAGATTTTTCATGAGCAGGGGGTCAACGTTGACGCCGAGAGCCCTGGCGGCGAAGAGCGCAATCACGATGACGGCAGCGACGAAACCTGAGAGGCTGACGATGAGACTGACGGTGGTAATCAAAACCAGGGGAGGCAATTCAGGCCCAGGCTTGCCTACGAGATAGTTCCAACCCAGCGCGGCGCCTAAGGAATAGCGCTGGGCAACGGCGCGGAGCAGGTCCAAGGTCCAGATGGTCCAGCAAACGCCGAGAATCGTAAGCGCCGCGAAAAAAGTAAAAGTAGCCCAGGGAGCCCAAACACCTTGTGCGAAAAGCGGCAAGGGATAAAGAAAATACCAACCGGTTCCAAATAATCCGCCCAGGGTGCAAGCGATTAAGAGCACGACACCGAGAAGCGTGCCGACGTAAACAAATTTCGAAACAGCCAGGTTCGGGCGCGTGTATTTCAGAAGCAGGTAGCTTACGCCGGCCATCGAGCCGACGAACCAGGTGCCAACCATGCCGAGAGAATGCAGCGTAAGCACCGCATAAAACCACTCCGCTCGCATTCCCGAGAATGCGCCGGATTGATACAAGCGCATGAAATATCCGAGAAGCGCAAGGATGGGAAGCAGGAGTAACACGGTGATGCCCCAGATCAGAGTCATGCGGCGGAATTTAGCCAGTTCCGCTTCGCTCCACAATCCCGAGTCGGCTGCTGCAGCGGTCATTGGAGGCCTCCTTCCGTTCTTAATTGACGTCGAACACGCCGCGCATGCGGTGGTGACCCATACCGCAAAGTTCCAGGCATAAAACGTAATACCTTCCTGGCTGATCGAAACGAACCCGCAGGCGGTTTACGTAGCCGGGCATGGCCTGGGTCTGTGCGAGAAGATGATCATCCGGGGAGTACACGGCGAAGCTGTGATTGACGTCGAAGCTCATAACGCGGAATTCCGTCAACGAACCGGCGGGGACCTGCACGGGAATGCCGTAGGTGCGAGCTTCGTAATCCTGGTCATTCGTTATGGGTGTGTCCGAGAGGGCAAAAGAAAATTGTTTGCCAACAACAAAAACGACTTTCCCGGGTAGTTCGTTGGCTTTGGGGTAGGGGGTTTTGCCGAGCGTCATGCCTATGCCCAAGACGAGCACGGCGAGCACGACGAAAAAAAGAAGTTTGCGCAAGCCGTACGCGGATTGCATGTTGATCTCTCGCGCGTTACGTGTACTAAGCGCGACGTAGAGGAACGCGGCGATTAACAACCCCGCAGCGATCAGAAATATATAGAAGGCATGCATTTGAATCATGATGTCTTGTGCCTCCTCAACGATGGAGAATCGGGAATGGCTGTTCACCTCCGAGTGTTCTCCATATTTTCAAGGGAGCAGAGCCATTTCGTTTGAAATTCGAGCGGAAATTGACAGCCGCGATGGTCCCGGTCGCGATCGTCACCTCGCATGTCTCAAGATTGCCGTGGAAGAGCTGGGAAACGGCGGCATTGTACACCCGAATTGCTGAAAAAGGTCCAGGGAGGAACAGCGGGTCAAGGGAGTCCCCGATAAGTTGTGGCTCATTGGAATTCAGAGAAAGGGAAAGAGGCTAGCGGGATGGTTGTGGTGGATGGTGCAGAGCCAGTTGCGTTTTCGCTTCCTCCTCCAGGAATTTTACGGCGAGCTGTGTTTCGCGGACCATCAACACGCAGCCCGCGCACAATCCCAGAATCGCGGAAGCGCCCGTGGCAACTGCCAAAGCGGCAGCAGCGCGGAAGAGAACGGGGTGGCCATAGTAAGCCTCAATCGAACCGCCTACGGAGACGAGCGCGGTTGCCGCGAATAAGCCGAGCCCGACATAGAAGAGGCGGAGAGCTTTTACAAGTAGCTGCGAACGCACGTGCAAGGGCGCCAACTGCGCTGCCCACATTTGATGATCTGCAGTGCCCGGCTCGTGGGAATCCAATTGCGCGGCCACGATGCGGGTCCGATCTACAACGCGGGCGAGCCGGTTGCTCGTGCCAAGCGCCAAAACCGAAGAGGCGTTCGTGAGGATGGCGGGGGCCACGATGGCCGTCAGTATCGCGAAGGGATTGTCCGCGACGGCGTTGTATTGCAAAGCTGAGCCTTCCTGGTCTGCGATTAAGGAGATTTGCACACGAGCGGCTTGCGTTCGAGCCACATGGCACGCGAGCAGATTAGGCTGTGCGAGGGATTCCAGGCAAGTGCTTCTTGCAGAGCAGCAAGCCTGGCTTTCCAGTGGGCAAGTCAATCCACTGGAGAGCGGCCTTGTCGGTGCCTATAAGTTCCATTTGCCATCATCGCCGTCGTAGTCCACAAAAGGCCCGGGGCGCAAAGGACACTGAGGGCTCAGATGCGTTCGAGGACGACGGCGATGCCTTGGCCGACGCCGATGCACATGGTGCAGAGGGCGTAGCGGCCGTTGGTGCGGAGGAGTTGGTAGAGGCCCGTCGTGACAAGGCGCGCGCCGCTGGCGCCGAGAGGATGGCCAATGGCGATCGCGCCGCCGTTGGGATTCACGTGAGGCGCATCGTCAGGGATGCCGAGGTCGCGAAGAACGGCGACAGCTTGAGAGGCGAAAGCTTCGTTGAGCTCGATGACCTCCACTTGCGAAAGTTGCAGACCCGCTTTGGCGAGGACTTTGCGGGTAGCCGGGGCTGGTCCCATGCCCATGATACGCGGAGCGACGCCTGCGGCGGCCGCGGCGACGATACGAGCTTTGGGTGTGAGGCCGTGACGCTTTGCGGCGGCTTCCGAAGCCAGGAGCAGGGCGCACGCGCCGTCGTTCACACCGGAAGCGTTTCCCGCGGTGATGGTGCCATCGGGTTTGACGATGGGTTTCAATTTGGCAAGGGCCTCGAGCGTGGTATCGGGGCGGGGATGCTCGTCTTCGGAGAAGAGCGTGGGATCGCCCTTTTTTTGTGGGATGGGAACGGCAACAATTTCCTGGCTCATACGGCAGGAGCGGATCGCGTCGGCGGCGCGCTGCTGGCTGCGGAGAGCGAAAAGATCCTGATCCTGGCGGCTGATGTGAAATTCTTCGGCGACGATTTCGCCGGTTTCCGGCATGGAGTCGGTGCCGTACTTCGCTTTCATTAGTGGATTGACGAAACGCCAGCCGATGGTGGTGTCCTCCAGTTTCGCGGAGCGGGAAAATGCGCTGTCGGCTTTGCCGAGGACGAACGGAGCGCGGGACATGCTCTCGACGCCGCCGGCGATGACCAGGTCAGCTTCGCCGGATTTGACCGCGCGCGAAGCGATGGCGACGGCGTCCAGGCTGGAACCGCAGAGCCGGTTCACGGTGTCACCGGGGACTTCCTGGGGCAGACCCGCGAGCAGAAGGGCCATGCGGCCGACGTTGCGATTGTCCTCGCCGGCTTGGTTGGCGCAGCCGTAAACGACGTCGTCGAGGGCGTTCCAATCCACTCTAGGGTTGCGGTCGACGAGAGCCTTGATGGGGATGGCGGCGAGGTCGTCGGTGCGAATCACGGCGAGCGTTCCTCCATACCGGCCGACTGGTGTTCGAACGGCGTCGCAAATGTACGCGGATTCCATATGCGTCCTTGAGGCTTCTGCTGGGTTCTATCTTATCTGGAATGGCATCGGTGCGCGAATGGGGCGGGGAACGGAGCAAGCAGCACAACCTTCAAGGTTCTTCAGCGATTTCTCCGCTGCAGGCGGCAAGAGACGCCGGCCCTCCGGTCGAAACGACCGGCGCTGGTACTTACGATGGTACGGATTTGCGCCCGAACCGAAAAATTGACCCATCGGCGGAGGCTTTAACAAACGGCTCGACCCCTGCGTCTCGATGAGGCGCGTGCCACTGGCGATGAAGTTCCCGTGGTGGAGAGAAGTGATCAGGGTCAAAGAAAGCAAGTAAAGATTGCCACTCTGCGGTTCTTTTTGGGGAATAGCATACAGATGGCGAAATAGCGCGAATTAAAAAGAAAGCGCTCCGCGGAAGGATGGAGACCGCGGAGCAGAAAGAAAACAACCCGGAACGCTTGTCGCGCAAATCTAAGGTTGCGGAAACTATTTTTTGCGAATCTTTATGGGCTCGACAAGCTTGAAGTCGAGCGGAGTTTCTGCGCTGAGCGTGATGTCGCGGTCGCCGGTCAAGCCCGCGCCGCCGGTGCCCGCCGCCGCGCCAATGACAGCGCCGATGGCAGCGCCCTTTCCGCCCCCGGCAATTGCGCCAATCGCTGCGCCTCCGGCCGCGCCGCCGCCAACCATCGCGGCGGTGCGCTTGCCTTTGCCTTTGCTGGACATGGCGGCGCCGGAAGTCTGAACTTCATAGTCACGTCCTGCGACGGTGATGCCGGTCAATTCGAGCGCGAGATTGGCGCCGCCCTTGAAACGTCCGGCGGCCTTCGCGTCTTTCACAACGCCATCGGCACGGGCGCCCTTGGGGATGGCCACTTTGCCTTCGACCTCAACGGGAGACTCGATGGTGGCGGAAAACTTGTCGCCGGAATTAGCGGTCTTAGAGCTGATGGTCTGGTCAAGCACTACGGAAATGACGGTGTCTGCCGGGACGACCAAAGGTTTCGGTTCGAGCGCCTTTTTTATGGCGTCCTTGGCGGATTCCGCCGCGGACGGAGATGAATTCGCGGTCGCATCCGAGCCGCCCTGGGGCTGGTCTGCGGATTTCTGGCCCTGGCAGCCGGCGATAAACAAGCCGAAAAACAGAGAGCACACAACAATCGAACCACAACGACGAATCATCAAGAACCCTCCGATTGGGCTGGATCGTCTTATCTCAACATACTCCGAAACGCGGGGAAGTCAAAGACTCGGCAAAGAGCGTGCGTCAATCAGGTATCAGGCTGAGGCCGATGCGAAAGCATTGTGCGTCGAGGCGGTCGCTCATAGGCTTTGTCTTGCGCAATCGCACGAGTTCCCAGGTGCCCGCTTCTGAAGGAATTGTTGGAATCCCACCGCGGCGTTTCTGAATGGCACACCCACGTTCAGCCCCGGCCATCCCGTCGCTTCTTGCACGCGAGACACCAGGGGCCCTTCTTTGGTGCGAGCGGAATCCTCGCAAGGCATTGAAATGTCAGGGATGAAGACGAGCCATGACGGATTGCATGGGTCGCTTTGAAACAGGAGCTTTCAGCGGGGTTTAATTTGCGACTGCGCCGCAACCGAGGCCGCGGTTTTGAAGCGATGAAAGAGCCCACCATAACTGGTCTGTGCTCTACGGCAGGTCTTTGCTCAGGCGATCGAGAACATCTTTGGGCTCGGTTTTCGGCGGATTGTTCAAGTATTTGCCGAAGAAAACCAGATAACGCTGCCAGCGGTCCTGAATGTGCCGCGGTTCGACGAAGCCGTGGTTTTCACGCGGGTAGGTCACGTACTCCACGGGGACATGCCGTTGATACAGTGCGCGGTAGAATTCTTCCGACTGCGGGATTGGAACGCGGGTGTCCGACTGGCCGTGCAGGATCATGGTTGGTGTCTTTACCTTCTCGATGTATTTCATTGGCGAATGCTCCCAGTATTCCTGGAAATTGTCCCAAGGCTCCTTGTTGTCAAAGAACATGGTCATGTAGCGATGAATGTCCGTTTGCGAATACATCGAGTAAAGATCCGGCAATCCTGCACCGGGCGAGATGGCTTTGAACTTGTCGGTTTGCGTGTCGATCCACATGGTCATAAAGCCGCCGTAGGACCAGCCAAACGCGCCGAGGCGATCCGGATCCGCCCAGCCTTTGTCCACTATTGCTTGCACGCCGCTCATGTCATCTTTGTAATCGCCGTCGCCCCAGTCGTTCTGGTTCGCACCCGCGAATTTCTCGCCGCGGCCGGTTGAGCCGCGGAAATTCGGCTCGAGAAGCAAATAACCATTTGCTGCGAGGATTTGCTCTGACGGATTAAACGTAAGAAGCGACGCGCCCGTGGGACCGCCATGCGGATTCAGGAGGAAGGGGTATTTTCGGGACGGCTCAAAATCCACGGGCTTTGTCACGATGCCGTCGATTTCCATTCCGTCTTTGCTGCTTTTCCATTTCACGACTTCCGTGCTGCCCAGGGCGTACTCGGCGAGCCACGCATTGTGGTGCGTGACCGGCTGGAGCGAGCTAAGCTTCAAGTCGCTGTGAAACACCTCCGCTGGGTGCTCTGGATCGCTCCATGTTCCAACTGCCGTCTGCCCGTTTGTGCTGATTTCAGCAAGGTTGATCGCGCCTGGCCTTTCCGTGAGTTGCCGAACAGAACCTGCAGAAACGTCTGCGGCGAAGATTTGTACGGACTCACGGGTGTTGCTGCTGAAATAGACTGTTTTGCCATCTGGCGCCCAAACTGGTTCGCCGGCGTTCAACTCAAACCCCCCGGTCAATTTCTTTTCCTTACCGCCGTCGGCGCTGGCTACAAATAGGTTTGTCTGGTAAAAAGGAGCCGCGCGGCTAACCAAGTAGGCAATCCACTTCCCCTCCGGCGACCAACGCGCCGTGTGTGTGAAGTCGGGCGTGTCCGACACTTTCCGCTGTTTTCCGCCTACAACATCAAGCACCCACGCGGTTTGCAAACTGCCGTCATCGAGCCGCGGCGTGGGGTTGCTCGTAAAAGTGATACGCGTGCCGTCCGGTGACCAGCGTGGATCGCTGACCGTGAAATCGCCCTTGGTAAACTGCTTTTGTTCACCAGACGAGATGTTCCAGGTCCAAAGCTGAGCCATTTTCATGTCGTGGTCTACTACTTCCGCGTCATCCTTGTTCTTCATGCGTTTCTCTTGATCCTCCGGTTCCGGTGCGGTGGCCACAAGAAGCAACGTCTTTCCGTCGGGCGAGAATTCGAACGAGCGCACTCCGGATTTGTGCTTTGTGACCTGCCATGGCTCTCCCCCATCCACGTACATGAACCAAACCTGCTGTTTCTTGTCTTTGTCCTCGCCTGCATTCATCAGGAAGCCAACCATCTTGCCGTCAGGCGACCACTGAACACCCGAAACACTTTCTTCGCCTCGCGTGTATTGCCGCGCGGCGGTCGCTGGCCCGGCCGTTGGCACAAGCCACAGCTGTGTTGTGGATTTCCACGGTTTGTCTTTCTCCATTTTGTTGTCGGCAACCAGATAGGCGATACGCGAGCCGTCAGGCGAAAGTCGCGGCGAAAACACGCGCGCTACACGCAATGCTTCGGCTGTGCCGAATAATCGCTTTCCATCTTTGCTGTGAGGCGCGGTGGCCTCCGGCTTTTCCTTCGCTTCCTGGGATGTGGCGATCGTGGATGTTGCGAGCAGCAACACACAAATGCACGCGGCAGGCTTTAAATTCATCGCAGGCACCTCGTTTCTACGAAGCTCAGATCGGGCCACCGAATCCGGCGCGAAGTATACTGACATGCGGGCGACCTTACAACGCTCGCGTTGGGTCAGCGGTTCAAGTTTTTTAGTGAATTTGTTTCGTTTTGCGGGACATGTAATCCATCAGCAGGTACTGGCCTAACGTGTAAGGCGTGGTGAAGTAGGCTTTGCCGCGGCACATCTGGGTAATTTTCTGGACAAAGTTCACCAGTGAATAGTCGCTCGCCAGCATGAACGTGTTAATCATAATTCCGGCGCGCTTGCATTTGTTCACTTCTTCGAGTGTTTGGCCCACGACGAAGGGGTCCAGGCCGAATGCATTTTTGTAAATGCGGCCGTCCTCGAGCGTCAATGCCGAAGGCTTTCCATCAGTGATCATTACGATCTGCCGCATGTCTTTTTTCTGGCGGAGCAGGATGCGCTGCGCCATGCGCAGTCCTTCGCGCGTGTTGGTGTAATAGGGGCCCACCTGCACGCGCGCCAGTTCAGCCAGCGGCACTTCTTCCGCGGAATCGTGGAACAAGACCAGACTCAGCGTGTCCCCCGGGTACTGCGTTCGAATGAGGTGAGAAAGCGCCATCGCCACGCGTTTTGCCGGAGTGAAGCGGTCTTCGCCGTAGAGAATCATGCTGTGGCTGCAATCGAGCAGGACGACCGTGGCGCAGGAGCTTTGGTATTCGCACTGGTGCACCATCAGGTCCGAATAATTCATTTCGATGGGAACTTTGGCGCCTTCGCGGCGCACGGCGTTGAAAAGTGTTCCGCTGATGTCCAGGTTCAGCGTGTCGCCAAATTCGTATGGCCGCGAAACACCGCCGGATTCCACGCCCGTGGCCAGGTCGCGCGTATCGTGGCGGCCAAAACTGCTTCGTCCCAGCGAGCCCAGCAAATCCTGGAGGGTTTTGAATCCCAGAAAGTCGATGGTTTTGTCGGTGATTTCAAACCGCGCTTCAGTTCGGTCCTGTGGCTGGCCGATTTGCCCGCGGGCGGAAGTTTGCGGAGGCGGAGTCACTTGCGGCGGCTGTTGCGGATTGATGAAGCCCTCATTGGCCAGGCGTTCGGTGAGTCTGTCGAGCAAATCCTTCACCGCTCCGTTGTCCATGGCATTGGGGTCGTTTAACATTTCCCGCAGCTCATCGCTCATGGCACTGTCAGGAAGCAGATCACCCTCTTGCAGGGCGCGCAGGATCGCTTCGCGCAGGGCTTCCATCGAGCGCTCCGGGTCCATCTGCGAAACGCCGTAGAATTGCGACTCGAATCCGCTCTGCAGAAAAAAATTCCCCAGGCGCTTGACCAGTTCTTCCAGGTCGATAACGTCGGCCGGTTCTCCTGTGTATTTGCCAAACTTGACGAATTTCATGGTGCGTGTAGCTCAGTCGCTTTTGTTGACATCAAGAGATCCGTCGTCGCGTCGTCAGTTATACTGCCGCCGCGGTGGCCGTCCTCCGGGGAATTCCCGCTCGCGATGTTCCGCTTGTTTCGGCTTTTCCGCATGGAAGCCGCGCTCTTCACTGCGTCCGATGCGCCGATGCGCCCACAGGCCTTCTAGGATCATCTCTGCCGCTGCGGCTCCTGTTGCCGCGTCCTTTCGGTCCTGAACGCCCAGCTTCCCGATGTGTTCCATCAGACCTTGAATGTTCGAAAGCTGCTGGCAGCGCTCGAGTGCCGTAGCCAAATCGGGCAATTTCAGCTCGCCGCCGAGTTCGAACCATTGAATTACTGGCTGGAAATTCACGTCTGCAAAATGTTTGCTGAAGACGCGCCCGAAGGCGGTTCGAATGAGTTCGCGTGCAACCGTGTCCGCGCCTTTCAGCTCGCCTTCGTACTCCAACTCCATTTTGCCAGTGATTGCTGGGAGCGCTGAATAAACATCCGCAGGCCGCGCGACGGTAGTTTTCTCGCCAATGCGTGCCGCCCGCTGCTCCGCGCTGCTCACCACGCTTTCGAGCGTGGTAATTGGCAGCCGCTGGCTCACACCGGAGCGGCGGTCTATGCGCTTGTCTTCGCGCGCCTGGAACGCGATTTCCTCCACGACTTCACGCAAATACGCCGGCACTTCCGCCTTGCGATTCGCATCGCGGCTCACCCACGCTTCCTGTGCGGTGATGCGCATGCCTTCTTCCAGTGTGGATGGATAGTGCGTACGAATTTCCGCGCCGATGCGGTCTTTCAGTGGCGTGATGATTTTTCCGCGCGCCGTATAATCCTCGGGGTTTGCCGTAAACACGAGAAGCACATCCAAAGGCAGGCGCAGCGGATAGCCCTTAATCTGGATGTCACCTTCTTGCATGATGTTGAAGAGCCCGACTTGGATTTTTCCGGCCAAATCCGGCAATTCGTTGATGGCAAAAATCCCGCGATTGGCGCGCGGAAGGAGTCCATAGTGAATGGTGAGTTCGTCCGAAAGATCGCGCCCGCCCTTGGCCGCGCGAATGGGATCGACGTCGCCGAGAATATCCGCCATGGTTACGTCGGGGGTAGCGAGTTTCTCGACATAGCGATGCTCGCGCGGCATCCAGGCGAGGGGGGTGTTGTCGCCTTCCGCAGCGGTTTTTTCACGGCAAGCCCGGCAAATCGGCTTGAACGGATCATCGTTGATTTCGCAGCCTGCCACCACGGGCATTTCCAAATCGAGCAAATTGATAAGGCCGCGCAAAATGCGGCTCTTGGCCTGCCCGCGCAACCCGAGCAGAATGAAATTATGCCGCGAGAGCAGCGCGTTTACGATTTGCGGAACCACGGTGTCTTCGTAGCCGTGCACGCCGGGGAAGAGAGTTTCATCCCTCTCCAAAGCGCGCAGCAAGTTCCGGCGGATTTCGTCCTTCACCGAGGGTGAAGCGCCGCGCGGATCGAAGTCGGGGATGCGTTTGAGTTCGCCCAGCGTGCGAGGCCGGGGCTGTCCTAGGGAATGCGATGTGTTGGCCATCATTAGGTCCCGTTCCGCGGTCCACCATCGGCGCACCGCACGAAAGGTCAGTTTAATCCGTGTCCATTGCCTCCAGCGCGCTGCCGCATGACCTTACTATTCTGTAGATGCGGCGCCCACTCGCGAAGGTAGCTCACCAGGCGTTCCTGCCGGTCCTCTTCCGAACGCAATTCGAGAATCTGCTGTTTCCAGAGGAGATCCATCGGGAGAGTGCTGGCTATGCGATAAGAAAGTTCCTCCACCGGTGCGCCTTCGAGATTTTTTGGATAATCCTCGAAGAGCAGCGTATGGCAGGCTTCGTAGAGCTCGACGAGTTGCCCTTGCAGCACGGGATTTCCGGAAGCTCCGCGGTCCTCCAGGTAATCTACCTGCCCTTCCAGCAGCGGATTCTCTTGAAACAGTTCCACGACTCGAAAAGGAGCGCGGCCCACGGTCACAATGTCCATGCGCCCGTCGCTATAGCGCTTCACGACTTCCAGAATCTCTGCGGTGCAGCCAACTTTGGCCACACCTTTTGGCAGCGCGAGCAGCATGCCGAATTCCGATTTTTCCTCGAGGCAATCCTTTACCATTTCTTTGTAGCGCGGCTCAAAAATGTGCAGCGAAAGTGAGGCGCCGGGAAGGAGAACGACGTTCAACGGAAAAAGCGGAATGCGCTCTGGCCGCATGATTCCCATACCAAATGATACCAAACCGACGCAAGTTGGTCAGTTTATCGGCGCTCCGGAATGCGTTAAGCATTGCGTTGTTCGAATGCTGGCAATGCGCTTAGGTTGGTGGAAAAATAGCTGATGCGGCCCCTTTTCGTAAGTCCCTGATTTATCTTCCATTTATCTTGGGGCGTTGAAAATGCTTTGTCCGGAGAATCGAGAGAAAAATTGAATTACAGCGCGCTATTGCGATCGGCGGTCGTGGCGCTGCTGCGCAACAAAATGCGCAGTGTGCTCACGGTGCTGGGCATCACCATTGGCATCGCGGCGGTGATTTGCGTGGTGGCGATCGGCAAGGCCGGGCAGGCGCGCGTCGAGCAGCAGCTCAATAATCTTGGCGACAATTTTGTGTGGATTGAAGCGGGCGGCCGGGCCGTGAACGGTGTTCGCACCGGAACGCATGGCACCAAAACGCTGGTGCTGGCTGACGCCATCGCGATTAAGACTCAAATTCCGCTCATCAAGAGCGTCTCGCCCAACGTTGACGCCAACGTGCAGATTATTTACGGGAATCAGAATTGGTTCACGACGTACCGCGGTGTCTCGCCGGAATTTTTCGATATCAAGCGCTGGTTCATCGACCAAGGCGCCGCCTTTTCGCAGGACGACGTGGACCGCGCCGCCGATGTCTGCGTGATTGGCCGGAGCGTGCGCGATCAGCTTTTTGGGGTGGAGGATCCCATCGGAAAAGTGATTCGCGTGAAAGATTTGCCCTGCAAAGTGGTGGGTACATTGATGCCGAAAGGGCTTTCTGTTTCCGGACAAGACCAGGATGACACGATCATCTTGCCGTACACGACGGCACAAAAGAAAATCAAAGGAATCACTTGGCTTGACGACATTCTTTGCTCGGCCGTTTCGCAAGATGCCGTGAAGATTGCAGGGCAGGAAGCCGCAGCCTTGCTGCGCGACCGCCATCATCTGCGCCCGGAAGAAGACGACGACTTCAACATCCGCAATCCCGAAGACATTATTCAAGCGCAACTTGAAGCCAGCAAGACGCTCACGGTTCTGCTGATTGCCATTGCTTCGATTTCGCTGATTGTGGGCGGGATCGGAATTATGAACGTAATGCTGGTATCGGTAACGGAGCGGACGCGCGAAATTGGCGTGCGCGTTGCCGTTGGCGCGACAGAAGAAGCGATTCAGCTGCAATTTCTTGGCGAGTCGGTGATGTTGAGTCTTGTCGGCGGCGGCGCGGGAGTTTTGTTTGGAATCCTCGGCTCTTACATGGTTGGGCAGACTTTGCGCTGGCCGATGCAAATGTCGCTCGAATCGGTCATCGTCGCCGCTTTGTTTTCCGTTGCCGTTGGCGTGTTTTTCGGATATTACCCCGCGCGAAAAGCTTCCTTGCTCGATCCCATCGAAGCGCTGCGGTACGAATGAGCACACGAATTTCTGCAGTTAGGCGGTTAAGACGCGAATGAAATCAAGAACAAGATGGCTCTTAATTGGCGGTGCTGCCGTTGTGGCCGCGCTATTTGTCGTGCTGGGATGGAATCGCACCGCGCAGGCCCAACATTTCACGGCCAAAGTGGAGCGCGGCGATATTCACGACGTCGTGGAAGCCACGGGAACCATCAACGCGGTGATCACTGTGCAGGTCGGCTCGCAGGTATCGGGAACGATCTCGAAACTGTTTGTGGATTTTAATTCGCGAGTTCACAAAGGCGATCTCGTTGCGCTCATCGATCCAGCGCTCTTCCAGGGCGCGGTGCAGCAGGCAACCGCGGATCTCGAAAATGCGAGAGCGAACTTGATTGCGGCGCGAGCCAATGTGGAGAAAGCGAAGGCTGCATTCGTTCAGGCCAAAGCCGATTACGACCGCACAGTGGGTCTTACCAAAGACGGAATCATGAGCCAGCAGCAACTGGATTTGGCGAAAGCGACTTTCGATTCCTCCAACGCGGCGGTGGGAGGCGCGCAGGCCAACGTGACCCAAGCTGAGGCGCAGGTGACGCAGAAAGAAGCAGCTCTGGCGGTGGCGCAAACGAATCTCAACTACACCGTGATTCGCTCGCCGATTGATGGGAAGGTGGTGGCGCGCAACGTGGATGTGGGGCAAACCGTGGCCGCGTCGCTGCAGGCGCCAACGATTTTCACCATCGCGCAGGACCTGGCAAAGATGCAAGTTTATGCGAAAACCGACGAATCGGATGTCGGGAACATCAAGGTAGGGAAAGAAGTCACGTTCAAAGTGGATGCGTTTCCCAAAGAGACTTTTCATGGAAGAGTGAGCCAAGTGCGTATGAACGCGACCACGGTGCAGAATGTGGTCACCTATGACACCATCATCGACTTTGCCAACCCGGATTTGAAGTTGTTTCCCGGCATGACCGCCTATGTGACGATCCCCGTGGCGACCGCGCAAGACGCGCTAAAGCTGCCCAACACGGCGCTGCGCTATAAGCCGCCCATGGCGCCGGAAGAAATTCTGGCGATGTACAAACAGTACGGAATCGAGAACAACGAAAGAAGAAAAGCCACCGAGGATCCCGCGGCCAGCGATGGAGGGAACAAAGGCGGCGGAGGAACGCAGAACCAGCCGCGCACTCCGCGTTCGGACAGCGCGGTCGTCTGGAAGCTTCGCGCGGACAACACTATGGAGCCGGTGAAGGTTTCGCTGGGGATCACCGATCACTCTTACACCGAAGTCACGGCGGTCGCGAAAGGCGGCTTGAAAGAAGGGGATGAATTGATCATTCGCTCCGTGGTGGCCAAGTCTTCTGCACCCGGAGCGCAAGGAATCAGGCGGTAGTGATTTTGCACAGAGACTCCACGCAAGTTGCGAAACACCTAGCGAATCAGACTGAATGCACATCAGTCAGCGCGGCATCCGGCGGCGATGCCGTCATTCGCGTGGAGGAGATTCACAAATATTACCAACTGGGCGAGACGCGCGTGCATGCGGTGCGCGGTGTGACCGTAGACGTGCGCCGCGGCGAATTTGTGGCGGTGATGGGCGCGAGCGGCAGCGGGAAATCGACGTTCATGAATATTCTCGGCTGTCTGGACCGACCTGGTTCCGGGCGGTATCTGCTGGAAGGTCTGGACGTTTCCAAGCATGACAAAAGAGCTCTAGCGCTCATTCGCAATCAGAAGATTGGATTCGTTTTTCAGGTATTCAACCTGTTGGCGCGCACCACAGCTTTGGAAAACGTAGAACTGCCGACGCTCTATTCCAAAGTCAGCCAAGAGGAGCGACACAGGAGAGCCGCCGAAGCGCTGGCGATGGTCGGCCTGGCGGATCGCGCCGAGCATTTTCCGTCGCAAATGTCAGGTGGGCAGCAGCAGCGAGTTGCTGTGGCGAGAGCACTCGTGAACCGTCCCTCGATTCTACTTGCGGACGAGCCCACAGGGAATCTGGACAGCCGCACTTCGGTCGAGATTATGGAAGTTTTTCAAGACCTGAACGACAAAGGCCTGACGATTGTAATGGTGACACACGAGCATGACATCGCGGAGTTCGCCAAGCGCGTCCTCGTGTTCCGCGACGGCAAAATCCGCAAAGACGAGCCCGTTCGCAACCGCCCACGAGCCGCTGAAGTGCTGAAGACCCTGCCCACTTTGGAAGACTAGATTCAACAAAAGTCATGCGAGGTCATTCAAAAGTGCTTCCATCTCGGAGCGCGCGTGTTGATTGCCCGCAGTGGTTGCGGCTTGGATGCCGCTCGAGAGAACACGGCGCGCTTCGTCCTTACGCGATTCGCGAGCCAATAGCTGCCCGTACATGAGATAAGCCGGCACGTAGCCGGGGTTTCGCTCGAGGAGCGCGCTAAAGTGCTGGGCTGCGGCGGTTGAGTCGCCGCTGTTCATGCATTCGAGCGCCAGGCCGTAGCGCGAGAAGGCGTCGTCGGGCTTTTGCGCCACAAACGCCTCTAGCATTTTCCGGCGGGATTTCTTTCCTGCGTGTGTTTGCTCGGTCATGTGTTCCTTCATTGTTCGCTTGCAGAAACGTTCCGTCCCGTATTATACGGAGTCGCGGAAGAGCAACCAAACGGGCAACAAGAGGATTTGCATGAAAGCGAAGAAAGAGCGCGGAGAAGCGGGCCTCCAGGGCAAACCAGTGAGCGCATCGCGGTCTGAAATGACCGAGATCGTTTTGCCGGCACAGACGAATCCGCTCGGGAAGCTGCTGGGCGGGCACGTGATGCATTTGGTGGACATGGCGGCGGCGATGGCGGCCCATCGTCATTCGAACTGTTATGTGGTGACCGCCTCGGTGGATTACATCGATTTTCGCAACCCGGTGAATTTGGGGGAGATTGTGATCCTGAAATCGCAGGTCAATCGTGTTTTTCATACCTCGCTCGAGGTGGGCGTGGAAGTCTATTCAGAAAATGTGTTGACAGGCGAGAAGAAGCACACGACTTCGGCGTTTGTTACCTTTGTGGCCATCGATGAACACACGCGGCTGCCAAAGCCCGTGCCACCGCTGATCGTGGAAACGGAAGAAGAAAAGCACAGGTTCCATGAAGCGGGAAAGCGGCGCGAGGTGCGATTGGCACTGCGTTACGGCAAGTGAAAGGCTCGAAGATCGAAGACGGCAAGATCAGGCGATTTGCTCCTGTGCTTCCTTTGCGACAGTCAATGCCTGCTCGACACACGCGCCGATTGCCGGACCGCGCAGGTAATTTCCCGTCAGAAAAAGGCCCCGAAAACGTGCCAAGTTCTTGCGAATCGAAGCTAGCCGGTCGCCGTGACCTAGCTCGTACTGCGGAAGCGCGCGCGGCCAAATGGTGACGTTGCAAAAGGTCGGATTGCTTCTAAGCGCCAGCAAGGGAGCCATCTCGCGATGAACGAGGTTTGCTAGCTCTTCGGAACTCAGCCTCGCGGCATGGGGATCCGTTGCTCCGCCCACAAATGTAGTGAGAAGAGCATGGCCTTCCGGTGCGCGGCCGGAAAAGAGCGAAGAGTTCCACACGGTGCCGAGGATGCGAAGCCCGGCAGATCGGGGAACGAGAAAACCGAATCCATCGAGTGAATGGCTCACGTCTTTTTTCGCGTAGCCAAGAGAAACCACTACCACCGGAGCGTACTCGACGGTCCTCAGAAGCCGCCCGACCGAGGGATCGAGTTCAGCGAGCAATTTTCCGGTCGCGTGGGTTGGCGTTGCAAAAATCACGCTTTCTGCCGACAAGGAGTCGTTGCTGTCGCCTTCGAGTGAAACGTGGAAAGCGCCGTCATTTTGGCGATAGATGTTGGCCGCAGCCGTTTTTGAGAGAAGCTTCGCGCCAAGTGTGCTTGCCAGAGCACGCACCAGGGTCTCGTTACCCTCGCGAAAAGTATTCAGCGCGGAGCGCTCCCGGGGCCCGCTTTTGTTCCTGGCAAGTCGCATCAGCCCGCGAACGATGCTTCCGGCGGTTTTCTCGGCTTCGTATAGCTGCGGGAATGCGCTGCGAAGGCTCAGTTTTTCAGGGTCGCCAGCGTAAACGCCTGAAACGAACGGGCCGACCAGGCTATCGAGAAGCTGATCTGAAAATTTCCTGCGTACGAAAACAGCAACGGATTCATCGGCCTCGGGAGGAGCGCTCTTGCCAAAAAGGTCTCGAACCAGCTTCCATTTGGTCGAGCCGCTGATCAGTGGGCTGGTGAAAAATGCCGGCGGGCTCAGCGGAACAGCTTGCAGTTTTCCATTCACTAGGACGTAACGTGGTGCGCGAGGCGGAGCCTCAAGAAGTTGATCCGCAATTCCGAGTTCCGCGCTCAAGCTCCGCAGCTGCGAAGTGCTGGAAAAGCTTTGCGGCCCAAGTTCCAGCAAGTGGCCGTCGCGCTTAACCGAATGGATTACGCCGCCGGGCCGCTCCGAAGCCTCAACCAACAAAACTTCAACGCCAGCTTTCTGAAGCGCATACGCGCAGACCAGGCCCGAGATGCCGCCACCAACCACCAAGGTTTGAAGGTGACGGGTCACGGTGAAGTGCGCATCCTTGTGAGGTCAGAGAGTTTTTGAAAAAAGCGGTTTCGCCGCCAGCTGCTGCTTTTCCAAGTACGGATCGAAAACCATGGCTAAGTTACGGATGAAAATGCGGCCAAGCCAAGTGGCGCGAATTTCATTACGTTCCAAAAGAACTAGACCATCTTCGCGGAACGGTTCGAAGCGCTGCAGCTCTTCGGCAAAGTGCTCATCGAAGTCGATGCCAAACTCACGCGAAATCTCGTCTTTGATGACCACGGTATGGCACAGCAGGCGGTTAATGACTGCGCGCCGCAAGCGGTCTTCTTCAGAAAGATGATACCCACGCATCGTGGCGAGCCCGCGTTCGTCGATCGCTTTCTGCCACGAAGGAATGTCGCGATGATTTTGCGCGTACGCAGACTGGATGCCGCTGATCGCCGTGATCCCCATGCCGTAAAGGTCGGCGCCCGCCTTTGTCGTGTATCCCTGAAAATTGCGGTGCAGCGTGCGCCGTTGCTGGGAAACGGCAAGCTCATCGCCAGGTTTCGCAAAATGGTCCATGCCGATGTACAAATAACCCGCCTCAACGAACTTCAGCAGGCCCGTGCGGAAAATCTCAAACTTCACCATGCCGTCGGGCAGGTGTCCGAGGAACGAGCCTTGCTGTTTCTTCAGCCAGGGAACGTGAGCGTAACTGAAAAGAGCGATGCGGTCCGGGCCAAGGCCGGTGATTTGGTCCACCGTGTGTGCGAAGCTTTCGGGCGTCTGATACGGGAGTCCGTAAATCAAATCCACGTTGATGCTTTCGAATCCGAGCTGCCGCGCGCCGAAAAGCAGGTCGCGGGTCATTTCGAACGGCTGCAGGCGATGCACGGCTTGCTGCACCTCAGGTTGAAAATCCTGGATCCCCATGCTCAGGCGGTTGAAGCCCAGCCTGCGGAGAGTTTCGAGATGCGCCCGCGACGTGACGCGAGGATCTACTTCGATGCCGATTTCGCCGTCCGACGCGAAGGGAAAACGCTCTCGCGTGAATTCGAAAAGGTCTTCAATCTGCTCCGGCGAAAGATAAGTGGGTGTACCACCGCCCCAGTGGAATTGCACGACAGGCCGATCCTTGGAGATACTGCGGCTGACGCGTTCGGTCTCGCGCTTCAGCACGTCAAGATAAGGAGGCGCTACACTCTTGTTTTTCTGGATCACCACGTTGCAGGCGCAAAACAGACACAGGCTCTCGCAGAACGGGATGTGCATATACAACGAAACGGGTGTTTTCGCGCTTTCTGCCTCGCCGAAAACCATTTCTAAATCCGATGGGCCAAAGCTGTCGTTCCAAACCGGCGCAGTCGGGTAACTCGTATAGCGAGGGCCGGGGCGGTTGTATTTCGCGAGGAACTCTTCGCTGACGCGCAGTTCGCCCCGCATCTGCTCGAGCGTTGGATAAGCGATCGTCATGGCGGCGGCCTCGTTATCTCGACTGCTCTGCCGGCCGCATTTCCTGCACCAGCGCCTGCTTGCCGGTTTCCACAAAGAGCTGCGCGTTCTCGACGGGCGTGTTCGGCAGTATCCCGTGGCCGAGATTGAGAATATGCCCGCGTCCCGCGAGCGAGTTCATCGTGTTCAGCGTGACTTCCCGAATTTTCTCCACCGGGCCAAGCAAAACCGACGGATCGACGTTTCCTTGCAGTGCGATTTTCGGCCCCAGGGCCCCACGAACTTCTCTCAGATCCGCGCGCCAGTCCACGCTCAGCACATTCGCGCCGCATCGCGCCGCGGCGGAGAGCAGGTGCTGCGACGCCTTCGCGTAATAGATTACCGGAACCAAGGCGGAGATCTCCGAGATTACTTCTTGCACGGCCGGCATAGCCGACTCTTGGTAATCTTGCAAATTTAGTTCGCCGCTCCAGGTATCGAACAATTGCACCGCTGTCGCTCCGGCGGCGATCTGCGCCTTCAGGTAGGGAATCGTGGCCTGCGCGATGCGGTGAAGCAATTCCCGAAAAGTCTTCGGCTCTTGATAAAGAAACTGCTTTACGGTGGCGAATCCCTCTTTGGCCTGACCCTCGACCATGTAACACGCAAGCGTCCAAGGAGCGCCGGCAAATCCCAGAACCGGAACCTCGGGGCCGACCGACTTCGCAATTCGCCGGATGGCTTCCGGCAAAAAGCCCGTTTCTAATTCGGGGTCAAAAATCCTGAGCTTTTCGACGGCGTCCTTGGTGCGCACGGGGTTCGGCAGATTCGGGCCTGTGTCGCCGAGCTCGAGGGTCAGCCCCATTGCTTCAGCAGGAATGAGGATGTCGGAGAAGACGATGACCGCATCCATGCCGAGCCGGCGAAATGGCTGGAGCGAGACTTCCACTGCAAGTTCAGGTGTCTTGCAAACCTCAAGGAATCCGTGCCTTGCGCGGATTTCACGATAATCAGGCAAGTACCGGCCGGCCTGCCGCATCATCCAGACGGGCACGCGAGGCAGAGTTTCCCCTCGGCAGGCGCGGAGGAATAAGTCTCTTCGATTGACGGGCGTCCTTTGCAGTGTGATGTCCTCTCTGACACTCGCAGGATAGCAAATCTTGACAGGTCTTGCTGTGGCAGGCGCGGTCCTGGGCGTCGGCTGTGCAGGCTGCCGGCCGTGTAAGTTATACTCGAAGCGTCAATCAACTTGGCGTTCGTCGCCCGAAACGTGGCCGGTTTCAGCCCCTTGGGCCCGTCGTCATCAGGTACTAGAGTGCACTACGCCCTATTCATCTCGACCCTGGTTGCCTATGCTCTGAGCTTTGCGCTGTATCTCATCTTCTTGAACACCGGTAATGCCCTCACCGGACGCCTCGGAACGTTACTACTGGCCGTCGGACTCGTCACTCACTACTTTGCCTTGCTCGAAAGGTCGCGCGGTCTACATACGGTTCCTTACCACGACCTGTACGGCTCTATGTCGCTCTTTGGCTGGCTCTTGGCGCTCACCTATCTGGGGTTGGAGCTTTATCACCGCCAGCGGTCGGTCGGGGCTCTGGTTCTACCGTTCATCCTGGTGTTTTTTCTGGCTGCGCATCTTGCCCCCGCGGATAAGCTCTCCCCGCCGGAAGCCCACGGACCCTCGTTTGCCCTCCATGTGGCCCTGAGCATCCTTGCCTATTCTGCTTTTGCACTTTCTTTTGTGCTTAGCCTGGTTTTTCTTGGGGAAGAGCGCCTGTTGCGCGCCCACAAACTGGGCGATGTCGTGTGGCGCCTTCCACCGCTCGAGCTGCTCGAGCGCATGAGCCGTTCAAGCGTTCTGGTTGGCTTGATCTCCATCACTATTGGCACGGCTCTCGGATTCCTTTGGGTCGACCGCCTGAGCAACAAGTACTCGTTTTATGACCCGAAATACGCCATTACATTGGTCGTGTTGCTTCTTTATGCGGTTTATTTCCGGCTAGCCCGCACCACCGCATGGCGCGGAGCGCGTGCTTCGAAGCTGTGTGTCTTCAATTTTCTGATCGTTTTTCTGAGCTTTACCGTTGTGAATTTCTATCTTTCACACAGTCACCGCTACTTTTAGGAGAGACAAAGCCTCGGAATGGAGATCGTTCTCGTCGGACTGAATCACCGCACAGCACCCGTTGAGGTGCGCGAACGGGTCTCCTTCACCGTCGACCAAGCTCGCCGGGCCTCCGAACAGCTCCGCTCGAAGGGCCTGCTTGCGGAAACGCTGGTGCTCTCCACCTGCAATCGCAGCGAAGTGTATGGCGTGTCGCCGGAAGCTTCACACGAATGCGCCCCGGGGCTTTCCACGTTTCTGAGCGAATTTCATTCCGTGCGCATGGACGTGCTGAATGGGTCGCTGTATCACCATTATGACCGCGAAGCCGTGCGCCACCTTTTCCGCGTCGCCGCAGGCCTCGATTCCATGATGCTTGGTGAAGCCGAGATTCTTGGCCAGGTTCGCGAAGCCTATCGCGTCGCGCACGAGCAAGGCGCGACGGGGCCGGTGCTGAACCGCCTCTTCCAGGGCGCCCTCGAAGTCGGCAAACGCGTGCGCTCCGAAACGGAATTGGGTACACGGCCCATGTCCGTGGCTTCCGCCGGTGTGAAGCTGGCGGAGCGCATTTTTGGCAAGTTGGATGAGCGCAGCGCGCTGGTGCTCGGAGCAGGAACCATCAGCGAACAAGTGATTGGACAGCTTCGCGATCGCGGAATTGCGCGTCTGTACCTCATGAACCGGTCGCGCGAACGTGCGGACGGCTTGGCCAAACAATACGGCGGAGAAGTGCTGCCCTGGGGAGAGTGGGACGTAGCATTGCCCCTGCCGGACGTCATCGTCTCGTCTGTGGCCGCCGAAGAAGCCGTCGTGGGCGGTAAACTGGTTGAGCAAGCCATGGAGAAACGCGCGAATCGGGCGTTGTTTTTTATGGACCTCGGCTTGCCTCGCAATATCGACGCCGCTGTCGGAAAGCTTTATAACGTCTATCTCTACAACATCGATGATCTAACGGAAATCGTGGCGCAAAACCGCCACGCGCGCGAGAATGAGATTCCCAAGGCGGACGGCATGGTGGAGGAGCATGTCGGGAAATTTCTTTCCTGGCAGGCAAGTGTTGAGCTGGTTGGCTTGCTCGATGAACTCCGCAAGAGAATGCGCGAAGAGCGCGCGCAATTTATCCATGCGCGCGTGGAGTCCATCAAACATCTGACGAATGCGGACCGATTCCAGGTCGAAAAGTTAATGGACGAATTGCTGGAGGGCCTGCTGTTGGAGCCGGCGCAGCGGTTGCGCGGCGAAAAGGACTTGCGCAGGAAGGTTCAAAACGTCGAGGCGCTGCGCGACCTGTTCCTTTCGAATCGGGAGAAACCTTGAGGACTTTACGCATCGGCACGCGCGGCAGCCTGCTTGCCAAGTGGCAGGCGGAGTTTGTTCGCAAGCGTTTGTTTGCCGCGACGGGTGTCGAACCGGAGATTGTCATCATCAAAACCGCCGGGGACAAAATGTTGCATGCGCCCGTAGCGCAAATCGGCAGCAAAGGAGTTTTCATCAAAGAGCTGGAAGAAGCGTTGAACGAAGAGACCATCGACCTGGCCGTGCATAGCGTTAAAGACATTCCCACCGACATCCCTTCGCGCCTGATGTTTCCCGCGGTATGCAGGCGCGATGACGCCCGCGATTGCCTGGTGGGTTCAACACTCGCCAATCTTCGCCAGGGGGCGCGCGTCGGAACGAGCAGTTTACGGCGCCAGGCGCAGTTGCGGCACCTTCGTCCGGACCTGGACTTGCGCGATTTGCGGGGCAACGTGGACACGCGCCTGCGCAAAGTGGAAAGTGGCGAGTACGAGGCCGTCGTCGTTTCGAAAGCGGGATTGGACCGCCTGGGCTTCAGCCAGCGGATTTCGGAAGTGCTTTCACCCGAAGTGTGCATGCCCGCCGTGGGCCAGGGGGCAATCGCCGTCGAGTGCCGGCTGAAGGATCGCGAAGCGGAGGAATTGGTGTCGCCGCTTGATGACGCAGAGACGCGTGCCGCCATCATTGCCGAGCGCGCGCTGCTCGGAGCATTGCATGGCGGATGCCAGGTTCCCCTGGGCGCGTTTGCGCGTGTCGAACACGGCCAACTGGTTATGGATGCCTGTGTGTGTTCCGTGGATGGTGTGCATTTCGTGAAGCAGCATGCCGCTGCGCCCCCGGACCAGGCGGCGCAGCTCGGCGAACACATGGCGCGGCTGCTTCTCGAGGCCGGCGCACAACCTATTCTCGAAGAGGTGGCTCGGCAGCGTGCGTGAGAATCTTGCAAGCTCGTTAGCAGGGAAACGCGTCGTGATCACGCGCAGGTGGTCCCAGAGCGCAGAGATTGCCCGCCAACTCGAAGCGCGCCGAGCCGTGCCGCTGGTGAGGCCGTTGATGGAGTTCGCCGATCCGGAAGACTTTGGACCGTTGGATGGGGCCATCACTGCGCTGGGCCAATTTGATTGGCTCATTTTCACGAGTGCGGAAGCGGTTCGCGCTGTGGCCAGACGGTCCACGAAATTGGGACATCGTCTGGAGCAAGCGTGGAGCCGTTCGCTTGTAGCGGCTGTGGGGCCAGTCACGGCCGAAGAGATAAAGAGGCATAAATTGGAAGTGAACTTTGTCGCGCAGACGCACAATGGAGTCGCGCTTGCGCAAGAATTGGGAGAACGCGTGCGAGGCAAGAAGGTGCTCTTGCCCAGGAGCGACCGGGCCAAGCGGGATTTGCCTGATGCGCTTAGGAGTCAGGGAGCTAAAGTTGCCGAGGTGATTGCGTATCGAACCCTGAGACCCGCAGAATCCGATCACCTAAAGTTCGATGAGATTGCCAACGGTGGAGCAGATGGAGCCGACGCCATTTTGTTTTTCAGCCCCTCCGCGGTACAACATTTTGCAGAACTTGTCGGCGCTGAGAAATTGCGTGCGATACAAGACAGGTTGACCATCACGGCCGTAGGGGCGGTGACGGCGAAAGCTTTGCGCGAGGCGGGAGTGAAGCGCATCGTGGTCGCGTCAGATACTACGGCTGCATCGGTGATTGACGCTCTGGAAAGATATTTCGCCGAGGCGAACCCCGCGCCGGCAGGAGCAAACCAAGCATGAGCTTCCCCACGCATCGGCCACGGCGTTTGCGACGCACCGAAGCGCTTCGCAGCATGGTCCGCGAAACGCGCCTGACCACCGCAGGCCTGATTTATCCGATGTTTGTGTGTCCCGGGAAGAACGTGCACCGGGAAGTCAGCTCGATGCCCGGCATTCATCAACAATCCGCCGATCAGATTGTCGAAGAGTGCAGGGAAGTGGAGTCGCTCGGAATTCCTGCGGTGATTTTGTTTGGCCTGCCGGAAACCAAAGATCCGCGCGGCGCGAGTTCGCTGAGTTCGCAGGGCGTCGTACAGCGAGCCATTGAGGGCATCCGCAAGGCAAATCTGAAACTTCTGGTGATCACCGATGTCTGTCTCTGCGAATACACCGACCACGGCCACTGCGGCGTCATCGAAAACGGAGAGGTGGCCAACGACGCGACGCTGGAGATCCTCGCGCAACAAGCGCTCTCGCACTCGCGCGCGGGCGCCGACATCGTTGCACCCTCTGACATGATGGACGGTCGTGTCGGCGCAATTCGAGAAACGCTCGACGCGAACAAATTTGAAAATGTCGCGATTCTTTCCTACGCCGCTAAGTACTGCTCCGGATTTTACGAGCCGTTTCGCGAGGCCGCGCAGTCCGCGCCGCAGTTCGGCGATCGCCGCAGCTACCAGATGGATCCGGCAAACGCGCGAGAGGCGCTAAAGGAGGTCCGGCTGGATTTGGAAGAGGGCGCGGACATGGTGATGGTGAAGCCTGCGCTGCCCTACCTCGACGTGATCTGGCGCGTGCGCGAAGCGTTCGACGTTCCTGTGGGCGCGTACAACGTGGGTGGCGAGTACGCGATGGTGAAGGCGGCGGCGCGGAACGGATGGCTCGAAGAGAAGCGAGTGGTACTCGAAATTCTGACCGGCATTCATCGCGCGGGGGCGGACCACATTCTGACTTACCATGCCAAGGATGTGGCCCGGTGGCTGAAGGCGTGCTAGCCAAAAGCTACCCAGTGAGGCCGGAATGGTCCTAAAGAAAGTAGTCAGTACTGGCTGGCCCGATTGAGGCTAAATGAGCAAGGCGCAAACGAAACCGGAAAGGGAGCGGAGGCACTCGGCAGAGATTTTCGAGCGCGCCGAGAAAGTTCTCGTCGGCGGCGTGAACAGCCCGGTGCGCGCGTTCCGCTCCGTTGGCGGCGAGCCGCTGATCATCGAGCGCGGCAGCGAGCAATACCTCTACGATGCGGACGGCCATGAGCTGCTCGACTACGTTTGCTCGTGGGGCGCGATCATCCTCGGTCATTCGAACGCGGCGATTGCTGAAGCCATCGCGGATCAAGCCAAGCGCGGCACGAGTTTTGGGGTGACCACGGAACTCGAGCTAGAACTCGCCACGCTTATCACCCAGGCGATTCCGTTCCTCGAAAAAATCCGGTTCGTCTCCAGCGGCACAGAAGCTACGATGAGTGCCGTGCGGCTGGCACGCGGCGTCACCAAGCGCGACTTCATCGTGAAGTTCGAAGGCTGCTATCACGGGCACGCCGACAGTTTTCTTTCGCAAGCCGGTTCGGGCCTGGCGACGCTGGGCATCGCGGAGTGCCCCGGAGTGCCGCAACCGCTCGCCGAGTTGACGCTGAATGTTCCGTACAACGATCTGCAGGCCGTCGAAAAAGAGTTTTCCGCGCATAAAGACCAAATCGCCGCGGTAATCGTCGAACCGATTGCGGCGAACATGGGCGTGGTGCCGCCGGAACCGGAATTCCTAAAGGGTCTGGAGGAAATCGCCCATCGCAGCGGCGCTTTGCTGATCGTGGATGAAGTCATCACTGGATTCCGCTCGCGAAACGGCTCCGCCCAAGAGCTGCTTGGCATCGAAGGGGATCTCACTACGCTTGGAAAGATCATTGGAGGCGGAGTTCCCGTTGCTGCCTACGGCGGTCGCGCGGAGTTGATGAATCACGTTGCACCGCTTGGGCCGGTGTATCAGGCGGGGACGCTGGCGGGGAATCCGCTGGCGATGCGTGCGGGAATCGCTGCGCTGAAGCAACTGACAAAGCCGGCTTTGTACGAGCAGATGGCGCAGTTGGCGAAGCGCCTCGTTTCTGGTCTTCGCAGCGAGTTGGCAACCGCCGGAATTCCCGCGCATATCAATTCCATCGGTTCACTCGCGACGGTTTTCTTTGCACCGGGGCCGGTAAGAAATTATGCTGATGCGAAGCGCTCCGACACCAAACGCTACGGGCGATTTTTCCGCGAGATGCTGGCGCGTGGGATTTTTCTGCCGCCTTCCCAGTTCGAAGCGACATTTCTTTCCGCGGCGCACACGTTCGCCGACGTTGACAGAACTTTAACAGCAGCTCGCGAAGCCTTGCAGGCTATAGCGGCGGAGCCTGCCTGATTCCACTCACAGGAGCGAACACGAATGCCGGAAGGTATCGAACTTCCCGAAGCGCATCACCGGGACGAAGACGATCCACTGGTTATCCCGGTTTCAGTGACCATTTCCATTCTGGCCGTTCTCGTGGCCGTCGTTACATTGATGGGACATCGCGCGCACACGGAAGAACTTTCGCGCGAAACGCAAGCCGCCAGCCGCTGGGAGCAGTACCAGGCAAAGAGCATCCGGCTACGCATGACACAAATAGGATCGGACCTTATCAGCGTCGTCGCGCCACTCAGCAAGGAAAAGGGCGAGGCGCTGGCCCAAAAATACGAGAAGGAAGTGGAGCACTATGCCTCCGACAAGGAAGATGTGAGCAAGATTGCGGAGGAATTGGAAGCCGACCGGGATCGCGCGATGCACCGTGCAGACAGGTTCGATCTTGGGGAAGTGCTCCTGGAAATCGGACTGGTCATCTGCTCGCTTACGTTGCTGGCGAAAAAGAGGATCTTTTGGGTCGGCGGCACAGTGGTTGCCTTGATTGGCCTTGGTATTGCTTTCACAGGCTTCTTGATGCGCTAAATCAACTGTGCGCGGGCGGCTGCGAGCTTCGTAGCAGGGCGATTTCGTGCCCCAGGCTCTCCATCTTGCCGAGTAATTCCTGGTGGCGTACGTCCTCGGTGGCCGGCTTCTTGCCGATGAAGGTTAGTGTTCCCCCCGGCTCGAGGATGCACTGCTCGACTTCGGAGAGCGAGGCGAAGCCTTGCTTGTGAGCGGCGGCTTGCAACTGCGGCATGGTGATGAGTTCGTTTCTTAAATGCTGCGTCCGGACTTTTCCATTTTCGATCAGGACATCGGCCCTTCCTTCGACCATCTGGTCGAGTTTCCGGTGATCGTAGAGAAATCGCACCACGAGATAGTTCGTGGCGAGCAGGGAAGTGGCTCCGATGATTCCGCCCAGAACCGTGTTGTCATCGCCGATGATGGCGTTCTGGACGGTGTTGGATAGCGTTAGCAAAACCACCAGATCAAAGGGATTGAGTTGGACGAGTTCGCGCTTCCCGGACAGCCGCAGGCTAATCACCAGAAACGCGTAAATCACGATGGGGCGCAGGATTTTCTCCAGCAAAGGGATCCCCAGGACGAACATATCTTTCCAAATATCATGCATTGGGCAACACCTCCTAAGAAGTCAGGAACCAAATATCGCACAACCCAAAAACGCGGGACAAACAAAGAGAACTGCGGGAACAAATCCGCGTTTGTTTGTTTTCAAGAGTGGGAGGTTGCGGCAATTTATGATCCCTGCCCCGTCATTCATTGGTGACAGAAACCAGAGCATTACGCCTAAAGAACGCGAGAATTTCATATCATAGAAACAGCTAGTCCCTCCATCGGCAAGGACGGATCGGCAATCGTATTCAGAGGTTGCACATTCTCGCTCGCGGTGTGACGAGTATCCCTGCGTCGCGAGCGAAAATCCTATGACACAGCCCCCTATTCCTGAGACAGGCACAACGATCAGCCCCCAGCACCTCGCTGCTTTGCTGCGCCGGATGGAGGCGGAGCGGCTGGTTATTGCCGAGATTGTTCATGCGCTGAATCAAACCGCGAACCTCGACGAGTTGCTAGCGGGAATCCATCAAGCGTTGAAGAAGGTTCTTCCGGCAGAGAATTGCTTCGTCGCGTTGCACGATGCTGCGACAGATACCTTCTCGTTTCCATTTTTCGTGGATGAAGTGGATGCGGCTCCTCCTCCACCACAAAGAGTCGGCCACAGTTGCACCGCCTACGTGTTTCGCAGAGGCGTCCCGGTGCTTATCCCGCAGAGCGAATTTGACCGGCTTGCTGCGGAAGGGGAAGTGGAACTGGTTGGCGCTCCGGCGCCTGGCTGGCTGGGGGTTCCGCTGAAGACGCCGAACGAAACGATCGGCGTTCTTGTGGTGCAGCACTACGAAAATGAAAAAGCATATGATCAGCGCGACCTGGAGTTTCTGAACTCCGTTGGCGGGCACATCGCATTGGCGATAGAGCGGCGGCGCGCCGAAGACGCCCTGCGCAAGAAGGAAGAGATGTTCCGGCTGCTCTTCAGCCACAATCCGCTTCCCACCTGGGTCATCGACCGGGAGACTCTGAAGTTTCTGGAAGTAAACGAAGCGGCCCTTCGCGAGTACGGCTATTCTCGCGAGGAATTCCAGACCATGACAATTTTTGATGTTCGGCCCGACGAAGACAAAACCAAGCTACTCAATGCTCTCAAGGAATACACCGGCGATGGGCTCTATCGCGGCCATTGGAAGCACCGCAAGAAGGACGGAAAAATCATCGACGTGGAGATAACCGTTCATGAATTGGAGTATTCGGGAAAGAGAGTCCGCCTGATTGTTGCGCAGGACGTCAGTGAGCGGCACATTCTCGAGCAGCAGCTACGGCAATCGCAAAAAATGGAAGCGGTGGGGCGGCTGGCGGGCGGCGTGGCCCACGATTTTAACAATCTCCTGATGGTGATCAAAGGGCACACCGAGCTTCTTCGCAATGTGCTCCCTCCCGCGGACGAATACACCCGGAAAATTGAACACATCGAACGGGCGGCGGATCGCGCTTCCGGACTGACTCGCCAACTATTGGCTTTCAGCCGGCTGCAAATGCTGCAGCCCAAGGTGATGAACTTGAATGACGCGGTCGCCGATATGGGGCGCTTGCTGCCGCGGCTCATTGGCGAAGACATCGAATTGGTCATTCGCCCTTCGGAGAATTTAGGCGCCATTCGCGCCGACCGCAGCCAGATGGAACAAATCATTATGAACCTGGTGGTGAATGCGCGCGATGCCATGCCGGACGGGGGCAGGTTGATCATCGAAACGTCCAACATTGAGCTGGACCGTGTTTACAGCGAAAAGCATCCGATTGTGCGAGAGGGCCGCTATGTGCTGCTCTGCGTATCCGACAATGGCACAGGAATGAGCTTGGAAACGCAAGCACACATTTTTGAGCCGTTTTTCACGACGAAGGCACAAGGCAAAGGCACGGGCCTGGGGCTGGCCACGGTTTACGGGGTGGTCAAGCAGAGCGGCGGATTTATTTGGGTGTATAGCGAACAAGGAAGAGGCACAACTTTCAAGATTTATTTTCCGCGGGTGGATCAACCGGTGGATCGGCTTGATCACACACCGGTGTCTGCGGAAGCGCCGCGCGGAAGCGAAACCATTTTGCTCACCGAAGACGAACGCGACGTGCGCGAAGTGGCGCGGGAGTTTCTGGAGTCCGGTGGCTACACCGTCATTGAAGCGCGCGATGGAATTGAAGCTCTTGGGCTTGTCGAGAAGCATGAGGGCGCGATCGATCTGCTGATTACGGATATGGTTATGCCGCGAATGACGGGGCAGGAGCTGGCCGCGCGTCTGAAAGAACAAAGGCCAAAACTGCGGATGTTGTACATGTCTGGATACAGCGAAAGGGCCGCGGCGGACTCGCTGCGGTCGGAGCCAGGTGTGCGATTGCTGGCAAAGCCGTTCAGCCGCAGCGCGCTTTTGCGCACGGTTCACGAACTGTTGAAGAAGAATTGAGGTGAGGCAAAGCTGGAGGCTCTGGCCGGAATTCTGTGAATCTTTGTCAATTGGTCATGCGATGCAATTTGGTCTTATCAGAGTAACGCATTTCCCCGCAATGGGTTAAGACTGTCGTAAAGTAATGCTTTAACTTTGCGGCGCAAAGTAGCCTACCGCTTGCTCTTCCTCCGTAGGCGGTGTGCTAGTGAATCCGGGGATGGCGCTTGTGCCAGTCGGTGTGCAGTTGGAACGTGCGCGCAGCCTGGATGGCGGCGATGTCGTCTCCCGCTCCGGCCATGAATTGCAGCCCGATGGGAAGATTCTTTTCCGTGAAGCCACAAGGAACGGAGAGCGCGGGCAAGCCGCAAAGATTGCCTATGGCGCCCTGAGGATCCGGGAACGCCAGGCCCGTTTCCAGATTAAGCGAGAGCGGAGTGGCGGGAACGGGCTGCGAAGGGGCCACAAGCACGTCGAAGTTCTCGAAAAGTGCGTCCATTTTTTTCTGGAGAATCTCGCGCACTTTAAGGGCTTGCTGGTAGTCGGCGGCGGCGTATTGCTCGTTCAAATAGCCGAGAATCTGGGCAAGCGGGTCGGTCAGTTCGCTGAGCTTTCCGGAGCGGATCAAGGAGCGGAAAGAAGCGGCCGCTTCCACCTGCACGATGAGGGATGCAGCATCCTCCCAGGGACCAATGGGTAGGGCCACGTCTCTCATGCCACCGAAAATTTTCTTCAGAAAAGCGTTTGCCGCGGCGACCGGTTTGGCCGCCCCTCCCTCGTACGATTTCCAGGCATTCGAAAGCCAGCCGACGCGCAGCTTGCGCAGTTCGATGGAGGGCGAGTAGGTGAAAGCAGCTTTGTCGATTGCAATCGTGCCGCGATCTTTTTGATCGTGACCGGCGATCGCGGCAAAGATGCGCGCGCAGTCTTCGGCGCTGCGAGCCATGGGGCCGATTTTGTCCATGGAAGGAGCCAGAGCCATGGCGCCGAAGCGGCTGACGCGCCCGTAGGTCGGACGCAATCCGCTGATGCTGCAGAATGCCGAAGGACAAATGATCGAGCCCCAGGTTTCCGTGCCGATGGCGAAAGCGGCAAGGCCTGCGGCAACAATGGCTCCGGAGCCCGAGGAAGAGCCGCAAGTCCAACAGGTGGTGTCCCACGGGTTCTTCGCCTCGCCTTGCAAAGACGCGGAGGCGAAGCGATAGCCGGACCCGCCGGCCAGCTCAATCATCGAAGCCTTGCCAATCATTACCGCGCCCACGTTCTTAAGGTGATCGATCACCGTGGCGTTGTAATCGAAAACCTGAGTCGCGTAGGGCTTTGCTCCCCAGGTGGTGGGAATGCTTTTCACGGCGAGAAGATCCTTCGCGGCATAGGGAATGCCGTGTAGAGGCCCGCGGTAACGGCCGCGATGAATTTCTTTTTCGGCGGCTTTGGCTTGCTCGAGGGCGATTTCTGGAGTGAGCATGGCATACGCATTGAAGCGCGGGCCGAATTTCTGGCTGCGGTCGAGATAAAGCTGCGTCAGTTCAACGGGAGAGAGTTTTTTGGATTCGATGCGTTTCGCGAGTTCGCTGACGGAGAGATAGAAGATTTCTTCGCCGGGCATCGGGAGCTCCTCAGGTTTTTTTCGGCGCGCCGGTTGCTTTGGCGGGCGCTGGCCTTTTCTCGCGTTCCATCAAGGGTTTCAGATAGAGGGCAGGCCCGTCCCCGTTGTCCGTTGGAAAGGCGCGAAGACGGTCCAGTGCAGCTTGCCCCTCCGCGGCGATTCTGCGCAGGTCCGATTTTTGCGCATCGCTGAGCCGCGAGCCGTATTGAGCGAAGACCGCTTGAAGACGCGATTCCATTTCCGCCTGACTTTCGGGTGAGAGTTTTGGCCCACTGGGGGAAGCCGCTTGTAACGGCTGCGATGAGGCGGTGGGGGACTCCGTCAGAAGTTCTGCCGACGAAAGGGAAGCAGCAGCGGAGACCATGGCGGCACGACGGGCAAATTCACGTCGCGAAATCGCAGAGCCATTCTTAGCGCTCATTCAGGAGCCCCCAGGGTACAAAGTGCACTCGAACGGCGTAAGTGAGGCTACAGAATCCGCGTTCGAGCGTCAACCTGGGTGAATCAAACAGTTCGCCAACCCAACAACGACCTTCCAATATAAATCTCGTTGGCCTGTGCCTCACGGTGCAGGGTGGCGCCTGTCAATGACGCATGGGGCGTAGGAGAGCGAAGCTTTTGTTGCGATTACTCGTGACGCAAGGCCACCAGCGGATCGACACGCATAGCGCGCCGCGCTGGAAAGAAGCAAGCTCCAGCCGCTGCTGCAACGAGCAGCAGCACCACGCATGCAAATGTGAGCGGATCGGTGGGCTGCACGTCAAAAAGCAAACTGGCCAAAAACCGCGTGAACGCAACCGACGCAAGCACGCCCGCGACCACGCCGCATAGCACCAAAAGCATTCCTTGGCGCAGCAACAATCCGAAAAGCTCGGCGCGCTGTGCTCCGAGCGCCGCACGGATCCCGATTTCGCGCGTTCGCTGCGAAACGGTGTAGGCCGTGACGCCGTATATCCCTACGATGGAAAGCACCAGGGCAATCGAGGCAAAGGCGCCAATCAGAATCAAGGCGAATCTCCGGCCTTGGACCGAAAGGCCGACGTAGTCTCCGAGGGGCACAATGCGTGAAATTGGCTGCGCTGGATCGATGGAGTGAATCGCTTGTTGCGCTGCGGTAGAAATCGCAGTCGGCGGGCCTGCAGCTCGAATTACAAAAACCATTAGGCCATCGGGATAAGGCCATTGGCGATGCGGGACGTACATCTGCATGTCGGGAGTAGCATCGAGGCCAACATGGCGCACATCTCCCGTGACTCCCACAACGGTCCACCAGGGTTTGTCGAGGGCGCCGAGCTTCACTCGCTTGCCAATGGGATCTTCGCCGGGCCACATGCGGCGCGCGGTGGTTTCGCTGATGAGCAGGACCTGTTGCGTTGTCGCAGCGTCGGCAGGAGAGACGTCGCGCCCTCGAAGTAGGGGAATGCGCATCGTTTCCAGAAATCCGGGCGTAATGCAGTAGCGTTCGGCGCTCGGGTCTTCCTCCGGGTTGGCGTGTATTTTGCCTTCAACGTGAAAGCCATAGCGATCCATGTTTCCAGCCAAAGGAATCTGACTGGCGGCAGCGGCTGACTGAACACCGGGAAGTTCCCGAAGGCGCTCGACCGCCTCGGCAAAATACTGACGCACGACTTCGTTGTCATTGAAGCGCTGGCCGAGAACAGACGTTTGCATGGATAGTACGTTAGCCGGATCGAACCCTGGTGAAACCACCAGCAAACGGCTCAAGCTGCGCAGCAGGAGGCCCGCACTGATCAGAAGAGTCAGGGAGAGTGCGACTTCAGAGACAATTAGCAACCCGCGCAGGCGGCTGCTTGCGAGATTGCCGCCGCGCGCGCCTTGCTGCAGGCAGTCGCGCAACTCCGTTTTCGACAGGCGATAAGCTGGGGCAAGACCTGTGGCCACGCCGGTGAGGAGCGCAACCCCAGCCGTGAACAACAAGACTCGCCAATCAAGGCGTATCTGGTCGAGACGAGGCAGATCGCCAGCGCCGATAATCGCAAGCACTTTGGGCATCCAGCAAGCGGGAAAGAGTCCTGCCGCAGCACCCAGCAGGCCCAGAAGGCAGTTTTCGACAAGCAGTTGCCGAATGACTCTGCCGCCCGTGGCGCCCAGCGCCGTGCGCATGGCAACTTCTCGTTGGCGACTCGCGGCACGTGCGAGGAGCAGGTTGGCGAGGTTTGCGCAGCCCACCAGCAGCACGAGACAAACCGCTCCGAGCAAGATGTATAACCGCCCGCTAGCAGGCCCGAGGAGTTGGTCCCGGATCGGGGTGACTATTACGCCGACATCGTCGTACTCTTTCGGATATGCCTTGGTCAGGGCAGCGGAAACTATGTCCATCTCGGCAGTGGCCTGGGTGATGGAGACGCCGTCGCGCAGCCGTCCAATCGCCACCAAATGATGGCAGGTGCGGCAAGCCCAAGGCTGCGAGATGTCGTAACCTAGCACCCGCCAGATTTCCACCGTGCCTCCCCGCGGGTCCTGACTCATCAAGGACTGATAGCTGGCTGGGAGGACGCCCGCCACTATGTATTGAGTTGCGTTCAAATCGATGGTCTTGCCGGAGATGTTGGGGTCGGAGCTGAATTTGCGCTGCCACAGCCGGTGGCTAAGCATCACTACTTTGTTTGTGTTGGGAGAATCCTCTTCGGGCAGGAAATCACGTCCGATTTCTGGATGGACACCGAGTGTACGAAAGTAATTACTGGTGACGCGGAGGCCGTTAAGCGGTTCGGGCTCGCCGACTTGCAACACGGGTTGCCAAGAACTATAAATGGCAAGCTGCTCGAAGCTCTTGTTCTGACTTTTCCAATCGAGATAGGTGGCATAGCCAACGTTTTCGGCGGAGCCGTCACTGCTCTTTTCCCATACCATCGTAAGGCGGTCAGGGTTGAGATACGGCAATGGCCGCAACAGGACTCCATTGACCAGGCTGAACACGGCGGTATTAGCGCCGATGCCTAGGGCAAGAGTAAGAACGGCGACGGCGGTGAATCCGGGGGACTTGCGCAACATCCGAATAGCGAAGCGCAAGTCCTGCCAGCAAGTTTCGACGAGCGATTCCCATGTGGCCGAACGCACAACTTCGCGCGTGACTTCGAAATTACCCTGTTCCAGGCGCACGGCACGACGCGCGTCCTCGCGGCTCACGCCATGCTTGATTTTTTCTTCCGCGGCCATCTCCAGGAAGCCGTTCAGCTCTTCGTTCAGTTCACGATCTACCTGGGTCTTCCGGAGGAGCGAGCGAAGCCCGCTTGTTGCGTTTCGCAGCAAGGACATGGTTAGGAAGCCTCCAGAATTCTGGCAATGGCGGCTACTTGTCTTCCCCATTCCCGGGTTTCGCTGTTGAGGCGTCTTCGCCCCTGCTCGGTCAAGCTATAGTACTTTGCGCGGCGGCTGTTTTCGGTGGGCTTCCATTCTCCCTTGATCAGCCCGGCACGTTGCAGCCGCTGAAAAGCGACGAAGAGGGAGCCTGCATTGACACGGAAAACGCCGTGGCTCATCTGCTCGAGCCGGACGGCGATGCCATATCCGTGCATGGGTTCGAGCGCCAGCGTTTTCAGAATGAGCATGTCCAGAGTGCCTTGCACAAGATCGCTCGGTTTGTCTACCATGAGGCGCTTCCTCCTGAGGGTCAGGAGGAGCATATCGACACTCCTCCTGATTGTCAAGAGGAGGGTGGCGGGAGGACGCGCCCGTTCCACCACTTGTTTGACGCCCGAAGTCACGATGAGCGGCTGCGGAAAACGGGCGCAGCATGCAGCGCCCCTACAAAGAGTTGTGAGCTGAAGCGCGGGCTACTCGATTTGAGTAAGGGTCTGGATTTGCGTTTCGAGCGCCTGATTGTACTGGCGCTCAATTTGAAGCTCGGTTTGCAATTTTTTGACCAGGAATTCTAGGCGTGCGATTTCCACGCGCAGCTTCTGTAGTTCGTAAGCAGAAGCAACGGGCCGTGACGGGGCGGCCACATGTGGCTGTACATCGGCCGGCGGAGTTGCCGTCGGCCGCGGCGAAAAGGCTTCGGCGAGCGCACGAGGCCAGGCCGGTTCCTGCGATGCTGGAGGCGCGGGCGATGGCATGACGCTGCGCGGAGCGGCTGGAGCGGGCGCAAAAAGATTGCTCAAAGCGTTGGTTGCAGCCCCGCGATCGATCGACGGCGCGGGCGCGACACCCCTTGGTTCAAGAAGGGCCTTTACGCGGTTTATCAATTCCTGTGGCTGAAACGGTTTTCGAATCAGCTCGTCCGCTTTCACCGAAACGGCTTTGTCGGCGACGCTTTTGTTCACTACTCCCGACATGAGCAGCACAGGAGTCGCGCTGAGACCGGGATTCTCCTTGATCTGGCTGCAAACGGAGTAACCGTCCTGATCGGGCATGATGACGTCGGTGATCACGATGTCGGGGCGGGTCTGTTCGAATTGCGAGATCGCGGAGGCCGCGTCGGCACAAGTAATCACATGGATGTTTTCGCGGCGGAAAGCAATCTTAATCACTTCGCGCATGGTGGCGCTGTCGTCAATGAAATAAACGGTTGGGACGCGCTTCTCCGGCGCTTCATCCAGGGGAGGGAGCATCATGGCTTCGCTCATAGGGCTTCCTTGTCCGCCATGTTCCGCGAACCTTCATCAACTTCGCGCATGGCATCGAGCATCAAATCCGTCGCCGAGCGCAGCACGGTGCGCTGCGGCGAGGTGGTGCCGTATACAAACTTGTAAACTCCTTTGTTTCCATTGACGCAGTTCTTCAGGATGTAAATTACTGCCTCGTCGCCAAAGAGCGTTCCGCATTCGGCATGCGAAATTTCTCCCCCTTCGTAGAAGAGCACTGCGTCGGTCTGTCCCGCGTTGATATGCAATGACCCGGTTTGGTGCGCGTGGCCGAGCATTTGCATAACCCCGGTGAGGTCATGGTGCGTCAAGTTGCCGCTGAGGCTCGTGTCCGATTGGGCGAGCATCTGCGTGGGCTGAAAGCCTTCTATTTTGCTGACAATGATTTGCTTCACATGGGAGGCGATCACGCCCGGCTGGCGGCTGCGGTCGATGTAATCGTCGCAGCCAGCCTGAAACGCTTCCATGAGCGCGCGCTGGCTTCCATCACCCAGGGCAACAATAGGAAGGTTGGAATTCTTGGCGTCCGCGCGAATGATGCGCGCGATTTCGAGCGCGCCCATCTCTCGTAGGTTCGTGGCGCATAGGATGGCACCTGGGGCGTCATATTCGAGAGCCGTGAGAGCATAGGCCGCCTGCATGCTCGTTGACACTTCAAAGCCTTCGCGCTTCAACGCATCGCCAAGGCGCTTGGCGAAATACACGTTGCTGTCAATCAGCAGAACCTTGATCGGGCGCGAGGCGGGGATCACGGGCTGGCCTCCGCTTTACCGAGATGGGCTGGACGCGCTCCAACTTCGTTTTGAGCTGCCGGGTAAGGGAGAAACTCATTGGAGCCAGGAGTCAACGCGTCCAAGTTGAGGACTTCGATAACGTCCCCGCCGTGGGAAAGCCAGCCGGCAACGTGCGGCTCGTCGGACGCGCTGGCAGGCGTCAGCTCCGCGCTGATCAATTCGCATTCTCCGGTAACCGGGAGAGCCACCCATTCGGTTCTTTGCCCATAGTGGCGCAGAGCAATCAGATAAAAGCGGCGCGACGTAAGATATTTCCCAATCAGCCTTTCGGCAATGTCGCACACCGGAACGATTCTTCCGCGACGCAAAATGACTCCCTCAATCTTCGCGGTCTTGTGAGGAAACCGAAATACACGGCTTGGCGCGACCAGTTCGGCGGTCCCGTCGGCAGCGACGGCAAATCGCCGTTCTCCCAGTCGCAGGAGGACGAAAGACTTCAGTTCAAGATCGCTGGAGAAGGTCATGGCCTTAGTTCGTTGTTTTAACCATGCGCTAATTCAATTCCATGCCAAAGTCGCCGTTGTCGTCCTGCGCTTCGGGCTCTTCGCTCGCAGACTCAGGCGGCGGCAGCGCTGCGTCGAGCTTCATCAATTCTTCGTCCGATAAAAAACCTTCGGGGCGTACGACCGGAACTACAGTTTGGTCAAGAGCGGTGAGACCGCGATACCATTGGCGCTCTTCGTGACAGAACGAAAGTGGCAGAGCCTGCAATCGCGTCATCGCGGTCATTTTCTCGATGCTGTCGACCAGCAAGGCCGTGCGCGTATTGCGAAGCACAAACGCAAGAATTCCATCAGGCGCGCAAAGGTCAAAATGTGCCGCGCCGCTCACGAGAAAGAGAGTATTGGCCCCGCGTCTCACGAATTGACGAACTTTATCGACGCCCGGCGCACTGATTTCGTACGCACCGCCGCAGAGGCTGTCCGCGCTGCGCACTTCCTGCACGGAGGAAGAAGACAACGCGAAAAGCTGCTCGCCGATGCGAAACAGAATGATCTGTTCCGAGCGCAGAGGGCCCGACTTCACTGGCGCTTGCATCGGCGTCATCGAACTCCTGCCGGGGTTGGCTTGCAAATCCCCAGAACGCGCTTCTCAATGGCCTGATAAATGTCGTCAACGCCAAGCACTTGATCCACGACTCCGGCTTTAATGGCTTCCGAAGGCATTCCAAAAATCACACACGTTGCTTCGTCTTGCGCTAGAACGAGCCCGCCGGCATTCTTGATTGCCCGTGCCCCGCTGGTCCCGTCGTTGCCCATGCCGGTGAGTACCGCGGCGATGCTCAAGGGACCCGCATAGGCAGCGACGGACTCCATGGTGACGTTCATGTTTGGCAGATATCCATCGATGCGTCCCAATGCGCTGTCGAGCTGGATTCTTCCCGTCGGTGTGACGCGCAGATGTTGTCCACCGGGACAAATGTAGAGGGTGCCGGGAGTGAGCGATTCGTTGGACTCCGCTTCCTTCACGCGGATTTCCGTGAATTCGGCGAGTTGCGCGGCATATTGCGACGTGAATGTGGCGGGCATGTGCTGCACCAGAATCACGGCAGCAGGGAAGTCACGTGTGAAGCCCGGCGCAATGCGCATGACGGTTGCCGGCCCCCCCGTTGACGCAGACAAAACGACCACAGGAAAACGTTGATCATTCGTGCTGGCGGCCGCGGGATGAGGGCTGGTCTTCGGGGTGGAGGCCGGCTTCGCACTCACGCCAGCGCTTTGAATGCTGGAGGCCAAACGCGTGGCCGTGCGCACAACGCGAACTTTGGCGGCCATGCGCACCTTGCGCAGCAGCTCTTCCTTCACGCTTTGCATGTCCAGGTCAATGCCGCCGGAGGGCTTGGCGACGAATTCAATGGCGCCCAGTTCGAGCGCGCGAAGAGTGCTGGCCGCGCCTTCTTTGGACTCTGAGCTGACAATCACAATGGGCTTGGGATTCGTGGTCATGATCTCCGCAGTCGCCTGGAGGCCGTCTACGTGCGGCATGTTGATGTCCATGGAGATGACGTCAGGCTTGAGCGATTCCGCCAGGGAGACCGCTTCGCGGCCGTCTTTGGCGCTGCCGACGACCTGTAACTGCTCATCACTGCTGTAAATGTTCTCCAGCACCTTGCGCATGAAGGTGGAGTCATCCACAACCAGCACACGAATCTTTTTGGAAGGGGTTGCCATTTTCTTCTACGCCACAGGCGCCGGGCGTGGTGCCTCCGTTCCCATGAGTTGTTCTATGGCCGCAATCAACTGATCCTCCTGCACGGGTTTGGTAAGGAAAGCCGAGGCGCCTTCCTTCATCGCGCGGTTGCGATGCTTGGCGCCCGCGCGCGAAGTCACGACCATCACCGGAATGCGTCGTGTGGACGGGCTCTGGCGCAACTGCACCATCAGCTCGTAACCGGTCATGCGTGGCATTTCGAGGTCGGTGATGACCAGGTGGCAGCCGTGCTGCGACACGAGTTCGGCAGCTTCGAGGCCGTCGGCAGCAAGCTTCACGCGGTACCCGTTCTTTTCCAGCATGCGTCCCACGAATTTGCGCACGCTGATGGAGTCGTCGGCCACGACAATGACGCGCTCCTGCTCGACGCGATCGATGGCTTCTGATGGAATCGTGCCGCGCGCCACAGCGGCCGAACCCGGCGCAAAAATGCGCGCGGCGCTGGCGTTCGCTTGAAGGGGCCGATGTTCGCTCGCTTCGGCAGCGACCATGCGGTTCAAGTCAATCAACAAAATCAAGCTGCCGTCTGGCGCAATCGTGGTGCCGGGGAAAAGCTTCACCCGGCGAAGATATTCGCCGAGATTCTTGATAACGATTTCGTCTTTGCCTAGAACTTCCTCAACCACCAAACCGATTTGATGGTTTCCGGCATTGGCCACGACCATGCGGAAGAATCCGTTTACGGGCTCGAGCGGCGGCAAGCCAAGGTAGGTATCCAGGCGAATGACTTCCGTTACCACGTCGCGGACCTTGGTGAGCAATTTTCCGCCAACGTCTTCGATTTCATCGGCGCGCAACCGGCGGATTTCTTCAACGACGGCCAGCGGAAGCGCGAAATTCGTCGAGCCACAACGGACAAAGAGTGCAGGCGAGATAATGAGCGTCAGGGGAACCTTTAGCGTGAACTTTGTTCCTTGGCCCATGACGCTCTGAATCTCGATTTCGCCGTTCAGCGCGTTCAAGTTAGCGCGCACCACGTCGAGACCGACGCCGCGGCCTGCCAGTTCGGTCTTGACGGGAGCGGTAGAGAATCCCGGATGGAATAGCATTTCGCGCATGTCGCGTTCTGTGAGCCGGTCGGAGGTTTCCACGGAAACCAGGCCGCGCTCGATGGCGCTCTGCTTCACGCGCTGGTAGTCAATCCCGCGGCCATCGTCTTCAACCTCAATATAGATGTGGTTGCCGCGGTGATACGCGCGCAGCGTGATCCTTCCAGCCGCAGGCTTGCCTGCTGCGGCGCGATCGCTGCCGAGCTCGACTCCATGGGCTACGGAGTTGCGCACCAGATGGACGAGCGGGTCGGAAATCTGTTGAATAATGTTGTTATCGAGCTCCGTCTCACTTCCTGTGAGTTCGAGCTCCACTTCCTTGTTGGTGGACTTGGCCGCATCGCGTACCGCGCGCGAAAGACGCGAATAGAGCGTTCCGATGGGCACCATACGCGCCGCGGTAATTTCATCCTGAAGGTGATGCGCGAGCTTGGTGAACTCGTCGATGTCGCCTCCGACCCGCCCGATGAAGCCCTCGAGCTGTGACAACACTTCGTTCACGTCTGCGGAGATTTCCGCCATGGAGCGCGAGAGAATGTTCACGTCGTCGTAGCGGTCCATTTCGAGTTCGCTGAATTCGGACCAGAAAGAGTTTTGACCGCCCGCTGCGCTGGAAAGAAGCTTCGGCCGCGGTTCAGGATTCCACAGCATTGCATTTCGGCTGGGACTGATGCGGTTGAATTCGTATTTTTCCTGAAATTCCGCAACCTTTCCTTGCAGGCGTTCTTTCGAAAAGCTCAGCATGTCAACGAGTTTTTCCAGTTCACCGACGCGACCAACCATGCGGGTACGGTTGATGACCAGCTCGCCAACGGTGTTCATCATGCGGTCTAGACGGGCGAGCGCGATGCGAACCGATTTCGTCGAGGAAGCAGAGGCAGCAGCTTGCTTTGCAGACTTTTTTACTTGCGCGACGGTCTGCGCTGCCGCCGCCTTGTCCGCTGGTTGCTCGAGGCTCTCTGGTGCTTCAGCAGCGACAGGCTGCGCTTCCGAATCTTCCGTTTCGAGGGGAGCAAATTCCGCAATGCGCCCCAGCAGGGAATCGACCCCCGTGCGCATCTCCGCCTCGTCGGTCCACTGCCGGTGAAGCGTTTTTTTCAAAATATCCACCGATTCGAGGCACAAATCCACAACGGCAGGTGACGGCTCAATTTCGCCGTCACGTAGGCGGCCAATCAAATCTTCCACGCGGTGGGCGATGCCGCCTAGCCGTTTCAAACCCACTTGCGACGCAGAGCCCTTTATGGTGTGAATCGCGCGAAACAGTTTGTTGATCTCTTCCTGATTGTTGTTGCCTTCAAGTGAAAGTAGACAATCGCTGACGACTTGCAGATGCTCTTCCGCTTCGGGCTGAAAAAACTCCAAAATTTCGTCGGGCACTTCATCGTCGGCCGGAAGCGCATCGAAGTAGGAACCTGTCGGCCCCGCGGCTGCGGTTTCCTCAGGCTCTTCTTCAAGGGGCTGTGCGAGTGCCGGGGTTTGCACAAGATTGAGCGGGGGTGGCTCGGTGGGAAACGCGAAGCGATAACGGTCCTTGAACGCGGCAATGTCTTCGAGACTTTCGTTGCCCGTGTCGCTGATTTCCAGAAGGTCGGTTTCCAGTAAAGAAATCCCGTCGGAAAGAAACTCGGTCAGCGGCCCGTGCAGGTCCTCGCCCAAAGGCGCGTTCAATGCGTACTGAAACACGTGCGCAAGCTTTCCGGCGATCTCGGAAAATCGAGGGAAACCGTAGCTTGCGGACGTTCCGCTCAACGTGTGCGCGGCAATGTAGAGACGTTCGAGGTCCTCGTGCTGCGGCTCGACGTCCTGTAACACGCCGACGTATTCCCGCAAATATTGCAGGTGCTCGGCGGCTTCCTGGAGGAAGACCTCGACGGCTTCGCGGTCGGGAGAGTTCGGCGTGCTCACGCGCGTCCCTCCGTGACCAGTTCTGGCTTCAGCAATTCATCGGCGGTGGGCTTGCGGTACAGGATGCAATCGTTCAGCACGATGGCTTGGAACTTTACCGGCATTTTCGAAATCGATTCCGAGTGCCCAAGAAAGAGATATCCACCGGGTTCGAGCGTTTCGTAGAAGCGCTGCACTAACGTGCGGCGACGATCCTCAGAAAAATAGATCAGCACGTTCATGCAAAAAATGGCGTCCCTACGCCCGAGGTAGACAGGCGACGCGAGGTTCATCGGCGCGAACGAAACCATCTTTCTCAATCTGGGCTTGACCTGTTGCCCGCCTTCCCCGGCGGAGAAATGATTCGCGAGTTGCTTCTCACTCACGCTGGCGATGCTTCGCCCCCTGTAGACGCCGCGCTCCGCGTGCTTCAGCGCTTGCCTGCCGATGTCCGTGGCCAGAATTTCCACGTTCCAGGAGTCCGCAAACGAGAGCGAATCCGCGATGGTGATGGCGATAGAATACGGTTCCTCGCCCGTCGAGCAGCCGGCGCTCCAGATGCGCAGAGTTCTCGGGTTCTTCCAGAACTTCTTTGCATGCAGCTCGGGCAGAACACGCTTTTCAAAAGCCTCGTACACACCTGGATAGCGGAAGAAACTGGTTTCCTGCGTCAGCAATCTTTCAAGAAGGGCTTCGTACTCCAAATTGGACTTGCGCATGTTACGAAGCAAATCCGTGCCGCGCTCGAGGCCCTTGGCGCGTAGATGTTCGCGCACACGAGTGGAGAAGAACCGCTCGCGCGATTCATCGAAGCAAATCCCTGTCCGCTCTTCGATTAGCATGCGGATCTCACTCAAGTCATGTTCGCTCAGCCCGTGGCCTGGTCCCTGGCTCTCGCTCATCGTTTTCCCGTCTGTTTCTTACGCTACGCCCTCACTCGCCTTGTAAACCCGTAAGGGCGTAGACGATTAACGAACAGCTCCCGCTGGGACGGGCCGATCTGCTGCTGTTGTTTCCGGGGCCACCGGCGAAGCTTTGGACCCCGCACGGAACTGCGCTAGCGCTTCGTTCAACTGATCCGACAATTTGACGAGCTGGCTTACGGTTGCCACCGTGCCGCGGGTTCCTTGCGACGTCTGCCGCGTAATGTTGGAAATAATTTGCATCGCGTGCGCCACGCCTTCCGTTCCGCGCACCTGCTGTTTGGAGGCCAGGGAGATTTCCTGAACAAGTTCCGCTGACTGGCGGACAACGTTGGAAATGGCGTCGAGCGCGCGCCCGGCTTGATCGGCCAGCGAGGCGCCGCCTTCCACTTCTTTGGTGCCTTCTTCCATGACCACCACCGCCTCGTTTGTTTCGGCCTGAATCGCTTTGATAAGAGCTGCGATGTCTTTTGTCGCGCTGCGGCTGTGTTCCGCCAGTTTGCGGACTTCGTCGGCAACCACGGCGAAACCGCGGCCTGCATCGCCTGCGCGCGCCGCTTCGATGGCGGCGTTCAACGCCAGCAAATTGGTTTGCTCGGTGATGTCGTTAATCACGTTGATGATTTCCGAAATTTCCAGCGAGCGGTCGCCAAGCGACTTGATTTTCTTCGCCGTAGCTTGCACCGAAGCGCGAATGCGTTGCATGCCTTCAAGGGTGTCGCGCACAGCCCGGTTGCCTTGTTCGGCGGCGTCGAGAGCGCGGCGAGCCGCTTCAGCGCTGGCTTCCGCGTTGTTGGATACCTGTTTCATCGACACCGTCAGCTCTTCGACGGCACTCGAAGTGTTGGTGATTTCTTGGTCCTGTTGTGTCGCGCCGGCCTGCATTTCGTCCGCGGCTACGAGAATGTTGTTCGAGCAGGCGGTGACTTCCATAGCCGCCTTGCGCACGCGCTCGAGAACTTTGGTGAAGTTATCGAGCATGTAGTTGATGGAATCCGTGACGTTCCCGAGCTGGTCGTTGGTGACTCGGCCGCGAAGGGTCAGGTCGCCGCGCGCCACTTGGTTGATAACCGTCAGCAAGTCCGTGATGTTCTTCTGCAGCGAGTCGCTGGCGTCCTGGTTGCTCGTGGCCTTGGAAACCTTGGCCACCGCGCGATTCAGGTTGTCGGCGATGTAGCCCAGTTCGTTCGTGGCATTGACTTCGGCGCGCGCCCGAGGATCGCCCGCGGCAAGCCGCTCGGAGAACTCCGCAAGAGCCTGCACCGGCCCGAGCAGCGCGCCGAAGCGCCACGCTAGAATCACCGACATCACAAGCGCCAGCAGTAGCCCTCCGATAACGCCGGGAGAACTAAGATCGAATCCGCCATCGCCCGCCTTCTTTCCGGCGCTGAACGCCAGCCCAAGAACGACGAGAAAAGCCACGCCGTTCAGGAAGACCAGCGTCCAGATTGTTGAACTCAGTCGCGATTTCATGCCACCCTCCAAATCCTTTCACCGGAGTCGCGCCATTTACGGGCGCCGCCTCCCAAAAGCTCAAATGCTGGGCCCCGGAAACACCTCAAGCAGCCGGCGCAGGTCAATGACCAGCGCAAGCCTGTCGTCGTGCCGCAGCATTCCTATGCAATGTGGCACGTTTTCGGGCGCCTGCTCGAGAAAATCTTCGTTCTTCACGGAATATGTTCCAATTACTTCGTCCGCCGCGATTCCGATGCGCACGTCTTCTGAATGGTTCTCGCTACGCAGGGAAGCGACCACCACATGCTTCGGAAGCAGGCCGGGCCGCCGGCCTTCGGTCATGGCGATGTCGATCAATGGCACAATCACTCCGCGCAAATTGAAAATTCCAAGCAGATACGCCGGACTCAACGGCAGCTTCGTCACCAACGGCCAATCCAGCACCTCTTCGACGTCCAGCACGGGAAGGCAAAACCGTTCTCGCCCGCTGCGGAACACGCAATACTGCGATTCCGGAGGCCGCTGTTCGATCGGGCCAAGCGCTTCCAGCAGTTCGCCGGTATCGGCGTCTGCCGGAAGAGGGTCAAGATGAAAGTCATCACTCATTTGCCTGCGCAATCTCCGAAAACCGTTAAACGAACCGCCGAACCGCGCGGAGCAGTTCGTCCCGGGTAAACGGCTTGGTTACGTAGCCGTCCGCGCCCTGCTGCTCGCCCCAGAACTTGTCGCTCACCGAAGACTTGGAAGTCACCATAATCACCGGAATGGAATTGAACTCCGCGCTTCCTTTCAGGTCCCGGCAAACCTGATACCCATTGCGGTCCGGCATCACGATGTCCAGCAAGATCAGGCTGGGACGTTCGTGAGCGATGGCTTCCTCCACGCGCGTGGGGTCGTTCAGCCCCACCGGCCAGTAGCCCTCTTTTTCCAAAAGGCTTTGCATCAGCTTGACTTCGGCCGGTGAGTCGTCAACGATTAGGACCTTTTTTTGCACAGCCGTCGTCTCCCCATACTTCTCCACAGTGAAGAGGTGCACGTCAGCAGCCAGCCTTGGGGTTCTCTGTGGGGTTGTGTCGTGTGATGCTAAGTCTTTATTTCCTCATGGGTTTCAGCCCGAAAAAGGCAGGCTTAGCGGCGCTGCGAAATCGTCGAGTCGGTCTCTTCTGTCTCAGCTTGAGAAGCATTCTCAGCCTCCTGCATCTCCGAAGCCAGTGATGAGAAACGCTGCATGACTTCGTTGATCCGCAGAGCCATGCTGTGAATGGTCTTGATCTGCGCCAGCGATTGCGAGGAGAGTTGCCCAGGTTCCAGCAAAAGGAGTTCCGCGTTCCCGAGCATGGAGGTAAGCGCATTGTTGACGCTGTGCTTCATTTCCAGCATGTAACGGCCTAGTGTGGCGTGATTCTCGTTCTTGGCAGCGGCGCGCTCTGCTTGCCGGGCCAACCGTGCGGCTTCCACACGGCGCAACGATTCGCCCGCCACAAGCAAAAGGGTCTGCGCCCAATCCTCGCGGAGCGGCACGTGGACCAGCCTCGGATACTTAGTCCGCAATTGGCCAAATTCTTTCAAATCCGCTGGAGCGCACAAGATGACCGCGGTGGCAGGATCGAGGGACCGCAGCACGTTTGACAACTTTCCGTCACGAACCGGGCCCACCACCACCAAGTCGCGGGTGGGCCCTTGTTGTTCCCGCCACAAATCGCTGGTGAGAACCGTGACCACGGGAGCTTGACGCTCTGCCTGCCAGCAAGCCGTCAACAACCGGGCAAATTCGGTTTCGTCGGTGAGTATGACTACGCTGGCTTGTCGCAAAGGGGCCCCGCTCCAGGAGTATTGTTCGCTAATCCAAAAATCAAACTGCCACGACTACTTACAGCTTCTCCGCTTCGTCCAACGTCGAAAGCAATCGCTTCGTGCTGATGCCCAGATTTACCGCCGCTTCGGTATCCTTCGCCTGCTTCGCGACGTCCACACGCTCTTGCAGCCGGGTTATTTCCACGCGCGCCATGTTCACGGCCCGGTCCAGAGAAGTGGCGTTTCCGGTTTCCTTGGCAGACTCCATCGCCGCCGCTACGAGCACTCGGGCAACCACGGCACGCCGGACGTCTTCCGCCGATGGTCCGTCTTCACTTACAAAAGCCGTGACCTCCCAGGACGACATCAGAATGCGTGCTCCCCCGACTTTTACTGTGGTCATCGACCGGCCGCGGGAAGGGGGCGTGGCGATCAACTGCTCCCAGATCTGTTCCATGCAGGTTTCAAAGTCGAGCGCCGCTCCGGGCTCAACCTCAGCGGTGCCCAAAGTTTTCGACGCATCTTTGGATTTCACTTTGGGACTCGCATCCTTAGCGACAGGAGCGACCTTCTTTGCAGGCAAACTCGGTTTCAAAGCTTCCCCGGGCGCCTTCTTGGAGCCGTTTTGCGCGGGTCTGGCCGCTTTTGCAAGGGCTTGTTCCACGTCGGCGCGCAAACCCAGCAGATTTTCGAAGGCCTGGTTGACGGTTCTTTCCGTGTACTCTTGCTGGAAAGGCTGCTTCCACTCGTCGGCGAGCTTTCGAATCTTGCCAAGCGCCTCACCGCCTACCAATCCGGCATGGTGGCAGTCGACTGTTCGCACGCCGGCGGTCTGCAATTGGTCCACGGCTGCGCGAATGGCGATCAAATCCGCATGCATCAATTCAATCAAAGTTCTGCGGAGCAGAAAGTTAAACCGGATAAACGCCAGCAGTGCTGCCGGGTCATAAAACATTCCCCCAGCGGATTCTTTCACCTTTCGGCCTTCCACAATGAAGCTGGTGTTCAGGATTTCACGCAGGCTGCGGAAACCGCGCAACGCTGTGATCATCTTTTCCAGAGGGGCGCACCAGTCCAGGGGAGTGGCATCCACGTCTCCAAGCACGGGCTGCATCACCTGGGCCACGTCGCTGAGTTCTATCTGCTTGTGGTAGATCTTCGGAGGCACTTCCAGTGCAAAATATTGCGCCAGCAGAAAATCGATCTTGTCCCGGTCCACGTTGCTTTTCTTGGTCTTCCGCAAATGCCTCGCAATCAGCGCGCGCAACCCGCTTTCGCTATCGTTCAGCGTGGTCATCTGGAGGAGATGGCGGAGGTGAGGAACCATCACTTGCTGATCCATGCGGTCCAGCCATTCGTGCACATCGCTGAAGAGCTCGATGTCGGGCTTTTCGGGTAGATTCCGCTTGGCTTGCGGAAAGGGAGCCTCGATTTCCAGCTGCCTGGCCAACGCCATGTAGATGGGAAACACCTCGCGTGCTTCTTTCCACTGCACCATGCGAGGATTCTCTGGCCGCTTGGGCGCGGGGATGTCCAGGGTTGTCGTGGTCTTGTTCACGGTCGCTTCATCACCCAGTCGCAGGGGCCTTGCAAAAAGCGTACGGCCACTGCCTTGCGTCCCTCGTGGTACTGCACGGCATCGACAGTCGCCTCTGACTGAAAACCCTGTGGCCTAGCTTCGAGCCGTACCCGGTCGCCAAATTCCAGCGGCAGTGTCGAGAGAAAGATAGCGTGGTGCCCGCTACTGAACTCGACAATGGTGGCCTCCCGCAGGTTTGTCGTCCCGCCCCGGGGCGACGTAACTTGTACCGGGACGCGCACCGCACTGGCCTGCGGGAAGAATCGCGCCAGCTGCTCCGCGCAGCTTCTTTCATTGGCCACCAGTGCCGAAACGCCCGTTCTTCCCACTTCGCCTCACCGCTTTGCGCTTGGTTCTCGGTGTCGCAACGAGCCTAGCGACACTTCTCGCCCCAACACACGAACACTTCCGCCAACAAACGTGCACGCCGCGAGCCAAAGAATTTCGAAGATAATCATTGGTGAAGGTATAGAAACAGAAGGGCTTAGGATTTCTCGGCGGAGACGAGGATGGCTCAAGCGTCTCAGGCTGAAACGATGCCGTCTCAGCAGTTGACGCGGGACCACGCTCGGCCGAACCAGCTTCCCTGAGACGGTTGGGTGTTACGAGGGCTGCGAGTCAGCGTCCCCGCCCTCATCGCCGCCCTTTAGCGGAATGTTGTAACGCTTCAGCTTGCGGTAGAGGGTGGCGCGGCTGATCCCGAGCATTTTCCCGGCGAGCGCTTTGTCGCCGTGGGCCTGCTCAAACACGCGAAGAATGGTGACACGCTCCATCTCGGCAAGGGCGGTCGTGGAAAGCGAACTGGACTCGGCCGCACGCGGAGATCCTGCATCGGCCTGCTCGCTTCGAATTGCGGGAGGGAGATCGGCCACGTCAATGGTCAGTCCGTCGCCCAGCGTCACGGCGCGGGCAATACAGTTCTCCAATTCGCGCACGTTCCCTGGCCAATCGTATTGCAGAAGACTCTTCATCGCAGCCGGCGTTACGTGAATCTGCGACCCCTGGGCGTAGCGGTCTAGGAAATGGTGTACCAGCACCGGAACATCCGAGCGGCGGTCGCGAAGGGGAGGGAGATGGACCGTGACCACGTTCAACCGGAAATACAAATCCTTCCGGAACGTGCCGGCACGGTAGGCTGCTTCTAGGTCCCGATTCGTCGCCGCAATGACGCGTACATCCACGGTTTCCCGCTCATTGCTGCCCACGGGACGAACCTCTTTTTCCTGCAGCACGCGCAGCAACTTGGCCTGCATCTCCAAAGGAAGTTCGCCGATTTCGTCGAGGAAGATCGTGCCACCGTTGGCGGCCTGAAAGAGGCCCGCTTTGGATTTGGTTGCCCCAGTGAATGCGCCCTTTTCGTAGCCGAAAAGCTCGCTCTCCATCAGCGTGGGAACCAGCGAGCCGCAGTCCACGGCTACGAACGGCGTTTGCGCCATGGAGCCGCGGAAGTGGATCGCTCGCGCTACCAACTCTTTACCCGTGCCGCTTTCACCCGAAATCAGCACCGGCGTCCGCGTATCTTTGAGCCGCGAAATCATCCGAAGCACGTCCTGAATATGCGCCGACGTTCCGATAATTCCGTCGAGCTTTTCTTCCGTAGTGACCCGCTCTCGCAGGAACTCATTTTCGGTGACCAGATGCACCTTTTCCGCCATGCGCTGCAAGAGCAGCCGCATTTTTTCGACGCGAAACGGCTTTTCGATGTAGTCGTACGCCCCCAGCTTCATGGCATCCACGGCCGACTCGATCGACCCGTGCCCGGTCATGATGGCGATTTCCGTGTGCGGCAGCAATCTCTTCGTTTGCTTCAGCAACTCGACGCCGGACATCGCCGGCAGCTTCAAATCTGTGAGAATGAGGTCCGGCGCATCCGCTTCCAGCCGCCCGAGCGCGGCCTCGGCGCTTTCTGCTTCCATGCAGACGTATCCGAGCGTATTGCCGATGGTCATGCACAACCGGCGGATGCTTTGCTCGTCATCCACTACGAGTAACCGTGTTTTCATCTCTTCGCTCATGGTTTTCCGAAGGTTTTTTCCACCGTCGCGATCAATTGCTGCACACGAAATGGTTTCTCAATGCAAGGAGTGCCGCTCTGCGCCAGGAATGTCTGTGTCTCGCTATTCGCCGTGTCCCCGCTAATCAAAATAATTCGCGACTTCAATTCTGGCCGGTTCTTTCGAATCCACTCGTGCACGTCCGCGCCATTCACCGCGCCGGGCATTCGAATGTCAGAGATTACCCCCGTATATTTTCCACTGGAAAGCTGTTGCAACCCTTCCTCACCGGAACAAGCATCCACCACCGCGTACCCGCGGCGCTCGAGCGCCGCCCGCAAAAACGCAATCACCGAAGGCTCATCTTCGATCAGCAGAATCGGCCGTTTGGGAGAAACTGCTGGCTGCGCGCTCATCGCCCCGCCTCTTTGCTGGCTGCCGCAGCCAGCCCGCTCTCCGTTGCCACCGGAATCCGCACCACAAACGTGCTTCCCTCTCCGTCATCGTTGTTCCAGCACTGAATCTCGCCGCCGTGTGCGCGCACAATGCCGTAGCAAATGCTCAGCCCCAGCCCGGTTCCTTTGCCCGCCTGCTTCGTCGTATAGAACGGATCGAAAATCCTCTGTGTATCCGTGATTCCCGTGCCGTTGTCAGTGATCGCCACATCAATCATTTCGCCTTGACGCCGCGTCTGAATCTTGATGATGCCGCGCCGCCCAGACTCCTGCACCGCGTCGTAAGCGTTGTTCAGGATGTTCAGAAACACTTGCTGCATTTGTTGAACGTCACCCAGAGCCGGCGGAAGTCCTTCCTCAAATTCCTCCGTCACTTCCACGCCATGGCTCGCAAAATCGTAGCTCCGCAGCTTGATGGTCTGCCGCAAAACGCCGTGGATTTGCACCAGCTCGCGCTGCACGGGCCGCTGCCGCGCAAAGCTCAGCAAATCCTGCACAATGTCCTTGGTTCGCTGCGTTTCCTGAAGGATGATTTTCAAATCCTCTTGGGCGGACGCGGGCACATCCGGATTCTCCAGTAGCAAGTCTGTAAAGCCAAGAATCGCCGCCAGCGGATTGTTCACCTCATGCGCCACTCCGGAAACCAGCCGCCCAATCGTCGCCATTTTTTCGCTGTGCGCCAGCTTCGCCTGCAGGAGCACCGCATCGGTAATATCTGTCATCACCACAACGACGCTGTTCACGGTATTCTGTTCGTCGCGCATCGGGCTCAAGCTAATCGAAAAGTGCCCCATGGAGCCGTCGCTTCGCTTCGCGCGCAATTCCAGGTTTTCCACCTGATGTCCGTTCGCTGTGGTCTCCAGTGCCGCTTCGAAATCCGTGCGATGCGAAGTTTCCACCCAGTCCACCAGCTTATGTCCGATCAACGCGCTCTCTTGATAGCCCGCTTCGTAACAGCGCCGGTTCGCGTAGCTGATCAATCCGGCCGTATCAAGCACCAGGATCATGCTTTGCGTGGTATTCAGGATTTTCTGGTTGAAGTCGCGCTCGCGCTGCAACTGAGCCTGAAACGATTTTTGTTCTGTGACGTCCAGCATCAAACCGCGGATTTGCACGATTCGCCCGCGCGGGTCGTGCACCGCGGTGATGTTTTGCAGCGTATGCAACAGCGTTCCATCTTTCCTGCGGAGGGTTTCCTCGTAATTGCGCAGAACGCCTTTTTCCTCGAGCGCCGTCAGAAATTTCTCGCGTGCTTCCGGCGCCGGATAAAGATGCGGGCTCACGTCCGAGCGGAGCAATTCCTCCCGCGACGCGTAGCCCAGCATCCGCACCATTGCGTCGTTTACGTCCAAGAAGCGCCCTTCCGGCGTGGCAAAAAACAAGCCTTCCTGGATGCTGTCAAACAGCTCGCGGTACCGACGCTCCGCTTCCCGCCGATCGGTAATGTCCTTCAAGACGTGAATCGTTCTGGAATCGTCGTCCGTTGCCCCTGGCGTGCGCGAAGTGGAAATCAGAAAAACGCGGTCCGCCGAGGTCGCCACATATTCTTCGCGCGTGCGTTCGGTATCGCGGCAGAATGGGCAGGGAAGGTCGTTTCCTGCCTCGGCGATCTGCCGCAAGCTGCTCATCGCTTCACCGACAAGGGCCACGGGCGGAACTCCCAGGTACGAGGCCAGCGACCGGTTGGTCCTCACAATTCTCCACCAGCGATTGTGGACCACGATGTAATCGCTGATCGCGTCAATGTCCTCTACCCACTGCTGCTTCGACCGCTCGAGTTGCGAAAAACGCTGGAAGTTTTCAAGCGATAGCGCCGCATGGCTCGCCAGCGCCTGCAGCAGTCGCTTTTCCTCTCCCGAAAGAGCTTTCTTTTTCCGGAACAGGCAAAGCATTCCCAGTTTTTCTTTGTTGCTCGAAGCGATTCGAACAAAAACTGCGGTCTGGGGCTCTATTGCGTCCGGCAAACTCGCGGCGAATTCCTTTGCCAAGGCGCGAGTTTCTATCTCGCTCCGGATTTCGCGCGCGTTCGATAGCAGCCATTCCGCGGCAAAGGGAGATTTTGGACCTTGTCTTCCCGCCATCTCATGAAATTCCGTCTCGCGGCCCTTGTATACAGCGACGGCCCCCCAACTGGCATCCAGCATGCGACTCGCACGCAGGGCAAACTGTTCCAGGAAACTGGAGAGGTCGCGGGATTGCGCGGCCTCGACCGCAAGGTCCATCAGCTCGCCGGCGTGTCGTGCAACCGCCGAGCGCGGGTTTGTCTTTCTGGCAAGAGGTGAAGGAGTGCGTCCTCGTGATCGTGTAGCTTTCTCGCCGTTTAGTGACAAGAGGGAAGTACCTTGTGTCTCAATTTGCGAGTAATCTGAAATCCGCTTCTTTCCCACGCTACCTGTTAGTCTCATTGTGAGTCAATGAGCGCTTCGTACCATGTTGCGAAACTGCCTACGGTTCCAATTCGGACGAACCTCCATCGCCGTCTCAGCCTGAGACCTTACCTTTGTCTGCCCCGGATTTCTGAGACAGACCGGCAGCTTCTCGCGTCGCAACCTTTTCACCTCTGTTCACGGTAACGTTTTCTTTTTGTGTCGGTTATGAGTTTTTCGTGAGCCTGAACAAAACCCCTCGTTGTCGACGGGCGCATGGCATCCGACTTGCCTTTCTCTTCCTGGGGTACTTCTATTCCTCAAAGGGGATGTGTCGATGAGATTCCGCAAGTGGAAGAGGTTTGTCGCAGCGGCCGGCGCGCTAGCCATCATTTCGGGTGTTTCGTTTGCGCAATCCGGTTCGACGGACGAATCTAAACGCAAGGTCAAAACAAAGGTTTCGCCGATCTACCCGGAACTCGCCCGCCGCATGAACGTCGCGGGCAAAGTGAAGATTGAAGTGGTCATCAGCCCGGATGGCCGCGTGAAAACCACGCGCGTTGTCGGAGGGCATCCGTTGCTCGTTCAGGCGTGTCAGGACGCTGTAAAGGAGTGGAAGTTCGCGCCGGCGTCTGAGGAAACCACGCAAATCGTGGAATTCGAGTTCCGCGCCGCCGACTAGTGCGCGCGAGGGAGTTTTTGAGCAGACGCGGTACAAGTTGCGCTGTTGAGGGGACTGGAGGGATTTCGCAATGACGATTGGAAAGAAACTTTATGCGGGCTTCGGCCTAATTGTGGGCGTTCTCGCGTTTCTGTCCCTGGTGAACATCATCACGGGTTACATGGTGAAGTCAGCGCTCAACACCTACAGAGTGGCTCTCGAAAGCAAGAGTACGCTTGAGTCCGTGCGCAACCAGATCATGGTGAATCGCCTCAACATGAACAATTTTCTCCTCAGCGGCGATCCGCGCGACGAAGAGAAGGTGAACAAAGGTCTCACCGATATGGCCGACCGCATCAAGCACGGCGAAGCCCAGGCCAGCAACGATACCGTCCACACCGCGCTCATTCAGGTGGAAAGCACCGAAGTCAGTTGGGCCGACAATTTTGCCAAGCCCCTGGTTGCCAAGCGTCATCAGGTCGATTCCGGTGACGCTACGGTTTCCGATCTTCAGATTTTCTACCTACAAAAAGATCCTTCTTCCTGGCTTACAAAGTCTTCCACGGTCCTGGACCAGAGCATTGAGGATATTACCAAGCTGGCCGACCAAACTGGGAATTCCGCTGACGTTGCCAGCAAAGTCAACTTCTATACAACGCTCATCTTAACTTTCGTTGCCCTGCTAGGAGGTGGCCTGGTCGCGTTCTACACCGCGCAGTCCATCAGCGAACCTTTGAAACATCTCATGACCGTCACCCGTGAGATCGGGGACTCTGGCGACCTCGACCAGAACATTGATATCCACCGCAACGACGAAATCGGCGCATTGGCCACCACCTTCAACAACATGGTGGCCTACCTCAAGGAGATGGCCAGCGTTTCCATGTCGGTTGCCGAAGGCGACCTGACGGTCGAGGTGGTTCCGCGCTCCAAGCGCGACACTCTTGGCAACGCCTTCATTCGCATGTCCCACGGTTTGCAGCAGCTTGTGCGCACGACGCGCGATTCCGCCGGGCAAGTTTCTGCCGGATCCAATCAGGTTGCCGGCGCCGCGGACGAGTCCGCCAAGGTCAGCGTCCAGGCTTCTTCGGCCATTGAGGAAGTCACCAGCACGATGCACGAGATGAGCATCAACGTCCAGAACGTGGTGAAGAACACGCAGCTTCAGGCTTCCAGCGTCGCGGAGACCTCCGCGTCGATCGATCAGATGGTCACTTCAATTCAGCGCGTCGCAGACACCGCCAAGGTTTTGCTCGATATCGCCAACCGCTCGCGCGAGGAAGTTGTCACCGGCATCCAGACCATGGAAAAGGCCACGGACGGCCTCAACCGCACCAATCAGGCGATTCAGTCTTCCGCGGAAATCATCAACATCCTTGGTCATCGCGCCGATGACATCGGCAAAATCATCGAAGTCATTGACGACCTCGCCGAGCAGACCAACCTCCTGGCCCTCAACGCTGCTATCGAGGCGGCGCGCGCCGGCGAACATGGACTTGGTTTTGCCGTGGTTGCCGACGAAGTTCGCAAACTGGCGGAAAAGTCCACGCAATCCACCAAGGAAATCGCCGACCTTATCCAAAGCATTCAGCGCGAAGCTCGCCAGGCCGTCGAAAACATGGAACGCAGCACGCGCATTGTCGAGGAAGGCCTGAATCTCGGCAACGAACTCGGTTCAGCGCTTCACAAGATTTCTAACGTCGTCACTGAAGTCTACAAGTTCTCCCAGGAAATTGGCGCCGCCACAAATGAGCAATCCGTTGGCTCCGCGCAAATCGCAAAGGCTACCAGCCGCCTTACTGAAATCACCCAGGAAATCAATTCGGCGGTCGAAGAGCAGGCATCCGGCGCGCAAGCCGTCGTTCGAGCCATGGATAAAATGCGCGAACTCGTGCAGCAATCCGCTTCCAGCTCGACCGAGCTTTCCGCTGCCGCCGAGCAAATGTTGAAGCTCTCGCGCAATTTGCTCGACGCCATGGACCGTTTTGTGCTCGATCGCGCTAGCCACCAGCGCACGCGCCGGGGAGAAGCGGGTAGCAAGCGTCGTGGTCCGGAAGAAGAGCGCGACCAAGAGCTCGAATACGCCGAACTGGCGCGTTCCTAAGGGCCGGAGAGTCTTTGATGGAAAAGGACCTTCAAGTCGTCGGTTTCCGGATCGGCAACGAAACGTACGGGGTGCGTATCGCCTCGGTGCGTGAAATCGTCCGCGTTCCGCAAATTACTTCCGTCCCCAGCGCTCCGGACCTGGTCGAAGGCGTAATCAATCTTCGTGGCAAAATCATTCCCGTGATGGACTTGCGCAAACGCTTCGGTCAGAAGGAAATTCAACCTGACAAGAAAAACCGCATTCTCGTGGTCGAGTTGGAAAACAAACTCGTGGGTTTGATTGTCAACGCGGCGTCCGAGGTACTGAAGATTCCTCCCGCAGACATCGAAGCTCCTGGAACCGTCTTTGCGGAGGGCGAATCCGGTTACGTGACCGGCGTCGGCAAACTGAAAGGCCGCCTCATCATTCTCTTGGACATTTCAAAGCTCCTGCAGCGTCCCGAATACAAACGCCTCGAGGAGGTCGCGGAACCCGTCGCTTCCGTCAGGTAGTTTTCTCACCCCTTCGCTGACGGTCCGTCGCTCACGCACGCCATGGGAACTCTCACCACCGCCCAGGTGCAGCTCACTGAAGCGGAGTTGAAGCTCTTGCAGACTTTGGTCTACCAGGAATGCGGCATGTTCTTTGACGAACGCCGCTCGCATTTCCTAAAGGACCGCCTGCAACGCCGCCTCAAAGCCTGCCAGCTCGATTCCTTCTATTCTTATTACCGGCTTTTGACCAGCAGGGAAGGCCGCGCCGAGCTTTCCCTCCTTCTTGAAAACCTCACCGTCAACGAAACGAGTTTCTTTCGCAACAAGCCACAATTGGACCTACTCCAGAAATCGGTGCTAGAGGATCTCCTTCGGCGCAAGCAAGAGCGCCGCGATTACACGCTCCGCGTCTGGAGCGCCGGTTGCTCCTCGGGGCAGGAGCCTTACACCGTTGCCATTCTGATTTGCGATGCACTGGCTTACTACTACTTACGTAATCCGCTTCCATTTGAAATGCCGTCGCCGAAACCGCTCATTCCTCCGCCATGGAAAGTCGAGATCGTCGCATCGGACATCAGCTACGCGAGTCTTCGCATTGGGCAGGAGGGGCTCTACACCGAGCAGCAAATGGAGCCTGTGGACTACACCTGCCGCTTGCGATATTTCGAGAAGTCCGGCGAAAAGTATGCGGTTAAGTCGCAATTGAAAGAATTGATCCAGTTCGACTTTCACAATCTAAAAACGGAATTCTTGCCCAGGCGAAACGACATCATTCTTTGCCGCAACGTCATGATCTATTTCGACGAAGCCGAGCAGAAGCGCCTGATTGACAAATTCTGGAATTGCCTGAACGCCGGCGGCTACCTCTTCGTCGGTCACGCCGAAAGCCTTTTCGGCCTGACGCAGAAATTCCGCATGGTTCACGAAAACAACGGCACCGCTTATCAGCGCATCGAGGCAACCACGTGAGCCGTCAGCCCGAAGATCGCAACAACGAGCTGCGCGCTCTCTTCTTTGAGAGTGCCGCGGAACTTTTGCAGGCGCTCAATGAAGCTGGGCTGGAGCTCGAAGCGCGTCCTTCCGACGAGGAAGTCATTCGCCAGGTTCGGCGGATTGTGCACACGCTGAAGGGTGATTCGGCTGCTTGCGGACTTCATAAACTGAGCGAACTCGCGCACGAACTCGAAGACGTTCTCACGCCGCAAGTCGCTGGCGCTCATGGCGCGGACCTTCCCGAAGTCGTGCTTACCGCCGCCGATTGTTTTGACGCGGTCCTGGCTGCTTATCAGAAAAGCTCGAAACTGCCGTCTATGGACGCGCTTCATAAAATGATTCAGCGCCTGCTGCAACCGCCGGAGAGCGCTGCGAAGCGCGCTACCGAGGAAGAGCAAGCACCTGGGCAATTCGCCTGGACGGAATATGAACAGCTTATGATTTCCGAAGCTGTCCACCGCGGCGATCCTGTTTACAACATCGCGCTTCGCATTGATCCGAACAGCCTGATGCGCGCCGCGGCGTTCCAGCTCATTCGCAATGTTTTTCATGGAAGCGGCACGGTCATCGCTCTGCGGCCGGAAGACAATGTGGCTGCAGCGAATGTCGAAGTCGTCGAGGCAGCCCTCGCCAGCACACAATCTGAAGAGAAGCTGTTCCATCGCTGCCGGATTCCGACGATTGTTTCCGAAGTCCACATCGAACGGGTCACGGCTGCGCAGATGCCCGAGCATGAACTGCTGGGCGACTTGCTCGAAGAACAGGCGGCGAAAATCGTTGCGAGCGGCGAGGAGGGCGTCGAGGGCGACCGCACGCCAAAAGCCCCGGCCCCGGGCTCGGCTGCCGTAGCGGTTGCCGAGAGCACCCTTCGCGTGGACGCCGCCCGCATCGACGCCGTCATGAACTTGGTCGGAGAACTCATCATCGGCAAGTCCATGCTCCACCGCACGCTCACCGAATTTGACCAGCAGCACGCCCGCGATCCCGTCCGCGCCAAGCTGGCCGACGCCATGGCTTTTCAGGCGCGCATCCTCGACGAGCTTCACAAGTGCGTTTTGAAAATTCGCATGGTTCCGGTGGAGCAGCTTTTCCGCCGCTTTCCGCGCATTGTTCGCGACGTCGCCAAACTGTGCGGCAAAGACGTTGCTCTCCAAATCTCCGGTCAGAACACCGACCTGGACAAGGGCATCCTCGACGCCCTTGGCGAGCCGCTCATGCACCTCGTTCGCAACGCCGTGGACCACGGTGTGGGCTCTGCCGAAGAGCGCCTCGCCGCCGGAAAACCAGCTCGCGGCACGGTTTTTCTCAACGCCTATCATCAAGGCACACAGGTCGTGATCGAGGTTCGCGACGATGGCCGCGGCATCGACCTTGATCTCGTTCGGACTCGCGCGGTGGAAAAGGGGATCATCAAACCCGAGGATGCGCAGCGCCTGAGCGAACAGGACGCCCTGAATCTGATCTTCGAATCCGGCTTCAGCACCGCCCTCGAAATTACCGAGGTCTCGGGCCGCGGCATCGGCATGGATGTCGTTCGCACGGTGATGGACCGCCTGAAGGGAACAATTCACGTCAGCTCGCAAAAAGGCCGCGGAACAACGTTCCAGCTTCGCGTCCCGCTCACGCTCGCCAGCATTCAGACGTTGCTCTTCCGGGTCGGCGGGCGTCTTTTTGCGGTTCCGCTTTCGTCTGTGGTCGAAATCACGCGGGTCACCGACCACGAGATTCATAAGGTGGATCAGCGCGAAGTTCTCCGCCTCCGCGAACAAATTCTTACGCTCGTGCGCTTGAATCATCTCAGCCGTCTGCGCAGCCTCGACTCGCAGCCCCAGAAGAAAAAGAACTTTGTCATTGTCATCGGCGCATCCGAAAAGCGTTTCGGCCTGGTCGTGGATAGCCTCGTAGGCGAAGAAGAGCTGGTCATCAAGGCGCTGCCGGGAGAAATTGTTTCGAGCGATCTCGTCAGCGGCGCCTCCATCCTCGGCGATGGCACAGTCGTGTTGATTTTGAACGTTCCGGCGATCGTTTCGCGCCTCTCTCGCGCGACGCCTCTCGGAGCCATCGCATGAGCGAACGCATCCGAGTACTAGTCGTTGACGATTCCGCGCTCATGCGGAAGCTGATTCCGGCGATCCTGGCGCGCGACTCCTCCATCGAAGTGGTTGGCACCGCCATGGACGGCGCTTTCGCGCTGAAGAAAATCGAAGAACTCAAGCTCGACGTCGTCATATTCGACCTTGAAATGCCGCGTATGGACGGTCTGGAAATGCTGCGGCTCATCATGAAGCGCGCGCCGCTGCCCATCATCCTTTTCAGCACCCATTCGAAAGAGGGCGGTTACGCCACTCTCAAAGCTCTCGCTCTCGGCGCGGTGGATTTTCTCCAAAAACCAAAAGACGCTGCCGCGGGCCGTCTCGAAGAGATCGCCGACCAACTCATCGCCAAAATCAAGGTGGCCAAGCGCGCTGCGAAGCGTAAGCTTCCTCCGGTTACCGTCGTTGAAGAACGGTCCCGGGTCAGGAAAGGTGCTGGTCCCACGCTGCCGCCGCGGCGCGTCATCGCCGTGGGAATTTCCACCGGGGGCCCCAACGCGTTGCAGTACATGCTGTCGCAAATTCCAAGCAATTTTCTTTCCGCCATGCTCGTCGTGCAGCACATGCCGGAAGGCTTTACCGAAATGTTTGCGAAGCGTTTGGACGAATGCTGCCCCCTCGAAGTGCACGAAGCCCGCTCAGGTGATCTGCTCATCGCCGGCCGGGTTCTGATTTGTCCCGGCAATCGCCACATGATGGTGCGGCGTATGCCGCGCGGAGACATGGTGGTTCTCTCGGACGGTCCACCCGTGAACGGCCATCGACCTTCGGCGGACGTGCTTTTCCACTCCGTCGGGCAGGAATTTGGGCTGCTGTCCGTGGGCATTCTGATGACCGGCATGGGCGAAGACGGCGCGGAAGGTCTTGGCGCAATCAAAGCCGCCGGCGGCATGACCATCGCGCAAAGTGAAGAGAGCTGCGTTGTTAGCGGCATGCCGCGCGCCGCCATTCTGAAAGGCTACGCCAACAAGGTAATTCCGCTAGAAAGCTTAGGCACGTTTTTAGCGAATCACTACGGTGCCGACAAAGATCTTGGGGAGAAAGCTGAAAAAGACGAAAAGACCAGGAAAAACGAAAAAGTGGAAGAACCAAAACCCGAGAGGATACCCGTACACTCCCAGCGCTCGTGAAAACGACCGCGGGGACAAGGAGAAGGCCATGAAACAATTCGCCGCTCTGCTGAGAAGAGACAATCAACCGGTCCGCTACCTCGTGGTGGACGATTCCGTCTTCGCGCGCAAGAACCTCATCAAAATGATCGAGATGTTCGGCGGCGAGCTGGCCGGAGAAGCCGGGGACGGCCTGACCGCCATCGCGGAATACAACCGCATCAAGCCGGACATCGTGCTCATGGACATCACCATGCCTCAGATGGAAGGCATCGAAGCGGTTGAGCGCATCGTGCGCCAGCACGCCGACGCGCGCATCGTGATGGTGTCGTCCGTGGGCTACCAGGAAAACATCCTGGCCGCGCTCCAAAAAGGCGCGAAGCACTTCGTGCAGAAGCCGGTCAAGCCCGAAGTGTTGTACGAAATCCTGCGGTACGTGCTTAGCGACGATCCAAACGCCTCTGGCGTGCCCACGGCGCTGGTGGGGGAGAGCCGCTCATGAGAATGGAACTGATTCAACCGTTTATCAACGCCGCGGACGCGGTTTTTGCCGAATCGCTCGAGGGGCCTACGAAAATCGTTGATGTCGAGATGGATGAAAACGCCTACCGCCGAAAGGGTGTGGCAGCGCTGATTCTCATCAAGGGCGACATTGAAGGCCGCGTGATTCTGGACATTGCCCCGGAAGTTGCCGTGACAGTCGCGGGCGTCCTGGCCGGCACACAAATGGAGGCCAGCGAGCAGGTAGTGCGCGAGACGGTTTGCGAACTCGCGAACATGGTCATCGGCAATTCCGTCACGCTGCTGAACGATCAGGGCTTTCACTTTAAAGTGTTTCCGCCGGAAGTGCACATGAATGAAGCCGGCCTCGCCGGCAGCGCGGACACGGAAGCGCTGGTCATCTGCATCGAGACGCCCTGCGGAGACATTTTCCTGAACATCGCCATGCGCTATCTGCACCGCCGCCGCGCCGAGCGATCTGCCGTCCCTACCTTGGACTAGCATCGTTTTCAGCTTCCCGCTGTCGAGACCCTCCCTGCGAGGGAAACGGAAAACGCCCTCGCATGCGCAGCGCACAACCGTAATCCCGAACGGAGTGAGGGATCCTGGCTTGATTTGGCCGTTCCCTAGACCTTTGAAGGAGCACGAATTGCGGGATCAAACCGCGAGTGACACAAGCTTGTCAAAAAAGCGCTTGATCATCATTTTGGCGGTCCCGTCAATGAGCCGCTGGCCGACGGCGGCCAGGGTTCCTCCCACCTGCGCTTGGCCTTCGTAGAAAACGATCGTTGAGGCGGCATTTGAACCGCTTGGTGAAGCAGCAGGAGAAGTTGCCGTGGAAGTGACTGCCCGGGGGTCAGCGGGAGCAAGCTTCAAGAGGCCATCCCCTTTCAGGAAGCCGACGTGGCCTGAGCCTTCCACGACCAAACGGAAACTGCTGGGAGGCGACTGGTCCGTGATGCGAACTGTCCCTTCGAATTGCCCAGAGAGCGCGGCGAGAAGCACTTTCATCTTCATGCGATATTCGCCGGGGCCAATTTTCTCCAGACTTTCGCAACCTGGCATTGCCTGCGCGAGAATCGCGGGGTCCTGCAGCATTTGATACGCGCGCTCGGGCGCCACGGGCAAGGTGTAGGAGCCGGAAATATTCATGGTTTGCGCGAGTGACCTTTGTAGTGGCGGCTCCTTAGCCCGGTTCTTTGCAAGTAGGCTTCACCGGAGAGGACGTTGCCGTCCTCGACCTGTGTTGCGCTTCAGCTCAGGCGATCCGTGATATCGCGGTCTTCAGAGCGCGCGCGGCGTGCACCATCGCGAGATGCTTCCGATAATCGGCGGAAGCGTGCAGGTCGGAGTTCGCGTCAACGCCCTGTGCAGCGAGCGCCGCGGCGGCTTGCATGTCGGCAGGCGAGGAAGTTTTGCCCTCGAGCGCCTTTTCAGCAGCAGCGGCGCGATAGGCGCGGTTGGAAAGTCCGGTGACGCCAATGCGCACGAAGCTGACTTTCCCCGCGTTCACGCGCACGCGCGCGGCGACACCCACAACCGCAAACCCGCTGGCGGGCTGCAGCATCTTCTGGTAACTCGTCCCTGTGCGCGCGTCATCAATCGGCACGATCACTTCGCGAAGGATTTCGCCCGCTTCGAGTGCCGTGGTAAAAGCGTCCAAGAAGAAATCGGCGGCGCTGACGATGCGTTCCGCTTTCGCGCCCTTCAGCACGAACTTCGCTTCGAGCGCCTGAAGCGCAGCCGGGTAATCCGCCGCGGGGTCAGCGTGCGCCACGCTGCCACCGATGGTGCCTATGTTGCGCACCTGCACATCGCCGATGGCGGCCGCGGTTTCGGTAAGCAGCGGACATTTCTGTCGCAGCAGGGCAGAACTCTCGATGTCGTAGTGCGAAGTCGTCGCGCCGATATGCAACTGGCCGCCCTCTTCGCGGATGTAATTCAGCTCCTTGAGCGCGCGCAAGTCCACAAGATGCTCTGGCGCAGCAAGCCGCAGCTTCATCATCGGAATGAGGCTCATGCCCCCGGCGAGCGGCTTCGCGCCGCTGGTGAGCAAACGCAGAGCTTCGTCGAGCGATTTGGGAACAGTGTATTCAAATTTTTGCACGATCATGTTTGGCTCCCTCTTAATTCTTCGCCGCCAGGATTTTCCAGATTTTTTCCGGCGTTAGCGGCATGTCAATGTGCTTTACGCCGAGCGGTGAAAGCGCATCGACAACCGAGTTGACCACCGCCGGCGAACAGCCTATCGTCCCGGCTTCGCCAACTCCTTTGACGCCGAGTGGATTCACCGGCGACGGCGTGCAGGTATGATGGCTTTCGATCCACGGCATCAAGTGCGCGCGAGGAAGTGCGTAGTCCATCAGCTCGCCGGTGATGAGCTGGCCGTTGTCGTCATAGACGGCCTGCTCCCACAGCGCCTGGCCGAGGCCCTGCGCCACACCGCCGTGCACCTGGCCGTCCACGATGAGCGGATTCACGATGTTGCCGCAATCGTCTACCGCAACGTAGCGGCGGATCTTGATTTGGCCTGTTTCGTTGTCAATGTCGGTGACAACGATGTGCGCGCCAAACGGGAACGTGAAGTTCGGCGGCTCCCAGAAGCGCGTTGCCATCAGCCCGGGCTCGGTATTTGGGGGCAGTTTCAGCGCGCGATAGGTGGCGCCAGCCACTTCCTGGAACGATTTGGAGTTGCCGCTCTTGTTGTCTACAACCTGTCCGCCGACCAGCGCAACGTCTTCGGATTCGAGCAGCATCGCGCCGAACTTCTTGATTTTCGCTTTCAAGTCTTGCAGCGCGTAATACAGCGCGGTTCCTCCGACCGCCGTAGCGCGGCTTCCGAACGTTCCGATGCCGTATTGCACCACGGCCGTGTCGCCTCGAATCACGACAACATCATCAAGACCGACGCCAAGTTCGTCGGCAGCAATCTGCGCGAAAGTAGTCTCCTCGCCCTGGCCATGCGGACACGCCCCGGTCATGATAGTGACTTTGCCGCTCGGCTCGATTTTCACCGTGGCGCTCTCCCATCCCCCGGCGGGCGTTGCAGGCGACGGGCCAATGGCGCAAATTTCCCCGTAAGTCGAAATGCCGATGCCCAGGTATTTGCCTTGCTTGCGCAAATCGGCTTGTTCCTGGCGCAGTTTGACGTAGCCAACCAAGTCGAGCGCTTTTTTCAACGGCGTCGCGTAATCGCCCGAGTCATAGGTGAGCCCTGTGGCGGTCGGGTAAGGGAAGTTGTCTTTCGTAACAAAATTTTTGAAGCGAATCTCGGCGGGATCCATTTTTAACTCAGCGGCGAGCAAGTCCACCATCCGCTCGATACCGTGCGTGGCTTCGGGCCGGCCCGCGCCGCGATACGCGTCCGTGGGCACGCAATTGGTGAACACGCCGACGATATCCGCGCGAATGTTTTGCGTGTTGTAGATGCCCGGCATCATCAAAACGCTGAGCTGCGGAATTAGCGGCGTAAGCAACTGGTGATACGCCCCGACGTCCTGAATGAGGTTGAGTTTGATGCCAAGAATCGTGCCGTCGCGCTTAGCGGCGACTTCGTAATAATCCACGTGGCCGCGGCCGTGAATGGTGCAGGTGAAATTTTCGCGCTGCGATTCAATCCACTTAACGGGCTTTTGAATCTTCATCGAAACGTAGCCCATCAGTGCTTCTTCGGCGTACACGTTCAGCTTGCTGCCAAAGCCCCCGCCCACTTCGGGCGCGATAACGCGCATGCGGTTTTCTTCCAGGCCCAGCATTCCCGCCACCAGCGTACGCACCAAGTGGGGAATTTGCGTGGACGTGTAAAGGTTGAGCTGGCGATCCGCTCCGCGCCACTCGGCCACCACGCCGCGCGTCTCCATCGCCATCGGCACGAGCCGCTGGCTCGTGATGCGCTGCTTCACCACTACATCGGCTTCGGCGAACGCCTTGTCCACGTTGCCGCCGTCTTGGTGATAGGTGAACGCCACATTGTCCGGCCACTGCGGATGCACGGCAGGCGCGCCTTTTGCCAGCGCCTTCTCGGGGTCGGCAACGGCGGGAAGAACTTCGTAATCCACTTCAATCCAATCAACGGCATCACCCGCAAGGTAGCGGTCTCTGGCCACGACCACCGCGACAGGATGGCCCACAAAATAAACGCGGTCGGTCGCAAGGATCGTGTGCTGCGGCACGCGCAAGTCAGGCATGACAATCCCGCAGGGAACTGCGCCCACGCCCTTGGTGTCTTTGCCGGTGAAAACGCAAACCACTCCGGGAGCGGCTTCCGCCCGCTTGGTGTTGATCGAGCGAATGCGCGCCGCCGCGTGCGGGCTGCGCAAAATCACCGCGTAGTGCATCCCCGGCATCTGAATGTCTTCCACGTAAGTCGCTGTGCCGGTGATGAGCCGCGGATCTTCGCGCCGCCGGACGCGCTTTCCGACAAAAGTTTCTGTTTTAACCGTCGTGGTAGCCATGGTCGCCTCCTACTTTCCCGCGCCCGCTGCGGCGGCTTTCACTGCGTTAACGATGTGCTGATACCCAGTGCATCGGCAGACGTTGCCTTCCAGCCCGTGCCGAATGTCTTCCTCGCTCGGCGAAGGGTTGCGATCCAGAATTTGCTTCGAAGCCATAATCATTCCCGGCGTGCAGAATCCGCATTGCAGCCCGTGCTCGTTCCAGAAAGCTTCCTGAACGGGATCGAGCTTCCCGTTCGTAGCCAGGCCTTCGACGGTCACAATGTCCGCGCCGTTCGCTTGCACTGCGAACATCGTGCAGCTTTTGATCGCTTTTCCATTTAGCTCCACCGTGCACGCGCCGCAGAGCGAAGTTTCGCAGCCCATGTGCGTGCCCGTCAGGCCCGCAACGTCGCGCAAGAAATGAATCAGAAGCAGGCGCGGCTCGACGTCCTGGGAATAGCCTTTCCCGTTGATGGTTAGATTGATGTTCATGATCTTCTCCCGGCGGGGACCAATTCAGCGTTGCAGAAGATACCAAAATCCAGGGCTAAGCGCACCAATCATACGCGTTTGTTCGGAAAAGCGTTCGGAAATCATGCTATCCAAAAACGGTCATCCCGTTTGCCCTGAACGAAGTCGAAGGGAATCCCCGCGGTTTGTGCGGGGTGAGGCCTGCCTTCCGCAGGCAGGGATCTGCTTTTCAGTTCCTGGAGGCGTGATCGGGCATATCCGCGATCCTGTCTTCCCTGGCTCTGGCGGAATCTGTTGCGTTGCTTTGCTATGCTAGCGAGCCGAGCCAGAGTGGCAGCGTGGGTCGGACCTCGAGGTCCGACATAAGCGCTTGCTCACAACGCGGCTTTAGCCGCCGAGGAATGGGGTTATCAGATAACCGTGAAGCCTCTCTTCCTGATTGACACCGACACCGCTTCGGATGATGCCGTTGCCTTAATCATGGCGCTGCGTTCAACCGAAATTCGCGTGCAGGCGATTACGACCGTGGCTGGAAATGTAAATGTCCGACAGGCGGCACGAAATGCGCTGTACACTGCGGAACTTTGTGATTCCAATGTCCCCGTCTTCGTTGGTGCGGAAAAACCCCTCCGGCGTGAACACCAAAGTGCAAATTGGTTTCACGGCAAGGATGGCCTGGGTGACCACGGTTACGCGCCTCCGAAGCGAGCGTTGGAAAAGAGGCCTGCCGTTGATGCGATGGTCGAAACGATCGAAGCAAATCCCGGATTAGTTCTGGTCACGCTTGGGCCGCTGACCAATGTGGCATTGGCTTTGCAGAAGAAACCTGATATCGCCACAAAGGTGAGCCGCTGCGTGATCATGGGCGGCGCGCCCTGTTGCGAAGGCAATGTCACGCCCGCCGCAGAGTACAACATTTGGTGCGACCCGGAAGCAGCGCGTATCGTGATGCGCAGCGGCTTGCCGGTGGAACTGGTCGGATGGCATCTTTGCCGCGGCGAAGCCGCGCTCAACCTGAAGGACATCGAAAGCGTACTCAGCCTCGATACGCCTCTCGCACGCTTCGCCATCGAGTGCAACAGCCGCGCGCAGGAGGCCTACTTCGAGCAAACCGGCGAGCACGGCATCTCCTTGCCCGATCCGGTGTGCATGTCCATCGCGCTCGACCCATCCATCGTGACAAGCCAGAGCGAGCACTATGTGGACATAGAAACCACAAGCGAACTCACATGCGGCATGACTGTTGTGGATCGTCTCAACGTTGCAGGGAACGACCGCAACAAGGCCCTCTGGGCCGATGTCCTCAAGCAAGGAGCAAAAACCAAAGTCGTCTGGACCGTCGATATCCCCCGCTGGAAAAAAGCCTTGTTCGCCGCCTTGCGCTGACCGCGTGGGCCGTACCGGTACTGCGGTCGAAGCTAAAGGTTGTGTCGTGCGCCTCTTTTCCCAGATACCCCTTGCACAACCCGGGCGCTATTGGTAGAACTGCGCAAATGGCTGAAACTCCCCGCCCGCGGCATTCGATTCTCGTGCGAGTTACGCACTGGCTCATCACGTTGGCCTTCCTGGCCCTGCTTGTCAGCGGATTGGAAATTGTTGTCTCGCACCCGCGCTTCTATTGGGGAGAGGTTGGAAACGTCAACACGGCTCCTTTATTTCAAATACCCATTCCGTCTTCGAGGAACCTGGTCCCTACCGCCTACGGCTACGTTCTTCCAGACCAAAACGGCTGGAGCCGCTATCTGCATTTCCAATCGGCCTGGGTGCTGGTGCTGGTCGCCCTGCTGTACGGCCTCGCCGGACTCTTCAACGGGCATTTCCGGCGGAATTTGCTTCCGTCTCTCTCTGACGTTTCCCCCAAACGGCTAGCGTCCTCCATTGTCGAGCACTTCCGTTTCAAGCGGCCCAGGGCGGAGGAAGCCTGGTCTTATAACCTGCTGCAGCGCTTGGCGTATCTGCTGGTGATTTTCGTTCTGTTTCCCATGATCATCTGGACAGGCCTGGCCATGTCTCCCTCGTTTGTATCGGCGGTTCCAGCTGCGGTGAATTTCTTGGGTGGGCAGCAATCGGCGCGCACCCTGCACTTTTTTCTTACTTGGGCGCTGGTGCTTTTCGTTCTGGTCCACATCTTTATGGTTTTTCTGGCGGGATTCCGAAGCCGCATGCGCGCCATGATTACCGGGCGCGCCCCGGAACCTCTGGAGCGCGTATGAGCAAACTTTCTCGCCGTGCATTGATTACCACGGGCATGGTGGCGACGGCCAGCGCGTCGGGTCTTGTCGTCGCCGCGAAGCTCGCCAAGCGCTATGGACTGATTCCGCCCGATTCGGGCGGCATCTACGGGCCTGGCGAAACGCTGACGTACGCGGCACAGCGGCTATTGACCCGCCACTCTCTGGCGCGCGAGTTTTCTCGAAGCCAGATTTCTGCAAAGCCGTTCGCCAACGAAGTCACCCCCTTGGGCGATGGGTTCCAGCGATTGCAACAAGGAGCGTTTGCCGACTGGCGCCTGGTCGTCGATGGGTTGGTCGCCCGCCCGGCGTCGTTCTCTTTGGCGGAAGTAAAAAGCTTTCCTCGCCGGAGCCACATCACCATGATTCAGTGTGAGGAAGGCTGGTCTTATATCGCCGAATGGACGGGTGTTCCGCTTTCTGACGTCCTGGAACGGGTAGGGGCGGCCCCTCAAGTGCGCTACGTTGTCTACCGTTCGTTCCAAACGGACTGGTGGGAGAGCATCGACATGGCGGATGCGTTACATCCGCAAACTCTGCTGACGTATGGAATGAACGGCGGGGAGCTTCCGGTCGGATTTGGCGGACCGCTTCGCATGCGCGTCACCCGCCAACTCGGCTACAAGAGCCTAAAGTACGTCACGCAACTCACGCTTACCGACAACATCAAACAATTCGGCAAGGGCCTCGGCTCCGCCGAGCCCGAAGGCGGCTATGCCTGGTATGCCGGCGCCTGATGATTCATTTTCGCCGTTTTGCCAGGCGCTTTGCGTTCCGAAGATAGTTTAGTTTCACTGCTCTCTTTGCCCAGCTCTCGAGAATGCAGTACGGCAATGAAACCAGTAAAAGAACTCCTAAGAATTGCCAGCGCGACAGATGATGCACAATTGTCCACCAAATGAGATACGCTCCTCCAAGCAAAGCCACAACCCAATTCACCGTGTGGATGGCGATGGAAGACCAGGGCCAAGTGCCGGTTTGCTGCTCGTATAACGCCCACCAGTGAAGGGTGCTCCGACCTTCGCTGTACATCGTTCTCACCGGTGGAAGCATTGACATCCAGTTGCGTTTCCCACTCCGCGCCCGGGCGGCCAGCTCAGAAAGTTCGTCCACCAAGTCCACATCGCAGTCCGAGCAGCGGGCAGACCCAGGACGGTATAGGGCCCTGCATTCGGGGCAGAACATCACAAGTCACCATGTACTTGGAATCTCTCGAGATCCTGTGGTTCTTACAATGTGACGAACCTATTCCTCAGTCAACTCCGGATTAGGGGCCAGCCGGGAGCGGTTCTCGTATGTGTCAATCCCTCTACTAAGCTCCTTATAATCAACAACATATCGATATCCTTACCGTGCAGCCTTGTACCCGTCGGCCCCTCGGCCGCGTCCTATATAAGCGTAGCCCCGCCGAGTTAAGAAAGGCGACCCTGTGCGGAAGGGCAACTTCTTTCCCGGTCTGGGGTTTAAAGTGTCGGAAGCCAAAGGTGTTAGGCTTCCGTCGGAAGGACCTTTTCCAGCAGGTCCCGTGCGAGTCGGACGTCCCTTCCGAGAACAGGGGATTCGTCATGAAGACCACCATATTTTGGAGATCTAGCACCCTAAACAAGTTGGCGGCTTTGGCCTGCCTTGCGGGTGTTTTGCTTTTCGCCGCGCCACAAATGCGCGCGGATGATGGGGACACCACCAAGGATCCGCCCAAGCGCGTCGCGCGCATCAGCATCGTCGAAGGTTCTGTTTCGTTGCAGCCCGGCGGGGAAGGCGACTGGGGCAGCGCCGCCAAGAACCGCCCGATGACCATCGGCGACAAGATCTGGGTAGACAAGGACTCCCGCGCCGAACTGCAAGCGGGCGAAGCGGCTTTTCATATCGGCAGCATGACCGCCCTTTCTTTCCTCAACCTCGATGAAGGCATCACCCAGGTGCGCATTCCCGAAGGCGCCGTCAATTTCCGCGTTCGCGAATTGCGTCAGGGCGACGTCTACGAAGTTGATACGCCAAACGTGGTTTTCAACGTGCGGCAAGCGGGCGACTTCCGCGTTGATGTCGACGAAGCCGGTGACTCCTCTCGCATCACCGTGATTCGCGGCGAAGGCGAGATCAGCGCCGGTGGAAAAACCTATGAAGTTCACGCGGGCGAACAGGCCGAATTCAACGGCGCAGAAGACAACCCCACATACAGCATCCTGCGCGCGCCGGGCCCCGACGGACTGGACAAGTGGGCCGAAGAGCGTGACCTGAAAGAAGACCGCTCCGGCTCCGGCCGCTATGTTTCGCGCGACATTCCCGGCTACGACGACCTCGACGATTATGGCACCTGGCGGGACGAGCCGGAGTACGGCCACGTTTGGTATCCGGCCGATATGCCGTCCGACTGGGCGCCTTATAGCTACGGTTACTGGAACTGGGTCGGCCCGTGGGGCTGGACCTGGGTGGACTATTCCCCTTGGGGTTTTGCTCCTTATCACTATGGCCGCTGGGCGTTCATTGGCGGCTCATGGGGTTGGTGCCCTGGACCGTTCTATGGTCCTCCGGTTTATGGCCCTGCGTTCGTAGGCTGGCTCGGCGGAGGCTGGGGCTTTGGATTCGGCCTCGGTGTGGGCTGGTTCCCGCTCGGTTGGGGCGAACCTTTCTTCCCCTGGTTTGGCTGCAGCCGCAGTTTCGTCACGGTAATCAACGTCCACAACACGTTCATCCGCAACGTGAACGTGTTTAACAACAAAAACTTTAATTTCGTGAACGCGCACAACCTCCGCGCGGTGACCACGACTTCGCGCAACAACTTTGTCACTGGTGGGCGCATCAATCGCGGCGGGCAACGGCTCACGCAGGCCAGCCTAAATGGCGCGCGCGTCACGAACTCCGTCGGCATTCATCCGACCCAGCACAGTACGCTCGGCGCTGCAAACTTCAATTCGCACGTGGCTCGTCCGTCGAACGCCGTGCAGAATCGCTCGGTCATGGCGCGCACGGCTCCGGCACGCGCTGCCTCTCACGAACAAGTGCGCACGATGAACGGCGCAACAACTGCCGGACGCTTTGGCAACGCGCGAGTCGAAGGCGCCGCAAGACCGAACAGTCAGGTTGGCAACTCTGGGGCGCACAACAATATGCGAGTCACCGGCCAGTTTGAGAATAGGCCCGAGAATCGACCCGGCCACGTTCCGGCAAATTCCGCGGCCAATTCCGGAATGACCGCACGCCAAAGGGAGCTATCGCAGAACCGGCCGCCCTCGGCCATGCCGAATGGCAACCGCTCCACCAATAGCCCTGCGGCGAACAGCAATCTCGCACGCGCCGGCAACGGTCGCACCTGGGAGGCACAGGGCAATGCCACCGATCGCGGGCGCGCGCCGCAAGGCTTCGGCAACTCTAATCGTCCGACGAACGCGCCGGCGCCAAACTCACCGCGCGGCATGGGTGATCGTCCATCGCAAGGGTTCGCCGGATCGAGTTCGACTTCGCCGCATGCCCGCGTGATGAGCGATCGTCCGCCTTGGGCAGGCAATGGCGGCCCGCGCGGCAACAGTGGCTCTTCCGCGCCGAGCTACAACGGCAATCGCCCGAACTATTCGAACGGCGGGCGCTCCTATGAGCCTCCGCGGCAGAGCGATCGGGCACCTTCGTACAGCGGTCGCGGCTATGCGCAGCAGCCGTCGTACTCGCCGCGCACCTATTCTTCGCCAGGCCGGAGTTATCCGGCGCCGTCGCGGTCCTACTCCTCTCCGCCAAGCCGCAGCTATGGAGGCGGCGGCGACAGCGCTCCTCGCAGTTACGGCGGTGGGGGCTACAGTGCCCCGCGCAGTTACAGCGGAGGTGGCGGCTATAGCGCTCCACGTAGTTATGGTGGCGGAGGCGGCAGCTATCACGGTGGAGGCGGCTACAGCGGTGGTGGATCACGCGGCGGTGGAGGTTTCAGCGGCGGCAGCGGAGGCCACGTGAGCGGTGGTGGCGGTGGCCACAGCGGCGGCGGAGGTGGAGGTGGCTCGCATGGCGGTGGCGGCGGCCACGGCCCTCATTAGTCAGGGTCTGTTGCTTGACTTCTGACACCAAGCCCACCCAATCTCCGGGCGGGCTTCCTTTTTCAATTGAACTCCTCGACTGCTGAACGTTGCCCTCTTGGGCTCCTCGACTCCCCGTCGAATTTCGTTTTATCTGCTGCCTCGGGGTTCTCCGTGCCTGTATTTTGCAATTCTAATTTCCTTCCTTCGTCTCACTGCGATCCCTTCCGCCTCAGCTTCCGAAAACAAGATACCGGAGATGCCAATGGCACCTCCGGTATTGAGCCGATAAAGAGTCGCTTGCTCAAAACGAGAGGACGCAGCCTCCCGAACCGTTGTTAAAAGCGTTGCTCCACAACGACTGCACTGGGAAAGTTCCCGTGGACAAGCTGGTGTCTGCCGCCGCTCCTTGCCCCGAGGAGATCCAGGCGCACTTGTCGCCATTCTCCCCGCCGCTCGAGTCCAGCCAGCCGCCGTTCGGGAACTGGTCGGTAATCGTTTCGGCCATTTCATGGCCGGCGACGATGGTAATACCCGCGTTAGGGCCCAGACCATTGAAGTTTGCGCCGCAACTCGCGCCCGCGTCGGTCATGTACGGGAGGTTCGTATAGGCGACGTTGCCGACCGACGAACTGGTCGCGCTGTGGTATGCGCAGAATTGTCTTTTAAATCCTCTCGAGTTATTCCCCGTCGCGGTAGCGATTACGTATTGTACGCTGGCGTTGCTCGCAGCGGTGGTATTGCCGAAGTGTTGCGCGGCGCTCACGGCCTCGGCAGCGAACTGCGACTGGCGAGGGCTTCGAGGGGCCGCTGTCGCGTTGTCCGCCCAGACACCGGCAAAAATGCCGCTCGGATTGCCAGCGGCGGTACCAGCACCATTGCAAAACACTGTGCCGCGGCCCACCCCCTGACAATATTGCGTCACGCTGTTCAGCCAGGCGCTGCCCCCGGCGCCGCTGTAGAAGTTTTGCAAAATGGCTGCCTCGCCGCTCGGGTCGTTGCTATTCCACTGCGAGCCCCAAAGCACCAGAAAGACTTTGGGTGCCGTCTCGACACCGACGCCTCCGACTCCGCCGTGGTACGTGAGTTCACTCTGCGCGCTGAAGTCATGCCCGCCGTGCCGTGCTTGGCCGCTGGCCTCGTGAAACCGCTTCATGTCTTCAACGGTGGCATGAATCATCGCCGGCGGTTGACCCTCCTCCAGGATTCTCCACCCGCCGGGTGCTCCCTCGTAGACCATGGGCCTCTGGGGCTCCTTCTCCGGTTCCTGCGCGCGAGACAACGGGCTCACCAGCAGGAACCCCACCAGGGCCAGAGCGCCTCCTAAAGCGTATTTATGTCGAATCATGTGCCACCTCCGAGGTCGCATCGGTTTCTCAGATCAACGCATGTCCCTTAATCATCTGCGTTCCGCTATACCACGATCGGCAGATGCTAGCAATCTTGGATTTGTGAATTTTATATGCAGAAACGCGCGAGTTGGGGATCTGCTCTATGCGGCCCGTCATCGGCGCAATGCGTATCACCGGCATCTCTGCCGGCGTTTTTCCTCGCAAGGCACAATAGATCGGGCCCGCCCGCAGCCTCGCGTTAGTCTTTCTTCGATTCTGGCTTTCCTCACTTCTAGCCACCTGCTTTCTTCCCCTTGCAAGGCCCAGTCGCGGCGTGGAGGGAGGGGCATAGCCCCGCTCTTCCTCTCTTTCGGGTGTCCCCTCGTCCGTGCCACAGCGCGTCATTCGTCTGTCCCACGACGTCATCGATGCGATCATCGACGTTGACAACTCCCAGGTTTCGCAGATAAGGTGTTGACACTGAAGCTATTCGGCTCTTCCACCCAGCCTGCGGGCATCACCTACGATTCCGGTTCGCGAGTCCGCGCAAAGACCATGCCCATGCCCTCAAAGAGAGGCATCAATGAAGCGTCTGATGGTCAGGACTGGGTTTGCACTACTTCTGTTGTCCCCAGAGTCTCGCGCGCAATCGGGAGCCGTAACTCCTCATGTGGATGCGAGTCACGCGTCTCAAGCGAGTTGCATAATCTTAAAGCGTATGGGACGCATGGATCGCACTAAAAGTCGGCTGTACTCCTTGGGCTTAAGCGGAAAGCAGTTTCGATATGTCGAAGGCAAACTGCCTGAGGGATTCTCTTTCCACGGTAAAATGACCGAGCACGACGTGCGCAATTTGCAGGCGCGCGGCGTCCAAGTCCTTGTCCTGGAATCACATTACACATCCGAGGATTTGCAAGAAGCCCGAGGGGACTGCCGCAGCGAAATCGGCAAAAAGCCGAATCCAGCGGAAGCGAAAGCGAAAGTGCCGCCTGCACCAGCACCCGCGTCCGTTGCCAGCTCTCCAGCACCGACCCCAAGCGCGCCCGCACCGAACCCGCCCGCACCAAAGCCATCTGCACCGAAGCCACCCACAGTCAAGACCCCCGCGCTTGATAAGCTGCCCGCGGCCAAGGCGCCCACACCTGATGCAGCTGACCCTCCGTCTTCGACCGGTACCACCGATGCAGCGCTAGTCGACGTTTCCTCTACTCCAGCTGGAGCGGACATCTACATCGACGAGCACTTCTTCGGTCGTACTCCTGCAACCACGATCATCCTAATGCCGGGAGATCACAGGATCGCAGTTAAGAAGAGGGGATTTGTTGCATGGCAGAAAAAGTTGAACCTGCCAAGCGGCCCCACGAATGTCAATGCGCAGCTTCTCCCCAAGGGAAAATAGGGCGCGGCGCGCTTGACCGCTAGGCACGGACAGCCCGGGAGGTGCGTCTGACCGCCGGGAAATGAAGCATACCCTACGAAACGCGCACAACCGTAATCGACTTGAGCATCCTCACCGAGCGTGCGGGACGCTTTCGTGAGGCGCTACAATTTTAAAAGGTCCTTCTTTCGCGGCCAGCGCTGCGCCATCCAGGGTGTCCGCCACGATTGCTTCCGAGTCGAGGAGTGTCCAGTTCAGCCAGAGAGAAAACCACTTTATAACCATCCTCGGCTTCGGCGACAACCTACGTAGCCATTGCCTGCCCCTTAAGCTGCTCGTGCTGCGGGACCCCTGCTCTGCGAACAGTTCTTCCAACGGCACACCTTCATAGACCTCCGTCTTCTTGTTGTGCGGGTTCAGGACCGACAGGATCTTCCGCGGCATCTTCTTCAAGTAAGAGGTGAGGAAACGGCGCCATTGATTTTCAGCTCTGCGTTGTTTGTGGTGCTTTGCGCATGCGTCAAGCGACAAAGCTCGGTGAAAAAGACGAGCAGTATCGGAATGAGCCCGACGGGGCGACGCACGACGAGCTGTCAGTCTTTTTCCAGCATGACTTCGGTGGATTTGATGATCGCCGAAACCGTGTCGCCTACTTTCAGTTTCATCTCCTCGGCACTCCGCCTGGTAATGACGCTTTCAATCCGATTGTCGCCAACTTTCACCGCCACATGGGCCATGACGCCGCTGAGTTGCAGTTCAACGATCTTTCCTGGAAGACGGTTCCGCGCCGATAGGTCATAGGCAGCTATCCTTCCCAGGCCCGCTTCTGGTCCACTTTTGAACCAGGGCTGTAGTCGAGGGACGCGCAGGTTCTACGCAACGTCGTCTCGCCGGAGCAACAGAATACAGCGTTACGAATCGTTACGTAAATACGATTCTAATTGACTCGTTCCGGCGCGATTACCTTGGGATGGTTCGGGCATCAAGCCCTTCAATGTCTGAACCAATTTTGACAACCCGTCTTGTTTGGTGATGACCGCATCGAACCCAGTTGCTGGACCCACCGGGTTTTCCAGGTCCAGTGAGGTGAAACCGACGACCTTGATTTGGGGCAGCTTGCTGCGCAGGAGCGAGGCCACCTCGACGCTGTCGGAAATAGGCGCGGGCAGGTGGAGGAGTATCAGGTCACAACGGGACGCCGTCGCTTTCCTGATGGCGGACAGGGCATCTTCCACCGCGTCGCAGACCTGGTAAGGAGTTGTCGCTTCGATGAAATCCCGAATTGCACCGCGCACGGCGGTACTGTGGTCAACAACAAGGAGTCACGGTCTGCGCGCACGAGTCATAGGAAACGAGAAACTACTACGGCACGCCGCGAAACACAATACGGAAATGCGTCCTTTTCCGCCTTGAAGTGCGTCCAATCGAACGAAAACCCCCGCGTAGACTATGCATTGCAGCAAGGATTTCCGGCTGTCCAGATCTCCTAATTGCCGATTATGGCCAGGAGCGCAAAGGGAGAGTCGACACTTCTGTCGTCCTCTGGCTAGTTTGCTGTGCCCGCTTTGTGCGTCAGGATCCGCAAGGCGAGCGCTGCCACGGACACTGTAAGCAGGAAGGCCGCAGGTCCAACTCCTTTCACATCGCTCACTCGCAGATGCGACACCACCGCCCCCAGAAAGTAAATGACCAAGCCGACCGCCGCAGCCACGCCCAACAACGGCCACCAGATCCCCAGCACGAGCCCCAATCCCCCGGCAATCTCACACGCCGCCAGAAGCGGAAAATACTTCATCGGCACACCCACGACTTCGTGGATAATCTGCACGATCTTCGGATCGCGCCGCAGCTTCCCGACGCCGGAAAACACCGCCATCGCCGCAAGAGCAGTGGTAATGAACAAGTACGCAGTTCCCATGGGCCCGCCCCCCTTCCTCGAGAAACGCACACAAAACTATTTATCCAATAATTTTAGCCATCTGGTGATAACGGCGCGCAAAGGCTTCTCCTTGGATCTCACCTCCTTCACGCTGTAAAACATCGCGAGTCGCCTTCCGTCCGCATAGTCGCCCTCCAGCAAACCGGACGAATCGTTCACTTTCGCTCCACTGGGAAATACCAGCCGGATGCAATCCTTCTTGAATAAATTGAAGACCACGATGTATCGCCCGTACTCCTTCGGATTCGACGGCTTCATGGGTCCCGCGTAGAAGAACGTCGGTGCATTCCACTTGATCTCCTCTCCAATTTCGCGGTCGACGCTCAGAATGATTCGGCGCAGATTCTTGACAACTTGCGTCAGGGGATGCTTCAGTCCGGCCACATACGCATTGACCTTCTCCGGCTCCGACGCTTTGCTAGCCAATTCGCTTACCTTTACCTTTGCCATTACGCCTCCGTGAATCCGCGTATCATACACAGATTCTTCCCGAAGCCCCATTTTGGTCCTGCCTTTCTACCTTCTATTTTCTGCCTTCTGTTCTGCGGGTACCCCACCTTTGGTTTTGTCTGGGTGGGAATTCTTGATTTCTCCGGGACCTCTCTCACTGCGATCCCTTCACCTCTCCCCACAACTCTTTCCTCGCGCCGGTGTTAGATGGAATAGAGCCATTCGCCTGAGCTATTTCCTCATTCGACAAGAGGAAATGGGCCGGTCGAAAGCTCTGAAAAACCCGATGTTAGGCTCAAAGTGAACTCCAGCAACTTGGCCCAGTGCACATAGTCCCAGTGACGTCAACAGGAAAGGGAATCAACGCGGCAGCACAGTTGCCGTGGAAGCTTCAGGAGAGATTAGGCCATGAGAAAACAGTTTTTGAAGTGGATGAGCCTTATCAGCGTCGTGCTGGCAGTCTATGTACTCGCTCCGCAGCGCGCCGCCGCCGATGACGACGATCCTCCCAGCCGAGTAGCGCGCCTCGCGTTCGTGCGCGGCAACGTTTCGTTCAATCCTGCGGGAACCGATGATTGGGTCGCGGCGGTAGTCAACCGCCCGATGACCACGGGTGACAAACTCTGGTCGGATGACAATTCCCGCGCCGAACTGCACCTTGGTTACGCCGTCGTCCGGCTTTCCGATCACACTGGCTTTTCGTTTCTGAATCTCACCGATGAAGTGACACAACTCCGCCTGACCGAAGGCACGCTGAACATTCACGTGCGCCGGCTCAGCGACGACGAAACGTTTGAAGTGGACACTCCCAACCTCGCGTTCTCCATTTTGCGTCCCGGCAGCTACCGCATCAACGTGAACGAAGCCGGCGACGCCACGATAGTGTCCGTTCGCGAGGGCCAGGGCGAAATCACCGGCGGCGGTTCTGCCTACACGATTCACTCCCGCGAAGAAGGCTATTTCAATGGGCTCGACCAGCTGGACGCCGACATTCAGCGCGGTCTCAGTGATGAGGACGATTTCGATCACTGGTGCTACGACCGCGACCGCCGGGAAGAGCATTCTGCTTCCGCGCGCTACGTTTCTGATGACGTAGTCGGTTACGAAGATCTCGACGAATACGGTGGCTGGCGCACCGTGCCGGAATACGGCAACGTGTGGTTCCCGCACACCGTTATTGTGGGCTGGGCTCCTTATCGCTACGGCCACTGGGTTTGGATTTCCCCGTGGGGATGGACTTGGGTCGACGACGCGCCCTGGGGCTTTGCTCCATTCCACTATGGCCGTTGGGTGGTCGTTGGCGGTGTGTGGGGCTGGGTGCCGTGCCCGCCGCGGCCCGCAGTCGTCACCGTGGCTTATGTGCGTCCTGTGTACGCGCCCGCGCTGGTAGCTTGGGTTGGCGGCGCGCATTGGGGCGTCGGAGTCGTTGCCGGCGGTGCGCCGGCGGCGGGCGTTGCGTGGTTTCCGCTCGGTCCGCGTGACGTGTACTGCCCGTCGTACCACGTTAGCCAGAGGTACGTGACGAACGTCAACGTCTCGAACACCACCATCATCAACCGCACGCAAGTCACCAACGTCTACAACAACGTTTACGTAAACAAGACCGTGAACGTCACGAACGTTACGTATCAGAACCAAACGCAAGTGAACGCCGTGACCGCGGTCTCTAACCAAACATTTACATCCGCAGGATCGGTTCATAACAACATGATTCGCGTGGACGCGAGGCAAATCGCGGCGGCTCCAGTCGCTCCGATGACGCCAGCGGTCGCGCCGCAACAGCGCAGCGTCGTTGGTGGCGGCGCGGAAGCTCGCGTGCGCCCGCCAAGCCCGGTGCTGAGCCGGCCGGTTGTGGCCAAAACGGCGCCGCCGCCCGCTCCGGTGTCCTTCGCCAAGCAGCAAGAAATCGTGCGTGAGAATGGCGGCAGACCTGCGGCCATTTCCGAGATACGGCGCGCCCAACAGCAACAGGAAAATGCCCAGGCCGAGCGGCCCAACATTCGAATGGCGCCTCCGGTGCGCCAGGGACCAGCGCAAAATGCGCGAGATAACCGGCCCGATATGCCGCAGGGCAACCCCAATCGGCAGGGGCCGGGGCAAAATGCTCAGAACAATCGGCAGGACCTGCAGCAGGGCAATTCGAATCGGCCGGCGCAGGGAAATACGAACCCCGCGAATCCGCCGAACTATAATCCGCCAAATGCGAATACGGGGAACTCGAATCGCCCAGCCAACCCTTCCTCCAATCCCGGCAATTCGAATCAGCCCGGACAAGCGAACCGCCCCGGCAATGGTCCCGCGATTCAGGGCAACGGCTCTGCAAATCAGGGCAATTCCCGGGTGTACAACGACCGGCCGCCTTCTTCGCGACCAGACAATCCTGGCAACGCCGACCCGCGGCTCGAGCAGAAGCAACAGCAACAGCTCCAGGATTTGCGCCTGAAACAGGACCAGGAGCGCCAGAGAATCGAGCAGCAGCAAGTCCAGCAAAGACAAAAACTCGAGCAAAACAATCCGAACTCGCAACGGCCCCCTCAAGCCGACCAAAGGCCGTCTCAGATCGACCAAAGACAGCAGCCCCAAGCCGATCAGAGACAGCGCGAAGCCGAGCAGCGCCGACAGCAGCAAGCCGACCAAAGGCCGTCTCAGATCGACCAAAGACAGCAGCCCCAAGCCGATCAGAGACAACGCGAAGCCGAGCAGCGCCAACAGCAGCAAGCCGACCAAAGGCAGCGCCAACTCGAACAAAGACAACAGGACCAATTGCAGCGGCTCGAACAGAAACACGACCAGCAGACACAGAGGCTTGAACAAAAACAGCAGGTGGAACGTCAGAAGCAGGAAAAGCAAGACAAGCCGGCAAAGCAAGACAAGCCGGCGAAGCAGGACAAGAAGGACGACAAGCCACACCACTGAAAAGCTAGCAATCTGTGAAGGTCTGAAAAGGGCGCTCGCCAAACTGCGAGCGCCTTTTTTTGAGTAGCGCTTGCAATTTTTCGGTAGATTTGAAGTTCTTGGGTGAAAGATAAGGGCGGCTCGCGTACTATTTTTTCCTTCGGCTCAAGCCAATTAGACGACGGCAAGAGTTCTTCACCCAACGATGCCAAAAGCCGGTAAGAAACGTTCATGGGCAAAGCGGCGGCCGAGATTGCGAGGCGGCGATCGGGGGGCGTCGAAGCTGGAGTTGTATGCGATTCCGGGGATGCTGGAGATCCGGGAAGGCGACGATCTGGCGGCGCGGATTGTGAGTGCGGCGAAGAAAGCGGGACTGAGGTTTGAAGAGGGCGACGTTGTTGTTGTTGCGCAGAAAATTGTGTCCAAGGCGGAAGGCGCGGTCGTTGCGCTGGCGACGATAAAGGCATCGGAAAAGGCGGAGGCGCTCGCGGCGGAATCAAAGAAAGACCCGCGGGCGATTGAACTCGTGTTGCGAGAGTCGCGGCGGATTCTTCGTAGCGAGCGCGTGCTGATCACCGAAACGAAACACGGCTTTGTGTGTGCGAATGCGGGAGTGGATCATTCGAACGTGCCGGGAGAGGATGTTGTGACCCTGCTTCCGCGCGACCCCGATGGTTCCGCGGAAAAACTGGCGAGGGAACTGAGTAAAAAGACGGGAAAGCGAATTGCAGTGATTGTGAGCGATACGTTTGGGCGTCCATGGCGGCTGGGACTGACGAATGTTGCCATCGGAGCGTCTGGGTTGCCGGTCCTTGTGGATTTGCGCGGCACGAAAGACCGGGAAGGGAAGCGGCTCACCGCGACCGTTCTTGCCGTAGCCGACGAGCTGGCCGCTGCCGCAGGGCTTCTCATGGGCAAATCCGAAGGAACTCCTGTCGTGATTGTTCGCGGTTACAGCTTCAAGCCCGCATCGGAGAAAGCCGCGAGCATCATTCGACCGGCAGGCGAGGACCTGTTCCGCTAGGGCGGTCCGGTGGATACTTCTCGTCTGCCCCAGTCCCCCCTTGAAGAGACAAAACGGAATGTGGAGCGCCCAAGCAGCGCTTAATCAATTTTGTGTTTTGCCGTGGTCTCTCTCCGACGGAATAGCGCATAACGTTTTTGTATCCCTCCATCTATGATGAGCGTCAAATGAACGGCCAAAAGGTAATCAGCGGTATCCACGGCAAGAAAGCATAAAGCGAAAATATGAAAGTTGAACTCTTTCGCCCCGAATCTCACATAGAGCCGCGTCATTGGGTGCGGCACGACCAGGCTTTCGCGATGATGGTGGGGCGCGTCTCCATGGAATGGGGCTTGCGGCGTTCCGCGCTGGAAAAGTTCGACTACGCAGCGGGCGACTTAGCACTGTGCGACCGTCATATAGGAGAGTGGGTTGGACTCATGAACGTACCGCATCTGCAGCTCGGTATTTCCGATGCAGCACTGACGGCCAGCTCTGACGGAGCTTATGGCGAGGTAGAACTGCGCCCTTCACGCAAGTTTGCGAACACGCGGCTGCGTGCCTTGGTTGCGGCCGCTCATGCGGAGATGGTCGCTGGGTTTCCGAGCGGCCGGCTGTTTCGCAAGTCCACGGGCGAGACCCCGCATCAATTTCTTTTGGGCCAAAGGGTTGAGCGTGCTAAGGCTATGTTGCGTGCTCCCGATACGCGAGTGTTGGACGTGGCCGTGGCCTGTGGCTTTAAGACCCAGCAGCACTTTGCGCAGGTCTTTCGTGATGTCTGCGGTATTAGCCATAGAGAATATCGCCGGGGTATTCTGGGTTCTGAGGCGGCTCCCGCGTCGGAAACCCGCGCCGGAGATAGGTCACTGTCTCTGCTTGCCTTTTAATTCGTTGTTAACGTCTCGCGCTAGCCGAATTTGCTCATCGCTCCCTGCATCTGCCTCAGCGCTGTCGCCTCCATCAAGATCTCTGGCTGGTCGGTGTAGCTCATTCGAACTCTCGTCGCCGCTCAGTCAAGACAGCCCGCAAACTTAGTTGTGATTCTTTGGAGATCCGCCTCTGAGGACATGAATTAAGCAAGATTCCGACCATCCGAGCAGAAATCCGACCAACTCCGCATGCGATGTGCAGTTTACTCACAGTGGAAGTAGATCAATGCAGGAGGATAACTCAATGGAAGTAATCGGATTGTTAGTCACGCTCGAAGCACGCCAAGGCAAGGAGGCTGATGCCGAGGCATTTCTAAAGTCAGCTCAGCCACTCGCGCTGAATGAAACAGCGACCTTGAAATGGTATGCGATCAAGCTCGGCCGGGGAAGTTCGGCATCTTCGACACTTTTGCAAATGAAGCGGGCCGCAATGCCCGCTTGACTGGCGAGATCGCGAAGGCGTTGACGGCGCGGGCCAGCGAATTATTTGCGGTTCCTCCAGAGGTGGCAAAAGTGGAGGTCCTGGGCAAACACACCCTTAAAAGGGTGAGCGACTGTCTGCTTGTAAAGGTGCGGTTTCTGGTTACAAGAAATGACAACTAAGGAGAAAGAAATACAAATCAAGGAGAAAGAAATGAAAATCAAGGAAAAAGAAATGAAAATCTCACAAACGAAGCGATCTGCTTCCGCGCCCCAGGAGCCCAAGTCAGCGCTCCGGGGCCTGATGCAGCTCCTCGGCTTGACGTTCCTCGCAGGTACGCTCGTCATCGGGGCGACCGGTTCTGCGAGTGCCGGCGAGGCTCGAGACGAAGCAGCCATTCGCGCTCTCGGAGATACCTTTGCTAAGGCGTTCATTCAGAAGAATGCCGACCTCCGAGCATCCATCTTCGCCGAAAATGGAACCTTCGTGACGCCTGTAGGCGACTATCTGCAAGGGCGGGTTGCCATGGTGAAGGACTTCGGTCCCGAGGCGCAGCAAGCCGTCAACAGCACCACACAAGCGGCGTTCTCTAACTATCGGATCCGGTTCATCAAGCCCGATGTCGCGTTCGTCGACGCGCTCCTCACCGCAAGTCACCCGGCTGGTGTGCGTCGAAGGTTGGAGCGCTATTGCCTGGTGGGCCGGACTTAGATTTGAAGACTTGCTGAATGCTTACCCGCCAATGTCCCAGGCGAGATGGGCCCGCTTAGAATCATCGGTCAATCTCGGTCCGTGGGGAAATCCCGACCCCTACTTCGTGTCGCTCGATCTGCTGACGGCTCGTCATCCGCAGACCCTGCTCGTGACTCATCTGAACGGAAAGCCTCTCACCGTGGAGCATGGAGCTCCGCTGAGCCTGCTTGTACCTGTGAAACTAGGCCTGAAGAACATCAAGGCGATTACCCGGATCACCTATACGAAGGACGAACCGCCGGACTATTGGGCAAAGCGCGGGTATTCACGCTATGACGGAATTTGAAGCACAAGAGGAACAGTTTGGGCTATAATCTCGCAACTTCTTCTCCCTACGTTTTCGCGAGGAAATACAGATGAACGCCAGCCCTGCGCCCAGCGTCGCTACGTCACCGAGTTCCGCCAACATCCAACTCATGCAGCTCACCACGGCGTGCTGGACGTCGCGTTGCCTGCAGGTGGTGGCCGAACTGGGAGTGGCCGATGCTCTCGGCGATGAGCCGCAATCCACCGAGGCGCTCGCGAACGCAACCGATACCCAGCCGCAGGCACTCTACCGCGTGCTGCGGTTACTGGCCTCGGTTGGGATCTTCGAGTGGAGGAATGGAACCTGGCATCATACTGAGGCATCGCGCTTCCTGCGATCCGACCATCGCGGTTCGCTTCGGGATTACGTCCGGATGCTCGGTCTGCCTGTGTTCTGGGATGCGTTCGGGGACTTGGAGCATTCGTTGCGTACTGGCGAATGTGCGTTCACAAAGCGGCACGCGGAGGGGGCCTTCGGGTACTTGGCGAAGCATCCGGAAGAAAGCCGCATTTTCGACGCGGCGATGACCTCGAAATCGCACCGCGATATCGCGGCCATACTGCCGACGTACGACTTTTCGCAATTCGCCACCATCGCGGACATCGCCGGGGGACGCGGCCACCTGCTGCGCGCCATCCTGAAGAGTTCGCCGAAGACGCAGGGAGTCCTGTTCGATCAGCCGCACGTGGTGGCGGACGTGGCACCGGACAATGGGGAGAAGCTCACAGTGGTCAGCGGCAATTTCTTCACTGACGCCATGCCCAAAGCGGACGCCTATTTGCTGATGAATATCATTCATGACTGGCCCGATGCGCAATCCATCAAAATCCTTTCCGCCATCCGGCGCGACATGCCATCGCACGCCCGAGTGCTGATCATCGAGACGGTTGTACCGCCCACGCCGGGGGCGCATCTCTCGAAGGAGCTCGACATCGCCATGATGGTGGTCCCCGGCGGCATGGAACGCACTCGGGAGGAATACGCGGGCTTGGCTGCAAAATGCGGCCTTCAGTTGAAGCTGATGGTGGAGACCGTGACTCCCTATTCGATTCTGGAAATGGTTGCCGCTTAAAATAAGGTTCCGCCTGCCCCACGAAAAACCGACCCACGTCTGGTCTCTGCGGTCCTGAGAGACCGCTATGCTAAATTCTTTGGTGTTCTTGGATCTGGACCTATTTTCATGCCTGCTACAAACAAACAGAAAATCGCTGCGCTGGCGGGTGGCGTAGGCGCGTCAAAGCTGCTTCTGGGGCTTTATCAGGTGATGGACCCGGCGGAGCTGACGATCATCGTCAACACTGGGGATGACCTGGTCCTGCACGGGTTGAAGGTTTCTCCGGACCTCGACATTGTGACCTACACGTTGGCGGGAATTGTGGATCCGGCAAAAGGCTGGGGTTTTCGCGGAGAAACGTTTCATGCGCTGAAGAGGCTAGCTGTTTATGGCCGCCCTGACTGGTTCAATCTCGGCGACCGAGACCTGGCCACGCACATTCACCGCAGCGCGCTGCTGGAGGAAGGGAGTACTTTGTCCGAGACCGCGGAGTCGATTCGCGTGGCGCTCGGCGTGCAGGCGCGGATTCTGCCCATGTCGAATGATCCCGTGCCTACGATCATCGAGACGAATGAAGGCGCGATGCATTTTCAGAAATATCTAGTGAAGCGGCGCGCGGAGCCGGTGGTAGAGGGGATTCGGTTCGCGGGTGTGGAGCAAGCGCGGCCGGCGTGCGGAGTGCTCGAGGCGATTCGCGAGGCCGAACGCATTATCGTTTGTCCCAGCAATCCGCTGATTAGCATCGGGCCGATTCTGGCGGTTCCCGGAGTACGGGGAGAGATGCGGGCGCGAAAGGATGACGTTGTTGCCGTGTGCCCGATTGTTGGAGGCAAGTCGTTGAAAGGCCCGTCGGACAAAATGCTGGCTCAACTGGGGTATGAAGCAACGGCGCTGGGAGTGGCAAAGTTATATGCGGATTTCAGCGGAATGTTTGTGATCGACCCCGCAGACAAAAGACACGCTGGGGCCATTTCTGAGTTGGGAATGAAAGTTGCGATGGTCCCCACGGTCATGAAAACGCTGGAGCAGAAACGCGAGTTGGCGCGGGCGCTGCTGAGTTTGTGAACCCCAATGAGAGTCGAAAGCGCGAAGAGTTAAAGAGCCTAAGGGTGGCGAGTCGAAACAGGAAGGATTGAAGAGCTCAGTGGAAGAGTTTGTCGAGGAAAGTGTGGTATCTTCAAAAACTTCTGAGAAGATGGCGACGGCACTGACAGCGCGCGAATTTCGCAACGCTCTTAGTCAATTTGCGACGGGTGTGACTGTAGTTACCGTGGAGCAGGAGCCGGGGTCGGTGTTCGGGATGACCGCGAATGCGTTTACGTCCGTCTCGCTGGATCCGATGCTCATTCTTGTTTGCGTCGAGGAGCGCGCTAAAATCCTTCCTCACCTGCACAAGAGACAAAAATTTGGGATCAGCGTGCTCAAGCAAAATCAGCGGGCGCTCTCGGAGTACTTCGCGCAGCCCGAGCAGAATGCGGAGGCGGAACATCGGCTGGCCTTGCGATATCGTTGGACACCCGAGGGGGTTCCCGTTCTGGAAGACACGGTCGTGCAGTTGAGCTGCAACGTTGTGTCTGCGCACGTAGCCGGGGATCACACGATTATTGTCGGAAAAGTAGAAGATGCCGAAATTCAGGGCGGGGAACCGCTGCTTTTCTTCCGTGGCGAGTACCGTCACATCGCGCGCCAATAAAAACAAGTTCTAGAGTCGAAGAGTTCAAACGTCCAAGGGTTGCCTACGTCAGGTGCATGTCAAAGGATGTGAGGGGTCTAGAAATCAGAACCGGCGACGGGCGCCCGACGAGCCATCTCCTATCTGAATAGTTTCCATTGGTTGTGTGCCGTTCCACAGTGTATTCCACCCCTTGCCGGAGCAACCTGCAGCTTAGGGGGCGCGTATTCGCCAGCCCCCTGGGTGTTTGGAAAACCGAAAAAGGTGTTGAACGGCAGCGGCAGGCTACGTCAAGTGCACATCGAACAATGTGAGCCAATACTGGAAGGACTGAAGAGCGAAACCGCAGAGGATGAGCACGATGCCGAAGGCTCCAAGGCGGCGTTCGGGGAGATTGTCGGCGTAGTATTCGATGTACGGATTGATTGTAACTCCTACAGCCGTAACGATGCCCGTCACCAAACCCACGCGAATCGCAAGGGACCAGGCGTGATCCACATGATGGATAAAGGCGCTACAAAGGAGGGCCGAAGCGATGTAGCCGAGCGTGCGGAGAACCGTTCCCTGAAACTGGCGGCGTGAAAGGCGCGGACGGCGAGAGGAGGCATAGTCGAGGGCCGGGCGCATGCCGCGAGAATAGGCGAATATCTGGCCAACGGTGATCAGCCCTGCGAATGAAGCTGCGAAACCGAAGCCGACGGTGCTGTACAATCCGGCCCCGACGCCGAAGCCGCGGATGGCGGCAAACACCCCTTCGCAAGGCAAAGAATAATGATGCAGCCCGCGCGCAGCGCGATTGAGTTCGATCGATATGGTGATGCCGGTTGCCAAGCCGGCGGCTACACCAAAAATGAGCCCAAGTCCCAAGCCATAACCGACACCGAAGACAAGGGAGTACGTGACTGCGCGGGTGAGCAGCCGCAAAGGGCCGTGCTGTCCACCTAGCAGGTCATAAGCAAGGTAGAGGCTGCCTACCACGTCAAGGCAAGTTCCGGTGATGCTGATAGCTGCGAGCGCGTGGTGGTCCATTTCGAGAATGGTGATTATGCCCTGTTCACGGGTTCCTTTGAAGGTGAACCACGTGCGAGGTTGAAAGTCGAGTCCGTGGATGCGTTTGTCAGTGGTGGCCCGCGAGGGGATCGCGCTTTACGCCATATTCGGCGCCCCATTTGTCCGTCATTTTCGTACGGATTTCCCAGAGTTCGGGGAAGAATTTGTGGCGGATGCCTTCTTCCAGAATTTCGACGGGCCGGCCCTTCAGCGATTTTGCCGCAAAGCCAATCGTTCGATGAATGAGTTGCATGTGTTCGCTGCGGAACTTTTGGAAGAGTTCGTCAAATTCGGCGAGCGCTTCCGCAACGACGTAGGCGTCGCTGTGGGAGTACTCGGTGTCGTAGATTTTTTCGATGGTTAGCCCGTGTTTCTTCAGGTAGTGCGTTTCAAACGAGTTCCACAGCGGCTGATACATCTTCAGCAGAACGCGGAAGCCGGGCGATTCCTGGCCGCTGCCGTTGCCGAGGCGTTTGCGAATCTCCTGATATTCCTTGGGCGACATCGTTTCGAGCAGAGCGAGTTGTTCGTTCATCAGTTTTTGAGCGATGTGCACGCGGCGAAACAGAGTGATGACGCGGTTGGTATTTTCCTGCTGCAGGTATTCGTCAATGTCCAGAAGCGTGTAGGCAATCAGCTTCATCCACAATTCTTCGATTTGATGGACAATTTGGAATTGAAGTTCGTCCTGGTTGCAAAATTCTTCAAACCTGCGCTGGCAGGAAAGGAGCGCTTTCGTGTTCAGGTAGAGTTCGTAGTCGAGTGTGCCGTCACCGCCCATCAGCGCGTAAAAGTGTTCCCGGTTCATTGCGCCTCCTGCGACGCAGTTCTCTGCGTGGAGCTTCGTTAAGCCGCATGTTACCTAATCTTTGCAAGAGAAGTCGAAGAGTTGAAAAGCCGCAGAGTCACAGAGTCTACAGAGTCTGCAGACACAAAGAGACAAGACCTGATTTGTTCGACTCCTAGAAACTTGAGTTGATAGAAGAACGCCCTAGCGTTCCGAGCTGCCGGAGGCGCGCGGGGATTCGGCGGAATCGCCGGTTTCTTTGCGGTGGCTCTTCACTTCACGCAGCGCGTAGATCGGCTTGTTTTGGGATTCGTAGTAAGTGCGGGAAGTGATTTCTCCAAGCAGTCCCAGCGACAAAAGCTGTACGCCGCTCAAGAACAAAACGACGGCGAGCAGCATGAGCGGCCCGTGCTCGGCGATGGTGTCCGTGTGGTGCAGCAGCTTGTCGATTCCCAGGTATGCGGCAATGATCATGCCCGAAGATATGCCGGCCATGCCGAGCACGCCGAAGAATTGAAGCGGCCGCGTGGAATAGTCCAGCAAAAATTTTACGATGAGCAAATCGAGGAACACGCGAATGGTTCGGCCGATTCCGTAATTGGACTTGCCGGTCTTGCGCTCCAAGTTTTCGATGGGCACTTCGGCGATTTTTGCGCCGCTGGAGCTGGCCAGCGCGGGAATGAAACGGTGCAGCTCGCCGTAGAGCTGAATCTCTTGGATGATTTCCCGGCGGTAGGCCTTAAAGGTTGTTCCGAAGTCGTGGAGTTCGAGTCCGGAGAGTTTCGCCATCATCCAATTGGCGATGCGGCTCGGAAGTTGCCGCGTAAGCCAGGCGTCTTTGCGCTGATAGCGCCAACCGCTCACCAGGTCGTAGCCTTCCTCGATCTTTTCCACGAAGCGCGGAATTTCTTCGGGATCGTGCTGCAGGTCTCCGTCCATTGAAATAATCACTTCGCCCCGCGCGAAATCGAAACCGGCTTTCAAAGCCGCGGTCTGCCCGAAATTGCGGCGCAAGCGGACGATGTTCACGCGGCGGTCGTGTTCGTAAATGTCCGAGAGGACTTTAAAGGAATTGTCCTTGCTCCCGTCGTCGACAAAGATCAGCTCGAAGGGCTCGCCGATTCCGTCCATCACCTCGGTGAGTTTCATGTACAAAGGCGGGATGTTTTCCTGCTCGTTAAAGAAAGGAACGACAATCGAGAATTGGATGGGCGAATCGCTTCTCATCAGAAATTTCCAGGCACCCCTTCACGCTCCCTGAGTGACGAAGCCATAGTCTATCAGGCGAATCCCCTGGGAGGCGACAAGATTTCGGATCCGGGTGTCGGTAAGTATCTCCAGTTCTTTCCGGCGCGAAGCTTGCAGGCGGGTGGCTGTTTTTTGAAGAACTTCGTCGGCGTAACCTGGATGGCACATCAGTTCGGTAGTGCCTTCGGGCAAATTCTTAAGCAACCGCTCGACGCCTTCGAATGTAAGCTCTCCGGTTTGGGCGATACCACAAAAATAGTCGGCCGTGGCAATGCCCATGCGTGCGGCTTGTATGCGAGCGTCGCGGGCGAGCACCTTAAGGGCGCGGGCCTGGATACCTTGCTTGATTACGACTCTGGCCCGATGCTGGGAGCCAGAGGCGAGCGCGGTGCGCAGGCTCGATTCCTCCAGCGAGACGCGGATGGCTTCGATGCCGTGTTTCCTTGCCAGCCGCAAGGCAATCTCGAACAATCCGGGTAGCATGTGCACGTGTTTGTGACCATCGAGATGCGTAGGCCGGATGCCCGAGTCGCGCACCTTTTGAATTTGCGCGTCCCACTCTTTTTCCACTTCGTCGAGGACCAGCCTGCGTCGGGCCCGCTTCAACAGCAAGCTCTCGGGGCCGTCGGTGAAGTCTCCATCGTCGTTTAGCAGACTCGTTACGCTTTCGCGGTCGGCAATCGGCACGCCGTCGCTCAGATTCAAATGCACGCCCACGCCCAGGCGGGGAGCCGACTTGGCTACCTTGACGGCTTCCGGGAAGGCCGCCCCGTTGGCAAGCAAGGACGTGCTGGTGACGATTCCGCCACGAAAGGCGTCCCGGATGCCGCGGTTCACCCCATCGGTCCACGCGAGGTCATCGGCATTGACGATCAGGTTTTTCACGACCTGTCCTATTTCAGTGATTTTCCCTGTCCGCTCGTACAGCTATTCTTTTGCGCGTGCATACATTTTCGTACCATTGACCCCTTCGCTGCTCAACTCTAGCATGGCCGTTGAGAGGGAAGAATGCCTCCGAAAGTGCACGAGAGAAAAAACACCTTCGCTCCTGCCACGCCCGGGAAATCCTCAGAGCGGCGCCGCGGCCGGCGCATGAATTCGCGTGTTCCGGTGCGGCTGGAATGGGACGAAGTGTCCGGCAAGCGCTCAAGCGCGGAGGCTCACACGCGGATCATCAATCCTTATGGCTGCATGGTGGTCCTGGCGCATGCCCTGGGGCTCGAGCAGCGCGTGGCGCTGACGAACCTGGCCACACACTCGAGCAACGCGGCCATTATCGTCTGGAAAGGCCAATCGCGGCCCGACGGATGGGAATACGGCGTCGAACTGCTGGCGCCAGAAATGGACTTCTGGGGACTCGAACTGTGAAGCCACCGCAGCCCGGGGCAAGGCCTGGTATGCCCTCTCCCTATGCGAAGCCCGGCCAGACGCCGACCGTGCGCCCCGCTCTGCAACGGCAGCCGACCGCCGAGGAGCGCCGGCGCGCACAGCGCGTGCTCCTACGCATCCCCGTCCTGGTTCACTTGAAGGGGAGAGAAAAGCCTATCGAGGGGACCACTCATACCGTCAGCGCTAGAGGCGCTATGATCATTCTTCGTGAAGGTTTGGAAGCCGGAACAAAGTTCATCCTCGAAAACGCCAGAAGCCAGCAAAAGATTGAGGTGAACGTCGCACGCCCGGCGCAGCTCAATCAGGAAGGCTCCCTTGTGCCGGTTGAGTTTCTCTCTCCGTCTCCGCAGTTCTGGAACATCTTCTTTCCGCCGAATGTGAATTGAAGCATCCGCCGAGGGTGAGTTCGGCGCAGCGCACTTTCAACGCGCACAGGCTTGTGCGTTGACAAAGGGAAGCGGCCCAAGGCGCGGGCCGCTCCATCCGACGGCTTCAGTACGGAGCTTAGTTAATGGTTAGATTGACCGTCGGCGAACCGTTGGACGCCGCGGGTGAAGCCGTAATGGCAAAGGTTGTCGAGCCGGTAATGGCGACGTTGAGCACACCGCTCTGGGAAGCAGTCGAGTACGCGTCGGCCAGGTAATGAGCGCTGATCGCATGGGTTCCAACCGACAACGTGGAAATGTTGACGGTCGCAGAGCCATTGGCCAGCGTTCCGGCCGTGCCGAGAATGGCCGTGCCGTCATAGAGTTGGACGGAGCCGGTCGGCGTTCTGGTCCCGGTGGAAGTCACGGTCACGTTGAAAGCGACGCTGGTTCCTGAAGCGACCTTCGTGCTGGTCACCGAGATTTTGGTTGTGGTTGAAGACGTCCCGCCACCACCACCGCCGTAACCGCTGCTGCAGCCGAGCGTGAAGCTCAGAATGCAAATCAGTCCAAGAGACACAGCTGTGCGGTAGCGCTTCCTTCCAGCCAGCAAGAGGAGAAGGATTGCGGCAAATCCGGTGACGGCGCTCAGTCTCCACCAGCCTTTGCCTCCACCTGCGATTGGAGCGAGCGTAGCCCACTGCAGCGTACGGTCGGCGGGAAGATTGGAGGCGCTTGTTGACGAAGAAGGCGCTGCAACCGCTACTGTCAAGTTGCCAGTGACTGCGGCCGTACCGGTAACATTAATTCCCAACGGGTTCGGCGTGCAGCTCACACCGGGCGGCAAGTTCGCTGCGGCACACGTTACGTTGACCATCCCCGTGAAGCCGCCGGTGGGGGTCACGGTGATCGTGGAAGTGGCATTGCTGCCCGTTGTGACGGTTGCGGCGCTGCCGCCGATGGTGAAGGAGCCCGAACTTGAGACCGTTACTGTTATAGCGGTTGATGTAGATGCAGCATAGTTTTGGTCGCCGGCATAAGCGGCCGTGATGGAATGCGTTCCGGTCGTGGAGAAAGTCTGCGTCAATGTTGCTGTTGCGCCCGCCCCCACGAGCGTGGTTCCAACCGTCGTGGCTCCCGCGGGAACCGCTGCCACCGTTCCAATGGTGTTCGTCCCATCCTTAAACACGACGTTTCCGGTAGCACCGGTCGCGCTGTTGCTCTGCGACGTAATCAATGCAGTTAGGGTCACCGGCGTTGCGGTCGTTACACCACTTGATGGGCTTGGTGTCACGCCGGTGGCCGTTACGGCCGGGGTGACCATAACCGGGTCGTTCACCGAAGTAGTTACGGCGTTATAGCTGGTGTCTCCCGAATAAGTCGCTGCGAGAGCGTGCGAGCCTCCGGTGAGCTGGATCGGCTGATCTTCGCCGCTGCCCTCACTATTCACCGGGAAAGGACTGGTGCAGCCTGGAACAAGAGGGCTGCACGTAAGGGGGCTGCCGTTGTCGGTGATGGTTACCGTGCCGGTAGCATCGAACGCGCACCCCGTTGTGACGACGGGAGTCACTCCAGGAGGCGTACATGCGTTTGTTGTGCTATTTAGAATGTCGAATCGGAGAATGTACGGGGAGCCGTAGGCGAAAGTCGTCGCATTGGTATTTGTGATTTTACCCGTGTTTGGATCGAAGGTAATGATGCTGTACTGCAGGCGGCTGTTTTCTTTGTTCACCGTGATTGGGACGCCGGCGGAATCACTGGGCGCAAATGTTCCGTCACCTGGATAGTGTGCCGTGACGTTATAAGTTCCGCCTGGCAGAATGACACCGCTGATCGTGGCGACGCCACCCGACAGAGTGCCGCCGTTGTTCCCGGAGTTAGTCGATCCCGTAGGAGTCGAAGGGGCGAGCACAGAAACGTCGCCTGTGGGGGTTCCGGTGGCGGGGGCGACCACCGCCACAGTGACCTTGGCAGTGACCGCAGTGCCATGAGTGATGGTGCCGGGTGCTGAGCTGTTGTTGATGAGCAGGGAGGAAGTGGTTGCATTGAAGTTTCCGACTGCCGTTCCCCATGCGGTGGCCAGGCTGGCGACGTTTACGGATCCTAGCCCTGTCGCCAGGTTATAGGTTGGGATCGAGCCGCTCCCCGCAGCTGCAGTAAAGGCCGGTGTCTTTGTGGCTCCGCTGGTCGTAACCAGCACGCCATTTGTGCTCGCGCTGGTGCTGCTGCAGTTGTTCGTATTGGTCGAGTTCGTGGTGCACGGCACAGAGTTTGTATTCTTCGTCGTGTTAAAGAAGACGCAACCGGACGGAGGAGCTAGGGGTTGCGTCGAGGAGTTGCAAGAATTCGCGGGGGTTTGCGCAATCTTGTAAAGCACGACGTTGGCATTCCCCTGCCGACGGCTTCTGCCCGCAGTTGCTTCTGATTGCCCAATCAATGCAATGATCCCCGCAAAACTGGGGGCTGAAGCGGAAGTTCCACCCGCGCCAAAGAATTGGAAATGCCCGCTGGCGTCAGGGACGCACGAGGGGGGGCTCGGCGGTTGAGGCGTTAGAGCGTCAGCCTGGCATATTACATAAAAGCTCCTGCTGTTAGGACCGTCGCTTGCGAAGAGAGACACGTCGGGCAGGTAACGATGGTTGTCTCCTGCAGCAATCCCGTTTGGCGCAATCCCGCTCTGCCAGGTCGGTTTTGTATAGACCGCGCTAGGTCCGCCGCTCCCCGCCACGATATTTAGCAAGGTCGGGGGACTCGGATTCACACAAATTGTGTTGAGGTTTGAGCTCGTTGCCGTCGCGGCGCAAGAGTCGTTCCACGGTATTTCGTGAATATAACCGAGCGCCGATTCCCGTGTTCCATCTGTGGAGTTTGTCGTGCTCCAGAAAGTCGTTTGTGTTCCAGCGTCGTCGAAGTCGGTTCCGCCCACCGCAATATTAAACGGCGTGGACGCTATGCCGCTTACGGCGATTCCACGAGTGGCAGTTGTTTGCGTATTGAAGTCATCACATCCCGCAGTTCCGTTATCCCCAGCAGAAACCGTCACGGTAATTCCTTGGGCAGCAGCCTGTTCCCAGAGACCATTGATAAAACTGAGAGTCGTGCTGTTCATATTGGCTTCGCAGTTGCCAAAACTCAGGCTCATCACATCATCGGAATTGTTGTCGATAACGTATTCGGCTCCGAGGAAGAGCGGGTCCGAAGTCAGCGTACCTTCGGACAGGATGTAGTGAATCGTGGCTTTCGGGGCCACGGCTCCGGCCCACTGCGTATCCAGATCGGCTTCGCCTTCTTCATCGTTAAATCCAGGGTCGGGGCCGTTGCTTACAACTACCGGATCGTTCACCGGAAGGCCAAACAGCGCTCGAAAATCGTGCGCGTCGGTAACGTCGATATCGGAGAATCCTATGATGGCGATATTGGCGCCCGTGCCGTCCAGGGATGCGGGGATGTTGTAGATTTTTGCAAAATCCGCTGGTCCAACCGCGTAGTTGCCCCCAGAAGTCGTGAACAGAGGGGTCGTTTCGCCCGTCTTTTGAGAGTGCATGAATTGACCGACCACGCGCCGCATCGACTTGCTCGGAAAGTTGTGGAGCGAGACGATTCCTGCCACGACTGGCGTTAGCGCCGCAGGAATCTGCGGATCGCTGGTGTTTGACTGCCGCTCCTCCCCATTAACCGAAAATTTGTGAATCTCTGTATGAAATGCAGAGCGCACTTGCCCTACGTTTCCGGAGAATTCAATCACATTTTTTCCTGGGGCCACGCGGATAGCCGTGAATCCATGAGAAGATAGCCAGCTCGTGACCGTCTGAATGTCCGCGTCGGCAGGGCCGTACAGCGTGCCGAATTGTTGCGGCGTCAGCCATTTGTGGAAATTGGGCGACTTATTGCTCATCTGCTCTGCCATGAACTGTTGCACCGCCGCTTCCTGTTCCGGGCTACGCTGGAGGAGCAACAGCATTCGCTTCATTGGCGTGGCGTCACTTACGACGCCCTGATCAAATTCTGGGCGAGCGAGCGGGTGGACGTTGCCTTTCAGGCGTACCAACTGAGTTTCGTCAATGGCCTGCGAGATGCGCGCGGGCACCGCCGGTGACTGGAGCGCGGCTGCGGCTTGGGCATTCGACTGTGCGCCAGCGCGC
>Ga0126369_10000016_pt1 | contig 92032 bp, 76 predicted proteins | sample PanSoiMetaPlot_1_FD_109646 | JGI IMG/M metagenome (GOLD analysis project Ga0126369, IMG submission 109646) | Tropical forest soil microbial communities from Panama - MetaG Plot_1 | ecosystem: Environmental > Terrestrial > Soil > Tropical forest > Bulk soil | place: Panama | collected 2016-02-17
CGAGAGTGAGTATCCTTAACGCCTGTAGGCATGAAGTGCCCACTGGCACTTAGCCTCCGTGTAACCCCTATACCCTCTCGGACAACCCAAAAAAGCACTAGGCCACGAGCCTCAGATAGACCTTAGGCCCGGCTCAGTTCCGCCTGTCGCGTTCCCCTGCGCATCTTGGCCGCCTTTACGGTGTTGGCCATCAGCATGGCAATGGTCAGTGGACCGACACCCCCCGGTACCGGAGTGATCGCCCCGGCAATCTCGGCGACTTCGGGATGAACGTCTCCAACCAGCGTCGACCCTTTCGCCAGGAAAGTCTCTTCCCGCTTCTTGTTCCCGGCGAAGAAGCGCTCGAACTCGGCACGATCCGTGACCTTATTGATACCGACATCGATCACGGTCGCCCCCGGTTTCACGTACTCGCGCGTAACCATTCCTGCGCGCCCAATGGCCGCCACCACAATGTCAGCCCTCCGGCACACACCCGGCAAATCGCGCGTCTTGGAGTGGCAAACCGTCACCGTCGCATTCGAATTCATCAACAGCATCGCCACAGGCTTGCCGACAATGTCGCTACGACCCACCACTACCGCCTCTTGACCGGCAATCGGGATATGCGACCGCTTCAGAATCTCAATGATTCCTGCCGGCGTACATGGGACCAGTCCCGGACGCTGCGTCGACAAGTACCCGACGTTCATGGGATGAAACCCGTCAACATCTTTCGCCGGATCGACGGCCAGCAGCACCTTTTTCGAATCGACTTGCGGAGGCAGTGGAAGCTGCACAAGGATTCCGTCGATTTCGTCGCGGCGGTTCAAGTCTTCAATCAGCGCCAGCAACTCTTCTGTGCTCGCCGTCTCAGGCGGCGTATGCTTCTCGCTGTAAATACCCAGCTCTTCGCAGCTCTTCACCTTACCCCGAACGTAGACTTCGGACGCCGGATTGTGGCCCACTAGTACAACTGACAGGCCCGGCCGCGTGCCGGCCGCTGTGAGCGTTTTGACTTCTGCCAAAAGCTCCGCCCGTATTTCGGCGGCCATTTTGGTTCCATCCAATATCGTTGCGGACATCAGACCTCGCAAGTCCCTGGCATTTTCTTCGGAACGCGTCGTAACCCAGGGCGGGAACGATTACTCGCGTCCGAAAACCATCTATCAGATTCGATTTGAAACAACTTTGTGGGATGCACGGCGATTCTATCTTAAAGTGCGACGCGGCTCGGTACACTCAAAGCGCTAGAATGGAAGATCATGATCAACCAAGAGTTGCTCAATATTTTGGTGTGCCCAGCCTGCAAAACGCCGCTGGTTTTGAAGGAGAATGGGGAAAGCCTGAAGTGCGGACATTGTCGTCGCGTGTATCCGATTCAGGACGATATTCCGATTCTCCTCATCGACGCCGCGACGATCGACGGTGCCTAATTTTGGCAAGTGGGGGATTCTCACCGCCAAAATGACACAGATTGTCAGTCCGGACACGTTCTGACCCTCTCCAGGAATTCCCCAGTTCCTCCTCCTGATGTTCCAACCGACGATTTTTCATTGGGTTCCGGCACATGTCCCTAGTACTTCAAATTCGCCGTAACAATACCAAAGTTACGGCATCCCAATTGCATGCAACGTACGTGGCTGCCGATGAGTCTAATTGCAGTAAGAAGCAGTAACCGGTCGGAGGTGATGACGGCCATGAAAGACAGGTTCACGGTGACGGAACTGAATGCTCTGCGGAATGACCTTCTGCAGGGGGGGATGGTGGACTCCCGCGAAGCTGCGGAAGTTCTCCAGGTTTTTCTGATGGGTCGTGGCTATGGGGTTTCCCAGGCAGCCGCGATGGATGCAGCCGGTCGCGTTGAGATGGCGGGCTGCTCATTGCCGGTTCTTCAGCGCGAGCTGGAAGGTCTGGCGCTGGTGATGTAACGGGCCCAACAAATCGAGGTTACGGAAAATTGACCCTGTTCTAATTGAGCAGGAAATTTCCGAAGGAAAGCCGGGCGAAACTGCCCGGCTTTTCCTGTTTCTGCTCCCTCTGCAACAGTATCGCCTTGAGTACACCTTGCCGCAGCTCTGCTGTGGTAGAGTGCTGCCGGAGTTCAATCCTAATTTCCCACCGCGAGGTTCAAGTTCCCATGAAGAAAACTGTGTGCGCGATTTTGACTGCGAGCATGATGACTTTCGCAATGAGCCTTCCGACCGTCGCCCAGAACAAAGACAGCGTGAAGCTCCAACGGGTTCAGATGGGAGACCAAGGTCGCCATCCCGAAATGGACGCGGCAATCAGCCACCTCCGCGAAGCCAAGAACAGCTTGGAACATGCCAAGCACGACTTCTCCGGCCACCGCGCCAAGGCCCTTGAACACGTCAACGAAGCACTCGAAGAGTGCAAGCGGGCGTTGGAGTCGGTGAACCACTAAGGGCTGCTCGTCGGAAACAGGGGATGCCGCCCGGTGTCCCCTTTGTCTTTTGCGAAGTGATTATCGTGACCAGCCCGGACGCGTCGCTCGATTACTTTCGGCGCGTCACTTTCCGGCTCTGGGTTCTTCGCCCTTTCCCGCCGACAATGAGCGCAATGAATAACCGCTCCGCCCAGCTCGGGACGTTGCTCGTGTGCATCTTCGCATTGCCATTCCTGGCATTCGGGCTGTTCGCTCTCTCGACTTCTATCCGGCAGCTGATTACCGGAGAGGGTAATGGATCGGCTGCGCTCGGCTTGGTCTTCGGATTTGTATTTTCCGGCATCGGCCTCGGCTTGATGTTCGCGGTTGTTTATGGTCGCAAGCGCTTGCAGCGCCAGCAACGCCTTCAGGCGGAGCACCCCGCCGAACCGTGGTTGTGGCGCGACGATTGGGCACAGGGGCACATCGCCAGCAAGACTCGCACAGGCGTCGTCTTTTATTGGGTGTTCGCGCTGTTCTGGAATGGCGTCTCATTTCCGATTCTGTATTTCATGCGCGACGCCCTGGAGAAAAAAGGGCCAATCGTCTACGTCTCGTTGCTCTTTCCCCTGATTGGGATTTTTCTTTTCATCCACGCTATCCGCCAGACCATCGCCCTTTTCGAATTCGGCAAGACGTTCTTTGATATCAGCTCGCTGCCAGGTGTAGTCGGCCGCCACCTGAAAGGAACGATTCAGGCACGCCTTCTACATCCTCCCGAGCACGGAGTCCAGTTGCGATTGTCGTGTGTGAATCGCGTTGTCAGCGGCTCCGGAGATAGTCAGTCAACCTCTGAGAAGATTCTGTGGCGTGATGAATTGAGCCTTTCGCCCGGCCAGTTATATCCCGGGCCAACCGGTACTTCGATTCCAGTTGATTTTCGGATTCCTTGGGACGCGCAACCGACAGAAAAACGTGATGCGCGCAACGAGATCCTATGGCTGCTCGAAGCAATGGCCGACGTGCCCGGCGTAAACTATCACGACGTCTTCGAAGTTCCCGTCTTCCGCACGCGCGATACTCCTTCACGGCCGCAATCGGCGACTACGGAGGTAGGAGCAATCGCGCACAGCATCGAACGCCCGGTGCAATTGTCTGTACAGGTACGTGAAACCGGGAACGGAACTGAATTCTATTTCCCTGCCGCACGCAATCGCACTTTTGCGATGAGCACCAGCGCGTTTATGCTGGTCTTCAGCGCGATCACCTATTTTCTCTCTCGCTCGAAAGCACCGTTCATCTTTCCGCTGGCATTCGGATTTTTCTCACTGCTCCTTCTCCACATTGCAGTGCAGATGTGGCTGGGAACCTCGCGCGTTATCGTGGGCAATGGGGTATTGAGCGTGCAATCAGGCCTCGCAGGAGGAGGGAAGATTCAGCAGATTCCATTCGCCGAGATTTCGTCGATCAGCGACCGGATAACAGCCCAGCAGGGCAGCGGTACCGGCACTCCTTACTACGATATTGAGCTCTCACTCCGCAATGGAAAGCGAGTCACCCTCGGACGCACCCTGCGCAGCAAGCAGGAAACCGAGTGGCTAGTCTCCGAGCTGGGGCAATTGACCGGCCTGCAGGCAAAATCCACGGCGGCAGGAAGATAGCAAGATTTCCCTTCGAATTCCTTCACGCGATTTCTCGGGACGGCTCTGAGGGTTTGCGGAGAACTCAGAACTCTGGAGCAGCTACCTGCTCCAGACATTCCTGTTGTCCAAGGCCCTGTTCACAATTTCTCTACGATATTGTGCAACTCCCGAGCAATTTCTTCAGGGTCGGTCTCGGCCGCAAACTGCACCGGACTCCCAATCTTCACCCGGATTTTTCCTGGCGCCGCGAATTTCTTTCCGGCTTTCTTCAGCTCGAATAGCCCATCGATCCGCATTGGCACAATCGGAATCTTCAGATTGTTCGCCAGCAGTCCAATGCCCGAACGAAACTGCCGGAGCTTGCCATCTTCGGTATGGCGACCTTCGGGAAATACCAGCACGCTGTAGCCGCGATCGACGGCGCCGCCTGCATAGGCAAAACTTTTGCGGAAGCCGGATTGGCGCGGCAATGGAAACAGGTTCAGGAGCGCCACTCCGAGCGCCCACTTCACTTGGTCGTACATCCGGCCAAGAAGCCAACGGCCATTCTCCGGGGACCGCAATATTTCGAGCGCCTCGCCTCCTGTTGCCGTCGCCAGGCGATGGCGCAAGCGCGCCGGAAGCACCGTCTGCACAAAACCAACGTCCACGTCGCCGATGTGATTCGAGATAACCAGCACAGGCCCATGCACGTCGCGCAGATTTTCGCGCCCCGACACTCGGGGCCATCCCAGCAGGAACACCGCCGGACGGACCAGCAAGTAGTGCGCTGCCAGCCGTACCCACGTTGCGGGCCAACGCAAGGTCCAGCGGGGATAATGAAATTGTCGACGCTCGCCTCGCTCGCCCTGCAAAAGCTTTTCCAGATCGCTCACCGTGGAGGCCGCCGCAAATTTCGTTTGGCTTAAGTCGACCTGGTAGCGATCCTCAAGAGCGCTCAGCAATTCCACACGCTCCAGAGAACTCAGACCGAGTCCGCCTTCGAGATTCGTGTCGGCCGCTAGATTCTGTGGCGCACGCCCGGTAATTTTCGTCAGCAACTCCGACAGTGGGCTAGCCGCACTCTCCACCGGTTGACCCTCGAGGCTTGCCGCCACCGCCTCGCGGATCACGTTCCGGCGGGGCTTCTGAGTCGACGTGCGTGGGAAATCTTCCTCCGGCCACACAAACCATTTCCGCATCCGCTGAAACTCCGCGAGCCTTTCATTGGCGCGGCCGACAATCGCCGCCGCATCGTTGTTGTGATCACTTAGAATCAGCACGGCGCACGCTTCAGCATTTCCGCCACGCTCCAAACCGACGACCACGCAATCCCGCACTTCCTTTTGCGCTCGCAGAGCAGTCTCAAGATCTTCCGGATACACATTCATCCCCGCGGGCGTGACAATCACCTCTTTCTTCCGGCCCTTGAAGAAGAGATTCCCTTGCGCGTCGAGCGCGCCGAGATCGCCCGTGCGATACCATCCTTCGTCGCCCGCCACAGATTGCAACTCGCGGCCATTCCAGTAGCCGCTCGCCACGCCGCTTCCGCGAACCAGAATCTCGCCATCCTCCGAAACCTTAATTTCCCGGCCTGGTAACACTTTCCCGATCGACCCTTGGCTCGTGCGAAACGGGTGATTCAGGCTGATCAGCGAAGTTGTCTCTGTAAGGCCGTATCCTTGCACGACCGCATACCCCAGTCGAAACCAGAATTGTTCGGTTTCCGCCTCCAGTGCCGCACCGCCACTGATCATCGCCCAGAACTTCCAACCGAACTGGCGACGAATATCGCGGAAAATCCACCATCGATGCAGGAAGTGTTTGCCTTCGGCTCGGCGAAATCGCTCCGCGAACCTTTCTCGCTGACCACGATCATCGAAATCGCGTTCAATTTCTTGTTTTAACGATTCGAGCATACGCGGCACTGCGACCAGGACGGAAACGCGTTCGCGCCGGATCGTCGCCATCACTTCGGTCGGGTTCAGCGTCTGCTCAAAAACCACAGTCCCACCAAGTAGTGGAGGAAGGTAAAGCCCGAGAAATTGGCCGAATACGTGGCTCAATGGCAGCAGGTTCAAAAAGCGGACTGGATGTACCCATCGTTTGTACTTTCGATACTTCTCAATCTCACGTTCGATCGGTTCGATGTTGCCGAGCACGTTGCCATGGCTGATTACCACTCCCTTGGGGTCGGCGGTTGTGCCGGAAGTGAATACGATTTGGAGAATGTCGTCCTTGTTGATCGCTGCTGCGGAATACAGAGCAGCGGACAATCCGGCCAAAGTCGCGCGGAGATCTTCCAAGACCAACGTCGACTCGGAGGATTGAGCATGAGCGCGAGAGCAGACAGTCAAGGGCGCAGCGATTTGTGTGCGTACGCGTGCGACGAAATCGGGGTTCGCCGCGTCATCCATGGGCACCACGGCGACCCCGCGGAGCGCGCAACCAAAAAACACGCTCACCCAGGCGGCCGAGTTCGGCCCCCAGAGGAGGACGCGATCGCCTTTGCCGATGCCGCGCCGCTCGAGTTCACGCGCTATTCGGAAGGCGAGCTCTGCCACATCGCGATAACTCCAGCGCGAATGTCGGTATCCTTGGGGCTCGATGTAGGCACATTCGCTGCCAAGGCGCGTGAAGTTCTCGAAGTAATCGAGTAGAGATCGGCGCTCCATCTCTAGTGATCGTAGCGCGTCACAGAGCTGCTGCGCTCGCGCACAAGCTGTTCATGTGCTTCGCTCCCTCGCTCGTGAGCAGTTGCAGGAAGGCCGAAAGATATTCCGCGCGGGGCTGATTGCGCAGCGTCGCCACATACCAGCAGCGGCGGAAGCCTTCGTCGCCCATCGAGCGCGCTACAACTTTGCCGCTCTCCAGTTGCGGCGAAACGGCCCAACGTGCCAGGAACGCGACGCCTACCCCCGCCGCCGCCATCTCAACAATCGCCTCGGTCAGCGGAATCTCCATGATGCGGTACGGTTCCACTCCCGCAGGCAACATGACCTTGTTAAGCAAGGTGCTCTCCTCGCGTGGCGGATAGAGCAGCAACGTTTGGCGAGCGAGATCTTGCGGTTCGAGGCTGCGCCGTTCGGCCAGCGGGTTCTCAGGAGACATGATGACCATCATCTCGTCATCGCAGAGTGGAGCTACTTGCAGGCTCTTGTGACCCGAGTTGCTATTGATGATCGCGACATCGAGCCGCCCTGCCAGCAGTTCCTCCACCGGACTGTTGGTCGCCTCCATGTGAATGCTCAACTCAACCGAAGGATAGCGGGCATGGAACTTCGCCAGAAGTGGCGGCAGCCAGTGATAGCACGTATAACATTCGGTGCTCAGGCGGATGAGACCATGTGTCTTCCCGTTTCGGGCGCGTAATTCGCACTCCGCCTGTTCCAGTTCAAGCAGAATGCGGCGCGCCGACTCGAGCAGCTTGTTGCCCGCCGCCGTGAGCGCCATCCGTTTGCCCAGCCGCAGAAAAAGAGGCGTCCCGAGCCGCTCTTCCGCGTCCCGCAGTTGGTGACTGAGTGCAGATTGCGTTAGATGCAGACGCTTGCTGGCCGCGGTTACGCTCTCTTCATCCGCAACGGCCGCCAACAATTTCAGGTGTCGAATCTCCAGGCTCACTTCCATGACTTATGACCGCCCTTCATCGCCGCGATGAGAACAAACCATAGATCAGTTCTAAGAGTACGTCTGTCCAATGCTTTGTACGCATTAAGCATTTGACGGCAAGAAACAGAGTGCGGAAACAAAACTTTCGCTCCAAGCTTGCCTGACGTTACCGGCTCGACGAACACTTAGGAGGATGTATGAAGTCTGCTGCACGTTCGTTCACATTGTTGTTGATGGTAGTTGTTATGTCACTCGCGGCGTCCGCCCAGTCCCAAGAGTCTTCGACGGTCATTAAGGTGAACATTCCGTTCGACTTCGTCGTGGGTGGCCAGACGTTTCCAGCCGGGCAGTACTCCATCGGCCAGCCGATGCAACATTTCATCGTGCTGCGGGATGCGAGAAATCAGGCCGTGGCGTCCGCCTTCACGCATTCGGTGGTTGCTTTGAATCCTGCCGAACTTCCAAAGCTGCGATTCGAGGTCTCGGGAAACCATCACCTGCTTTCCGAGATATGGCAGAGGGGCGATAGCTCGGGTGAACAACTCGCGCGTGCTAAACGCAGTTCCGGTTCGACGCAGGTTGCGGAAACCAAGACGCCACCTGCAGGCCAGCCTTGAATTGTTGATGTTTCAACAAAAGGGGGAAATTCGATGAGCACAGTAGCAATGGTTGCCAACGTCGCGGCGGAATCCAGCCAGCATGTGCAGCAGGTCGTCCAGTCCGCGGAACAGGAGTTGATGCAGCTTCTTGAACATCGCGCTCAGACCGTCAAGCGAATCGGCACGATAAAACAGACGCTACTCGGTTTGGCGAAGGTTTTTGGCGATTCCATCCTTACTCCGGAGTTGCTGAACCATCTCGGCCGCGGTACTCCACGCAAGCAGCCCGGCTTCACACGAGCCTGTCGCCTCGTGCTGATGGAGGCCGGCTCCCCGCTCGACGCGCGCCACGGATGCCGCGAACTTGAGAAAAGATTTCCGGACCTGTTCGGTCGCCACAAAGATCCTGTGGCCTCAGTCACGACAGTCTTTAATCGGCTGGTCGGATACTCCGAGGCGCGGTCATTTATCGGCCCAACTGGCCGGCGCATGTGGGAATGGGCAGCGGAACCGGGAGAGATTCGCATCTCCCGTCATATGCCGCCCTTGCAAGAGGCACGCCCCGCGTCTGTCGAGACGTTGCGCCAGTAGCCGGTTTTCGTTTGTTGCTTCAAGGATGGATGGCATTCCCCCGCCATCCATCGTGCATACCCCCCCTGCAGCAACTTGCTCACCGCCCGGTTTCATAGCACAATTCCAAAGCGTTTTTTCGAATACGCTCGCTTGTGCGCCCGTACTCACTCCATCGACGGCTCTTTACGGTTGCGATCTGCTCGATCCTGATCGCCTGCCAGCCGCCTCCGCAAACGCCGGAACCGGCCGAGACGCACAACGCCGCCCCCGAATCGAAAGCGGCCAGCGCTGGTGCGATTCGCGATCTCACCCAGGACGAAGCTGCGGGCGGCCATGTATTGCGTAAGCATGTCGGCCGAACAGATGACGAGTTGCGCGAACGTCTGCGCCGCGAGCGGAATATCTCCGGCGCGTCGAGTTACATAGATCGCCCCACCGCCGAACGCGCAATCGGCATCGCCATCGCCCAGAATCACGATCGCATCCAGCGCTGGCTCAATCGCCCCGGCGGACACCCTAACCTTACGCTGGACTACGACAGCGATCAGCCCATCGGACGCACCATGAATCGTGGCGACAGCCAGTCACGGCCCTGTTCACACGCTTTAATCGTTCTTAAATATGCCGAGCCCAGTTATTACATTCTGACATCGTATCCGGAGTGTCGCTGATGAGTGCCAATCCCTTAAACCCCAAGAAAGAAGTCAACGCCGCAAACTTTCCCGCGCTGCGCTCATTCCTGCGCGGCTACTTCCATGAGGATGTCGCTGACGAATATGGAACTCCGACGGAGGCGGCGGAGCAGTTTTGCGAGGATGCCGAAACCGATGAGCGCACCGCCGTCGCCCATGAGTGGACAGAGCTTATTCAACTACTGGGCGCACAATCTCTCGCCGAAATCAATAAAGCGCTCACTACGAAACTTGGAGGCTCGGTGCGTCTGAGCGAAGAGGAATTTCAGCAGGTCACACAGGTGTTTGCGCGCTGCTTGTCAGTCAAGCACCGGCACTGACGTCAAAAGGAACAGCGGACGGGCAAAGCTGCCCACTACGCTATCCTCGTGCCATGAACGAAGCCGCTTCCCCACTGGCGATTAAGATACGTCCAACTACTTCAGCCGATGCTGACGCGATCGCCCGCGTGTTCCTCGAAAGTGCCGAGTATCATGCGAGGCTCGATCCTGAACGCTATTCGGCTCCCGCAGTCGAGACAATATCGGCACGATATCGTGAAGGGCGGCAGCATCCAAGGGATGAAAGGAGCATCACGCTGGTCGCCGACGTCAGCGGTGAAGTCGTTGGATTCATTGACCTCCGACTCGAGCACTCGCCCGACCCAATGCATCGGGAAATTTTGTACTGCGATATCGCAGAGTTCGCAGTAAGCGATCGTCACCAGAATCAAGGAATCGGTCAACGACTGCTTCAAGCGGCTGAAGAGTGGGGGCGCCGGCAGGGTGCGGAGTTCGCCTCTTTGGAATATCACGCAGCAAACTCTCGTGCCGGCTCGTTCTATCAGCAACGTATGGGCTATCGCCCCGCACACATCATTGCCATCAAACGACTCTAGCGCTGAGAACCGGGAGAGCCAGAAACTACGAACTGATACCTAACCTTCCCTCCCAACGCCCAGCGCATCCGCCACCCGGTTGATGTAGTTGAACCAGGCGGCAATCAAGGTAATCTGCAAAATTGCTTTGTCGTCGAAGCCGGCATCGCGCAGCCGCTCATGATCGTCCTTCCAGACCTTGGTTGCATCCTTGGTAAGCTTCACGACATAGTCAAGCATTGTGCGCTCTTTTGGCGTAATCGGCGCTGTCGTATAGTCGCGTTCCAGCGCTTCCACCATTTCCTTATCCAAGGTCACCCTCCGCAGAAACTCTGCGTGCGATTCGATTCAATACACGCACCGGTTGGTGACCGAGACCATGGTGGCGATCATTTCATGGTGACGCCGCTCGAGCGGAAGGTCGGGAGACATCAGTGCGCCAAACGTGGCGAAGGCGTGATAGAGCGCTGGCGGAATCAGCGAATGCGATGCAGTGATCTGCGAGCCCCCGCCCTCCGCCGGATGAACCGGTACCCCGTACTCTTTCGGGTACAGTAAACGCTGCGCTTCCATAGCTTTGCGGAGTTCGTCGTCCGCTTCCGAAAGGGGGATAGTGCGAATCCACGTCATCGTTTTGGCTTGCCCTCATCCTAGGGTGCGCCTACAATTCTGGCGTCCCAACAACCTACATGCTCGCCATCACAGTTGCCAATAGCTGGAAAACGCTATCAGGCGGGCTGGAACGATTCGTCTCGCGGACTGCGCGCGGAGGTTGAATCGATGACCTACATGCTCTATCGCGTCACGTGCCGTCTGCGACGGCCCTGTGCTCGTGGGATTGATGACTTTTCTTCTTACTGCGTTAGCTCGCGCCTGATCTGATCGACTTAGTTAGTCTCTTTGTTTATTCTACAAAACCACAAAACACTTGCCTAAGTCGGTAACTCTTGATAGAGTCCGCACCCATTCGGATCTGATGCGGGCGTGCAAATCCGAAAAATGAGCCAAAGCATCCGGCTGTATGAGCTGGAGCCATCGTCTTTAAAGACGCTGCACGCCGGACAGAAATCGGAGCGATTTCTGCAAGCTTTCCCCGCGAATCCCGGAAGTCTGGATACCCATGGGCCCAGCAGCATCGACTTGTTTAGGCGGGCTTCGTGTTTAGAGCCCGCTATATCCTCCCTGGCCGAAGGAGGTTTATGCCCACTTCCAGTGTTGCCGTTGCGCGCGACCTTGCCGAAATACGACGTAGTGCCGAACAGGCTCGCCACCTTGATGCGATTGTCGATCGTGAGCAAGTCCAACGTTACCTGAACCCTCCAGCAAAAACACCATACGGCCTCGAGTATGCCTTCTATCTTCTCGGAGACATCCGCGGGCTCAGAGTTCTAGATCTCGGATGTGGCATCGGTGAGAGCCTAATGCCCTTGGCCGAGCGTGGCGCGAACGTCACCGGGATTGACATCTCGCCCGATCTGATTCGCCTAGCCCGGCAGCGAATGGACTCAGTCGGCGCCAAAGTGATGCTCACGGTCGGATCGGCTTATGAGACCGGCCTCGCCGATGAGTCCTTCGACATCATCTTCTGCAAAGCAGTAATTCATCACTTGGAAATTCAACGAGTTCGAGCCGAGATGCTACGTATTCTCAGGAAAGGAGGATGCATCGTATTGACCGAGCCGGTCCGATTCTCGGGAACTTATGCACGCGTGCGCAAAGCTTTTCGCCCGCACGCCAATATTTCGGAGTATGAGCATCCACTGACCCGGCAAGAATTCGATTGCATGACAGCGGGACTCGGGGTTGAGGGTCTGCGTTTCTTTCGTTTGCCATTCGTTCCGCTCGTCGAACGCTGGACTCGGCAAACCAGCCATAGCGCACGGACGATCAGCGCATGGATCATCGACGCACTGCCGCCGTCGCGCCATTTCGCCACCTCGGCCGTGATGCGACTGAGAAAGCGGCAAATCGCGGAAGAACCGGCGGATCGTCTTCTCACTCGAACGATCCGCCAACCATCACTTTTACGGGATTAACTTGAACACCGATCCAAAATTGGTCAGTGCGTCCCCTTTGGTTGTTCCATAGAGATTACCCGCGCTATCTATCACCAAGCCCGCTTGGGGAAACTTGCCCGGCGTACCTTCAAAGTTGTGCAGCACCATTTCGTGGCCGGTCTTATCAAGCTCGAAAATCGTTCCGCAGCCGCTTCCGTGGTTGCACGCCAAGTCTCCGCCCAACATGGTCGTGCCGTATAAGTTGTCAGCTTTGTCACGCACAAGGTTTCCGTACGGCTCGCCGCCATCAGGTCCACCCTTGAAGCTGTACAGAACGGTTTCTTTTCCCCCGCTTTCGATCTTGTAAACCGTACCGAAATTGTTCTTGCCCCCAGAATCCGTGGTGCCATACAAGTTGCCACCTGCATCTCGCAATAGTCTTCCGTGCGGCTCATACCCATCGCCCGCAGCGCTGAAACGATGGAGCACAGTAAACTCCCCGGTTTTGTCGATCCTGAAAACGCTTCCAGCAAAGTTGATTCCGGCGCCGGTGGAGCCATAGAGATTACCTTGACCGTCACGGATCAATCCTGCATATGGAAATGCTCCATCATGTCCGTTGAATCGGTGCAGCACTGTTTCTTTTCCCGCCTTGCTGACCTTGAACACAATTCCGCACTGCAGCTGTCGCTGAATGTAGCAGGCGAGGTCGCCCCCATTGGGAGTGGTTCCGTAAAGATTGCCGGCGCCATCGCGCACTAAACCACTCGAACCATTTTGTCCGTCCGTGCCACCCTTGAAGTTGTACAGGACCACATCATTCCCGTCCGCGTCCACTTTGAACACGGTTCCAAGATTCGCCGTTCCGCCAAAACCGGTAGTCCCGTAGAGATTTCCCGCTGAGTCCAGCACTAGCGGTCCACCCGCAAATGCCGCGTCCGGCGATCCGTCAAACGCATAGATCACGGAAAACTCGTTGGAGGCATCAATCTTGAAAATGGTCCCGCAACCCTGTCCAGAGCTGCAGTTCATGTTTCCGCCCTGCCAGGTCCCTCCATAAATGTTCCCATTGCCATCCAGTATGAGATCGCTGGGCAGGCCGCCATCCGACTTGTCGGTAAATTGGTGCAGCGTGGTGAACGTCTGGGCGGCTCCGAGGAGGCCCGTGAATACAAGAAATAGCCCTGCCAATGCCAAACGCGATGCAGACTTGCAGATCCAACTCGAACAACACGTTGACTTCATTGCCTGATTCCATCCTTGTCAGTAACTGAGCCGTACTGAATGGCGACAAATGGATGCGTAAACTCATCTGACCGCTGTAAGGTGAGTTTGGTAGAGCACTCCTGTTCAGCTGGTGTGTCGTGCAAGCTGCCGACGCGCGCGAGGACTGCTTTTTCCGACCCCGCAAGTACACTCCCCTTTGGTAACCCTTGGTAACCATACAGTTCGCCCACACCAGCCTTACAATGACCTCTACGTGACCAATCTTCGGATGGCCACTGCGCTTTGGCCGGGAATTCCCGGTGTTGTCAGGACCCGATCGGTACGCTTCCAGGAATTCAAGGGCGTTCGGTGGGGCGGAACTCCCAACGCGCCGGTGTTGGCGTGAGGGGTCACAGAAATCTAGGCTGGAGTCCGCAATTCTATGGCGTTCGGTTTCGGCTTCAACAAACAGAAGGTTCTCAGCGCCGCGGAAAAATTTGTCCAGCAAGGCAAGCTGCAGAACGCCATCGCTGAATACGAAAAGATCCTCAAGCACGACCCCAAGGACCTCACCGTCACCAACACGATCGGCGATCTCTACGCCCGCATTGGTGAAAATACAAAAGCGGTCGAGTGCTTCAAGAGTGTCGGGGACGCGTATGCCTCGCAGGGCTTCACCGTCAAAGGCATTGCGATGTACAAGAAGATCACCAAGCTCGCTCCGAGCGTGGATGGATCTCTGAAACTCGCCGAACTCTACACCCAGCAGGGCCTTTTCAACGACGCCCGCGCGCAATACCTTCAAATCGCTGAAGATTTCATGAAGAACGGCGAACTTGACCAGGCGGTCCGCCTTTTCCAGAAGGTCCTAGAAATGGATCCGGAAAACGTGCCGATGCGGGTTAAGCTGGCCGAGGTTTACCTCCGGCTCGGTAAGAAAAAAGATGCGTGGGAAATTTTCAGCGCAGCCGCTGAAGCCCTGCGCACCCGAGGCTCTCTCTCCGCTGCTGAAGATATTCTCCAGCGCATGCTGACGCTCGATCCCGGGAATAGCTACGCCCTTTTGCTGCGTGGGCGGGCGGCTCTCGAAAGCGACGATCCGAAGAAAGCGATTCAGTATCTCGAAAAGGCCGGCGATATTGATTCTCATCCGGACGGATTGCGCGATCTGTTGAAAGCGTATCTCCAGGCCGGTCAGATCTCGAAGGCTGCGCCCATCGCCGACAAGTTACTCAGCGTACACAACAGTCCCGAAGGCCTGTTCCTCGTTGCCGAAGGCCACACCCAGGCGGGCCAATACCAGCCCGGCCTTGAGGTTTACACCCGGAATGCCGATCGCCTGTTGGCGGCCGACTCGGCGAAGTTGATGTCGAGCCTGCACACCATGATCGGCCATGTGCGCGACGATGCTGCAGCTCTGGATACTCTACTCCTTCTTCTCAACAAGGCTGGAGAGAGCACGCACGTTGGCGAAGTCACCGAGTTGCTGGCCCATGCCTCGGTCAAGAATGGCAACCTGACGCGCGCCCGCGACCTATACCAGATGCTGGCCACCATGGAGCCGCAGAACACCATGCACATGCAGAACTATCATCAGGTTCTGGCGCGCATGGAAGAGTCTGCTCCGGGCCAGACGATCACCGCCGAGGAAGGCGCGGTCATCGTCGAAGAATTGGAAGCGACGGCTCCTGTCATCGACCAATCGTATCCGCATGATCTGGCGATTGCGGTGCGCTCTGCTCTGACCGATGCGGACCTGTTTCTTTCCTATAATCTGCCTGACAAGGCGATCGTTCCGCTCCTCGGAGCGTTGCCGCAGGCGCCGCGCGATGTTCGCCTAAACCAGCGGCTGGTTGCCCTGCATACCCGTTCCCAACGCTTCACCGAGGCTGCCGTGTGCTGTCGCACGCTCGAGAGCGTCTACTCAGAGTCGGGTTACCCGGACGAGGGTCAGCGATATGGCGAGTTAGCCGCCCGTTACGAAGCGTGCGCAGGCTCCACGAGTGCTGTCGTTGCTGTTGATTCGCAGACGGCGTTCGCTGCTCCGGCCCCCAAGAAACCCGCGAGCATTCCCGCTGCTCCGTGGCCCACTGCCGAACCTGCGGGCGAAGCGGAAACGATCGAAATTGTGGAAGAGGAGTCTGCGGCTGAACCAGCCGCCGCGCCTGCCCAGGCGCATGCTGAATTCGAAGTCGAGCACTTCCATCCCACATCCAAAACCGAGCCCGCACCTGCGCATGACGCGATGGACCTCTCGGCCGAGTGGGATGATTCGGTTTCTGCCGCGCCCGCCGAAGCCAAGGCAACTCCCAAAGTCGAGGAACACACGGCCGTCGAGTCATTCCACGAAGGCAGCGAAGAAGAAATTGCGGAAACCGTCGAGGAGACTCGCTTCTATCTCGAGCACTACATGTCGGAGCAGGCTCGCGCCTCTTTTGCAAAGCTCCAGACTCTGACCAGGAACGCGAGCATTCTTGATCCGTTGCGCGCCAAGATCGAACACGCCGACGAGACGTCCGCTGAGCCGGACGTCGCAGAGATTACCAGCGCGGAGCCTGAGGAATTCGCCATCGAAATGCAGGCCGAAGCCGAGCCCGCGATCGAACCGCCGGCCGCGCACAAAGAACTCGAAACCCACGCTGCGCCGCCCAAGAAGCAAAAGCCGCAGATTCAGGAACCAGTTCACCGACCGGATGTTCATGAGGAAGAAGCTCCTCAACGAGAGCCCGCTATTGCTGCGCACTCGGCCACTGAAGCCGGAGACTTGGCTGCGCTGGTTGCTGACCTGGAATCCTCGCTGGGCGATTCGTTCCCCGAGGCACCTTCGGCTGAACCGGAGGCGTTGCCCGCATGGCCGAAGGCCGCACCGCAGAAGGCTCCCTCGCGCCCGATCGAGCATCGTGAGGCGACGACCGCGGTTGCGAAAAAGCCTGTCCGTCCGAAACACGAGCCCGAACTAGAACCCGCGGTTGCGCATGCCCAGCTTGCCAGTCCCATTCACCCAATCGAGCCCATAACTCCGCCGATTCCCGTTGCGGCTACTTCGTCGGGTGGCGCCGCTGCTGCTCCGGCGCTGAGCTATGGACCCTCTACGGTCCGGCCGCTGGGAGCGGGCGCGCAAGCCATGCATCCGCAGGCCGGCGTCGATTTGTCGGAAATGTTCGGCGAACTCAAGCAGGAACTGGAAGAAGACACTGCTCTCGGTGACGGCGATCCGGAAACGCATTACAACCTGGGCGTCGCCTTCCGCGAAATGGGTCTACTCGACGAAGCCATTGCTGAACTACAGAAAGTTTGTACCGCCGTCGAGCGCGGACAGCCCTTCTCGCAACTCGTCCAGACATACACCTGGCTGGCCCAGTCCTTCCTTGATAAAGGCGTACCCGAGGCCGCGATCCGTTGGTACGAGAAGGCTCTAACGATTCCGGGCCTCGACGCCGAGGCGCGAGTTGCCATCCAGTACGAACTCGGTTCCGCTTCCGAAACTACTCAAAATAAAGATGCTGCCCTGCGCTACTTCACGCAGGTTTATGGCGCAAATATCGATTACCGCGACGTTGCCGAGCGCATTCAGGCCCTGAAGTCGTAAAATGCCAATGTGGGTAAATTTGCGCTCGGGCTGCGATGCGATCGCCTGCCCACCTCGAAACGACGTTCTCGATGATTTTGGACCCCCGACAACATCCCCTGTCAAAGTCTTCCGAGATACCGGAAGTGAAACCGCTGGCGGAAGGCCAACCGTATGTGCCCGAACCTGCCGCTGGCGCCCCCGAGCGGCCCTCGACGATACGCCTGTGGCTGCGGCGGATTGCCGTTCTGCTGTTCGTGTTCCTGTGCGCCACCATCGGGGTCATGCTCATGATTCTGCCCTGGCGGCCCGAGTGGACCGAAAATCATCTGCTTGTGCCCTACCCGGCGCTGCGGAATTTCGTCGCCACCGGGTTTGTGCGTGGCGTTTGCACCGGGCTTGGCGTGCTCAATGTCTGGATCGGCTTCTGGGAGGCCGTCCAATACCGCGAAGAGGAATGAGTCAGATACACCTCCTTCTGACTTCCAATCGGTGCAGCGAACCAGAAGTGGGGACAAGCAACACCTTGCTGCCGCCGACCATCGACTATGGACCGACGGCGACTGAAGAAGACAACTAGCGACTGAAGACCGACTATTTTTTATGAGCGACCAGCCGAAGCCCAAGTCCGCGCCCCTCGCGTATGAGAACCCGACATTCCTGAACAGTCCGGACGGCCGGCTGCTGCGAATTCTTTCCGAGTACACGGAGCCGCTGGCGCGCTTTCGCCGCGAACAGATTCAGGACACCGTTGTTTTCTTCGGTTCGGCACGTTTTCATAGCTCCAGCGAGGCGAGTGGACATCTACTGCAGGTACAGGGCAACGGCAGCGGCTTACCGCCTGAGCAGCATGCCGGCGAAATGAAGCGCGTGCTCGCGGAAGTCGATATGGCTCGTTACTACGAGCACGCGCGCAAGTTAGCGCACTTGCTCACCAAGTGGTCGAGCCAAATTCCCGCCAAGCGGCGGCGGTTCGTCGTCACCACTGGAGGCGGACCTGGAATCATGGAAGCCGCAAATCTGGGAGCGCATGAAGCTGGTGGCAAGACGATCGGCCTGAACATTAATCTGCCGTTCGAGCAATATCCGAATCCATACATCACGCCCTCGCTGAACTTCGAGTTCCATTACTTCTTTATGCGGAAGTTCTGGTTCGCCTATCTCGCGAAGGCACTGGTCATCTTCCCTGGCGGCTTCGGAACGCTCGACGAGTTGTTCGAGATCCTCACACTTGCGCAGACCGAAAAGCTCGCCAAGAAAATCCTGGTCGTGATCTATGGCAGCGAGTACTGGCACAAGGTCATCAACTTCCAGGCTATGGCAGATGCAGGGGTGATCTCTCCGGGCGATCTTGACCTCTTCAAGATCGTAGACTCGCCCGAAGAAGGCTTCGAATATCTGAAAGAAGGATTGACCAAGTACCATCTCGGACCGCACCCGAAGCGTCCCGCCGAGGCCGCCGCGCCAGAGATCGCTAAGACCAGGCCTTAGGTTTCAGGTGACAAATGACAGGTTTCAGGTAACAGCTAGCGCGTAGTAAGTATGAGCTGTCATCCCTAAGTGGTCGTTCAGTTCCCTCGGGTCCTGATGCCTCGCATGAAGTCTGTTTTCCAGAGACCCGAAACCTGCCTCAGTGATCGGTGCATAGCTTCTCTGCTAACTGGGAACCGAGAACTGGCCACCGCGAACTGCTTTTCTAAAACCACCAGCTCCAGATCCAATCCACACTGGCGTGGGTGATGGCAGAGGCCGGAACGCGGCGGTCCCGTCTCCACGCGCGGCCATAGAAGATTCCCGCAATCGTCGCCAGGATCACGTAGCGCCAGTTGAAGGTCGGCGAGCGCTTGTTGAAGTGTGACAGCCCGAAAAGAACTGACGTGAGCAGCAGCGAGGCCTTGCGCGCGGCGGCGCCGGCGAACCGCGTGGCAAGTCTGCGCTCCAGCAAGTTCTGTACCCATGCGCGAAAGAAGAGCTCTTCCGGGACTGCGATGAACACGAAGATGTACACCCACGCGAGCGCCATCGACGGCCTCGGGACGCTCCAGTGAGGTTGCAGGAATCCGAGTGCCAGCGCTAGGACGATCACGATCGGTGCGAAGAACGCGAGCTCGCGCAGGCCAGCTTTCCAGTCTGCCCGGCGGAAGTGAAAATCGAAGCCGGTGCCTTGCAGCCCGCGTATCACAACAAATCCGTACAGAGCGGCATCGACAAGCAGAAGTTTTCCGAGGCCGGCCAGTCCCGCGGGCCATGCCGGCTCGAGCCAGCGGAGATCGACTGCCACACCGAGCACGAGCAATATCACTGCATCGCGCCAGTTGCCATTCTGCTGAGGATCGGCATGCGCCGCACGCAACAGCAACCAAGCTACCGCGACAGGCAGAACGGTGTAGACAACGAGCCATTGCGGAGAAAACACCTGGTGCGTTAGCGAAACCAGAAGATAAGGCGCTCCACAAACCACCGGGAGCGCAACGCGGAGAGCTGTGGGCCAGCGGTTAGAAACACGCGCTACGCGCTCTCCGGCAAGTCCGAACACAACGGCTGGAACGAGTTCGACGAGCAGGACCGCTAGATCCGGAGCCGTGAAGTGTTGCATCCAGATATGGTAATGCGCTCGCAGCGCGCTACGCTCCGTCAAGCCCGTGACTTCGACACGAAGATGGCGGCAACCCTCCACGGGTGCTGGTCCTCTAAGGGACGCGTTCCCGGGAGGTTTGCCGTGCCCCATTCCCTCCTTCGCTGGCTTGGACTGCTCTTCATTGTTCCTTTTCTAAACATATTTGCCTGGTCACAATGTTTTGATCCGCCGACGCCCGGCATCGTCATCTGTACGCCTAGCCCTGGGTCCACTGTGGTCTATGTTCCGGAAGTATCGGTCCGTTTTACTCCAGAATCCGGCGCCCAAATTAGTCGCATCATCGTCTACGACAACGGACGGGTGATGTCGAACACCGGCCGTAGGCCAGGACGGGGCCAACGTCATTGACGGGGACGTCGTCAACGGCCCGCATCACGTCGTCGTCCACGCCTGGGATACAGCCGGGAATTTCTTCAAGGCGAAAGAGAGCTTCCATGTCGTAGGGGACGGCTACGGATTTTGCAAGGTGCCGAACAGGCTGGGCGTGAATTTCTGCATCCTCCGCGCAATGCCATTTTTGGACTCAACTTTCCGCTGGGTGCCTCGGCTCGCGGTGTTTCCCGGATCAAAGATCTGTCTTTCTATCTTGACGCCGTTCTTCTTTCGAGCGAAGCCAACAATCCCGGGGTTGAGATCCTGATTTCGGTTCCGAAGCAGGGCGTTTCCCATGTCGCAAGGGTGGTGGCGACCGATTCCGGCGGCCACCAATTCACCGCCAGCAAGAAAGTCGAGGCCCAATACACCTACGGCCAATACGACTGCTACCCTGTGTGCGTTCCCGGCATCACCATCGTTGCTCCGCAGTCCGAAGACTATGTCACCGACACGTTCCTTCTGAAGATGGAGATTCAAGATAACCCGAATCCCATCACTTCCATGACCGCCTATCTCGATAACAACAAGATCGCGACTTCCAACGGACCGACCTTGCAGCGGGAAATCAGCGGAGCCCCGCAGGGCACTCACATTCTCACCGTGACGGGAGTGGATACCCAGGGGCTTGTCTACCGTATCCAGGAGAACATCAACATCGCTATATCGAAGTAAGGGCTCTTCGGGAGGCCTATAGCGAGTTGAGCGTGGAAAACGGGTCGATCGAATGTCCCGATAACTCCTCCACTTACCCACACAACAAACACTGGGTTGTGTGGGGCGCCCGATCACTCGAAAACGCCCGCTGGGCGCGGGAAGCGACGGGCACAACATACAACTGGCGGACCCCTACGCACATCCGATTCGCCGGCAGTTTGTAGTTTCGGAGAGGCTATGGTCCCCCGCTCCTGTCGCCGCTTCTCTCGTAGTGTTGCTTCGATCTTTCTTCCGGTTTCCCTTCTTGTGATCCTCGCGGTCGTTGCTGCCGCTGCGACGACCAGCGTGAGTTTCGCGCAGAAGAGACATCAACGAAGCGGTACGCCACCGCTCGAGTAACGGCCGATTTAAATGGCGACGGGATTCCCGATCTGATTGAACCTTAGGTCGGTGGCGAGCGCGAGCCCAGCGGCAGGCAAGTAGCCATCCGCACACTTCGCGAGCTCGCAAAAGTTATAGATGGTGGTGAGCGTCCCGGCGGAGGTGATCTTGTAGACCGTGCCGCAACCTCCTCCACAGAAATTGGAGTTCGAACCGCCGCCGTAAGTTGTTCCGTAGAAGTTTCCGTGCAGGCCCTGTGCCAGTTCGCCCAGCGGCAGATATCCATCAGGACATCCCGACTGGGCGCAGAAACTATAGATCGCGGTCAGCGCGCCCTTGGAAGACATGCGGAAGATTGCGCCCTGGTCGAATGTTCCGCCAAACTGGGTTGTTCCATAAAAATTGCCGTCGGTACCTTGCAGCAGGCGAGCAGCGGGCTGGCGTCCGTCGTCACCGTTGAAGCTATGCAGAGTTTTCAGCTTTCCACCGGCCGAGATTTTGAAGACCGTGCCATAGCCGTATGCACCGCCCGCGATCGTTGTCCCATAGAAGCTTCCATCGGTACCGCGAATCAAACCGGCCCGCGGCGAGTTGCCATCGGGGCAAGCGCTTGCCTGCGATCAAAAGCTGTAGAGGGTGACAAGCTGCCCCTTGGGAGTAATTTTGAAAACCGAGCCACATCCTCCGGCGCGACAAAAGGACGAGACACCACCAGCGGAAGTCGTTCCGTAGAAATTGCCACTCGTGCCCATCGCGAGGGCCCCGAGCGGGGCCGAACCATCGGTTGCCTGGAAGTTGTGCGCCGTCGTCAGAGTCCCGCCGGAGGTGACCTTGAAAATGGTGCCGGAGGCGGTCGTGCCGCCACCCAATGCTGTGCCGTGGAAATTCCCGTCGGTGCCTTGAATCAAAGACGAGTCGGGTCCAGATCCATTGTCCCCGTGGAAGCTGGCGAGGGGAGTAAAGGTCTGCGCGGACAAACCGGCCGCGATCAGAATGCAAAACAGGAAAGCGAAGGTGGCGATCTTCACAATGTGGAACGCGGGTGTGTGCATATGGCTCTCAGCGTTGTTCTCCGTGTCTGTCTATCTTCGCTCTTTTTGGAGTGCGGTTTATGGATTCACTACCTGCTTGACTGTGCCCGAACTGGTCTTGAAATACACGTAGCCAGAGAACTTCGCTTTGATGGTATGCGTCCCGGCGGATAACGACGTCGTCGTGAACGTGGCTACACTGCCTGAAGAAACCCCGGTACCGATTTTCTTGGCGCCGTCGAAGAAACTGATGACGGTTCCGTCCGCAATCGGCCCGCGTTGGCTGCATGTGACGGTCGCTGTAAACGTGACTGCCTGTCCGGCCTTTGACGGATTTAACGACGATGTCACTGTCGTTTTGGTCGGCGCGGGCTTGCTCAGAAGGACCGAAGCTTCGCTGCCGCAGTTGAAACATTCCACCGCTGCCACCAGATCGGCTTGGCCGTCACCGTTGAGATCCGCAATGGCGATCACCGTTGGTCCGCCCAGGGCATCATGATGCCGGACCTGCCCGTTGGTGATCACGGTAGTGAGGTTGCCTTCGCTCACCGCGACATCGGGAACACCATCGCCATTCAGGTCTCCGCCCGCAAGGACGGCGGCAGTGGTTCCGCCGATGCTAAGCGGAAAGTTCGTGGTGAAGCCGCCGCGTCCGTTGCTATAGAAGATGACGACCGAACCCGCGGTTTCGTTTACGTGGCCCAATTTATTGGCGACCAGGATGTCGACATGGCCATCGCGATCCATGTCGGCGAGAGCGAGTCCCTGAGGGAAAAAGCCGCCTGAATCAATACCGAATGGACCGTTGAACGTGCCGTCTCCGTTGCCAAAGAGAACTCCGATTTGTCCATTGACGCGCGGGTTGCGGCTCGATCCCGGCTGCAAATCGACGGCCGCGTCAGGAATGCCATCGCCATTAAAATCGGCGACGACCAGGTAACCATAGCCGCCCGCTACAGAATGGATTGGAGACTTGAACGTCCCATCCCCGTTACCGATCAGTGAGGCGACCCCGTTAACGGTGCCGACGATGGCGTCGAGCTTCCCGTCATGGTTCGCGTCTCCAGTGCCCACTCCATAGGCCGAGCCACCGGTGCTGTAGGTCACTACGTCCTGCAAACTGCCGTCGCCGTTGCCAAGAAGCATGCCCAATAGGCCATCGGAACAATTCGTGCTGCTGACACATGCGTTGACGACAAGGACGTCGGGTTTGCCGTCCTTATTGACGTCAGCAACCGTGAGCGCCGCAGGCTTGTTGCCGCCGCTGGCATAAGTGACGACTGCCTGAAATGTGCCATCGCCGTTTCCGAGAAGAACACCAACCGTGCCGGTCGCGCAGGTGTTGTCGACGCACTGGTTGGCAATGACGATGTCGAGCTTGCCGTCGCCGTTCAGGTCGGCAACTGCGACCGATACTGGGGAGAAACCTCCCGCGGAGTAACCCACAGCATGTGCGAAATCAGCGGGCGGAACGATGGCCCAGGCAGCGGCTACAAACAACATACCCACGGAAATGCTCAACAATGAGAAATAGCCAACCCGCTTCATACTCTCTCCGAAAGGAGTTATAAGGTGAGTGCGCCGCTGCGCTGTGACTCTTGGGGGAGTGACGCTCGCGAGCGCCAATCATGCCGTTGCGCTGGGCAGGCAGTCAAGCGCTAACCTTTGCTTCACACAACTTTACAAAGGTCGAAAGACCTTTCCTACCAGGTCGCGCTCGGAAAAGCCTAGGTCTCGCGAGTTTCCGGCCTCAGACGCACGAACTTTCTCTGTGGCTTGGTGGCCTGGTGATGAGTAATACACCGGGTTTCTATTGGACAGCAACGGGCGGACAGGAATGTCCGCCCTAGACCGGCAACGTGCACAAGCTCAGAAATCTGCCGTGCCCGCACGAAGACTACTGGGTCTTCTTGTACACCGCGCTGGATCCGGCCTGATTCAGAGAGAACTCGGTGACTTTCCCGGCGGCGTCGCGCTTGAAGTCGAGCGTCAGGCCATTCTCTCCCTTCACTGCAAATGTATTGCCGCGAACTGGTTCCAGTTCCCACACCTTCTGGCTCGGTAGCGTGACCGTGAGAACGTTGTCGGGGCGCAGCGTCACTACGAACTTGAAGTCCGCTATTTGGTAGACGCCCGCCATCGGCTCGAGGAAGCCGCGCTCACGCATGCGCCGTTCCGGCATGCGGGTGAAAACGATGTCTTTCACGTTCGGCTCGAGCAAACTTGAAAGGCTCGAGATGTTGCCCTCCCAGTCCGTGTTGAACATGATCTCGGTTTCCTGCAGCAGATCGAGCGGATTGTGCGGCACGCGCCACACGTCGTAGTGCCAGTGCTCAGCGGTCGAGCTCATGGTGTGATACGTGATCTTCAGATCGCGATCGTTGACACGCTCGACCGCAACCATTCCGTAGGCGGGATTCGAGTATTCGCCGACATACTCGTCGATCGGGTGCGAAAACTGTGTGTTCGCGCGACGGGGAACGTAGTTCTTGTCGCGCGCTTCCTCGTCCGATCTCTTGAAGGCGTAATAGCGGTCGAGTTGGCGCTTGCTCCAGTCGACCGGGGCCAAGCCGAGCATGCGGTCAGCGATGTTGTAAGCGAGCACCTCGCGCAGGCTGCTTGCTTCCATGTTGAGAAGAATCACGCTGCCGATATTGTCGTCGGGCAAAAAGGAAATGAGCAGCGAGAAACCGTCGAGATTGCCGCCATGCTCGACGAACTTGTGTCCGCGGTAAGTGGTGACGAAGAGGCCCATGCCGTAATGGGCATATCCGATCTCGGGATCGACGTCGGAGCTACGGATGATCATCTGGGGGCTGATCATCTGCTTAATGTCAGCCTCGGAGATGATCTGGCGGTCGCCGTGCTTGCCGTGGTTCATGTACATGAGCAAGTACTGCGTCATGTCGGAGAGATTGGAAACGATGGCGCCCGCGGGACCGAGAGCTTGGTCGCCGGCGTAGATTTCGGCCTCGTGCACGCCTTCCTTGTCGTCTTTGCGGTAGGGGTGTGCGACGTCGGAGGCGGACTTGAACGATGCGCCGAAGTCGAAGTTTGAACTGCGCATGCCGAGCGGCTGGAAGATGCGGGCGGAGACAGCGTCTTCCCAGGTACTACCCGCGAGCTTGCCGGCGAGGTATCCGGCCGTCATGAACATCAGGTTGTTGTACTGGAACTCGCGGCGCAGATCGCGGTTGGGTTCGAGATAGCGAAGACGCGCATACATCTCTTCACGCGTCAGGCCGGAGCGGTACCAGGTGGCATCGTGGCGCGGCAATCCGGTGCGATGAGTGACCAGATCACGCGGAGTCACGCGGGCGGTCAGCACGTCGTCGTAGAGGCGGAAGTCGGGGAGATATTCGCGGACGGGCTTGTCCCAGTCGAGCTTGCCCTCGGTAGCGAGCGTGCCGAGCGTAGCCACTGTGAATGACTTGGTGATGGAGGCGATCGGGAAGAGCGTCTGGTCGGTGACGGGCAGGTTGCTCTTGATGTCGCGCTGGCCGTACCCCTTGCTGAGCAGGACCCTGCCGTCTTTCACAATGACGATGGCAGCGCCCGGAACTTTCCAGTCCTGCATGACGCGCTGGATATAAGCATCGTAGTCGGCGAGTGGGTCGGCGGCGGTAGCGGCTTTAGTTTTCTTGGACTGCGCAGCAGCAAATGAGACGGTTAGAAGACAAATTATAAGAACGGACTGAAAACGCGGGCGGGTAGGCATCGGTGGGCTCCGTGGGGAACGGAGCATTGTGCCACGCGAGATGAGGTGTGGCAAAGGCAGGAGTGTAGGAAGTAGAGGTCTCTCGATTCGCCGTCGCGTGCGCCGGCGTCGCTCGGGATGGCGGGACCAACGGCTAGCAAGCGCATCTCTCCTGAACCCAGGTTAGCGCCCAAAACCAGGGCGTGAACCCGGGGCACCAAGCATCCACATATATATCCCGCAGTTCTCGAAAAGTAATGGAGAGCCGGTTGTGCCCCTGTTTGCAACTTCCACGGCCCTCGTTCATCATCAGGAAATGCGATTTGGGATGAGGATCAGGTTGCTTGCAGCCCTGCTGGGTGCGCTGCTGTGGACTTCTTCGCCGGCGAGGGCCGGGATCATCGACGATGTCCGGGTGCAGGTCGGCAATAACAATTACTCGGCGGCGGAGTCCGAGCTCCGCGACTACAAAACCAAACACGGCGTCTCCCCCGAGTATCTCGAAGCTCTCTCGTGGGTCGCACGCGGCGCCGCGCAGCTTAAGCAATGGGATCAGGCAACTACCTACGCGCGCGAGACTCGTACGCTTTCCGAGCAGCTCCTGACCAAACAGAAGCTCGACTCTGAATCGCATCTTCCGACCGCCGTCGGTGCGGCGTACGAAGTGCTCGCGCAATCGATGGCGGCGAAAGGTCAGACCGCGCAGGCGGAGGCCCTGCTCCGCGGCGCCATCGGTCGCTACGGAAATACCTCGATTCGCGCGCGTCTCCAAAAGAACCTCAACGTGCTCACCATGGTGGGACGTCCCGCTCCTCCTCTCCAGGAGGCCGATTACCTGGGATCGAAACCTCGCGCGCTCGCTTCACTCAGGGGTTCACCCGTGCTGCTTTTTTTCTGGGCGCACTGGTGTGTGGACTGCAAAGGCGAAGCCCCGATCATTGCGAGGCTGAAGGATGAGTTTGCTTCTTCCGGATTAGTGGTGATCGGCCCCACTCAGCTTTACGGATACGCCGCCGGAGGCAATGATGCGACTCCCGCGCAGGAGCGCGCCTACATCGAATCGGTACGACAGCACTACTACGCCATGCTAAGTGATATGCCGGTCCCGGTGAGTAAGCAAAATTTCAACGCGTACGGCGCGAGCACGACACCGACGCTGGTCATTCTCGACCGCGCCGGGAACGTGGCTACGTATCACCCCGGCGCCATGATGTACGAGGATCTGAAGGCCGCACTTGGGAAGGCCGTTGCCCGATAAGCGAAGCTGCGCGTGTTAGGGGAACATTGATTGGGGCTTTACGACATTTGCGGTGAGTTGTTTCTAATAGCTAACTGTTGCGCAGCTAGATCGCTGCAGCTTGCTCTCTTCGGCGCGCCTGAATCTCGATATACACGTTGATCAGCGACACCGCTGCCGGCGTCACTCCCGGAATCCGCGAGGCCTGGCCCAGAGTCTGCGGCGTCACCCGGGTCAGCTTTTCCTGCATCTCGCGTGAAAGACCGCTGACGTCGCGATAGCTGAACCACTCCGGAATGCGGCGCTGCTCGGCTTTTTTCAGCCGCTCGATCGCCCGCTCCTGCTGGTCGAGATAGCCGGCATATTTGATCTCAGTCTCGATTGACTTCACCTCATTGCGAATATCGGACGGCAAGTGGTCAGCGGCTGGTGGCAGGTGGTCAGCGCCTCTCTGAAAGAACTCAGGCGACGCCTCAGCCAGAATTGTAACGAGCTGTTCAACCACTATCTCGGGCCGCTTGAGTAACTGGGAGAGTGGTTGGCCGAGCGCCGATCGCAGACCATCCGCCGAATTCGGTTGTCCCGCCGGCACTGCGTTCGTCGCATCGGAAGACCTTGATTCCACCGCTTCCGTGTGAGGCACATTTTGCTTCTGCCGGCCAGTTGCGCTCCTGCCGCCTGCAGCAATGGGATCCATCTGATCCAGCATTGCGACACTAAATTTTGTGCGCTCCAGCAAGCGCTTCAGTGCTGCCAATCGTTCCTGCTTCGCCTGGAACTCAGCCCATGCCCCGTCCGAGATCAGCCCGACCCTGCGGCCGTGTGGCGTCAGCCGGCGGTCGGCATTGTCAATTCGCAGATGCAGGCGAAACTCCGCCCGCGACGTGAACATGCGATAGGGTTCGTTCGTGCCCTTGGAAATGAGATCGTCGATCAGGATTGCTGTGTACGCCTCAGTGCGGTCGAGCACCAGCGGCGGCTCGGCTTTCACCTTCAGTGCTGCATTGATACCTGCCATGATTCCCTGACAGGCTGCCTCTTCATAGCCCGACGTTCCGTTGATCTGCCCAGCAAGAAACAGTCCGACAATCTTCTTGGTTTCGAGCGTGCGGTTCAGTTCCGTCGGATCGATTGAGTCGTACTCGATGGCGTATCCGGGACGCATCATCTCGGCGGTATCGAGTCCCGGGATCGACTTTAAAATCGCCAGCTGAACATCGATCGGCAGCGAGGTGCTCATACCGTTCACGTAGATCTCGTGGGTGTTCAAACCTTCCGGTTCGAGAAAGAGCTGGTGCGTAAGCTTGTCGGGAAACTTGACGATCTTGTCTTCGATCGAAGGACAATAGCGCGGACCGATCGATTGGATCTGCCCGCTATACATCGGCGAGCGATGCACGTTCTCGCGTATCACGCGATGCGTCTCTTCCGTCGTGAAGGCGATGTAGCAGGGAACTTGCTTATCGTGGTGTGCGACCCGCTTGGTGCGGAAGCTGAACGGGGTTGGATCGTCATCGCCGGGCTGCACTTCAAATTTCGACCAGTCGATCGTGCGGCCATCGAGCCGCGGCGGCGTACCCGTCTTTAGCCGACACCCGCGCAAGCCAAGTTTCTTGAGCGCCTCTCCGAGGAGCACCGCTGGAGGCTCGCCCGAACGTCCGGCTGGATACTGCTGCTCGCCACAGTGAATTAGCCCGTTGAGGAACGTGCCGGTCGTGATGATTACCGCGCCCGCCGAAATCTTGCGGCCGTCGCGAAGCAGAACGCCACGAATGACACGAGGAGGGTCGACGGTCGCGAGTCCTTGGTCGTTAGCCTCATGGCATAATGACGAGCCGTTCCTACCGGCTTCTGCAAGCGACTGCCGACTAACGACTGCCGACCCTTCTGAATGCTGAGTGCTGAATGCTGACGGCTCTACAATCACGTCCGCCACTTCCGCCTGCTTAATCTTCAGATTCGGCTGCGACTCGAGCACTTCGCGCATCCTCAGGCGGTAGGCTTGCTTGTCGCATTGCGCTCTCGGCGACCACACTGCCGGGCCGCGCGACGTGTTCAGCAAGCGGAATTGGATTCCGACCGCATCGGTAACCTCGCCCATGATGCCGCCGAGCGCGTCCACCTCGCGCACCAGATGTCCCTTCGCAATTCCCCCGATCGCCGGATTGCAAGACATTTGCGCAATCAGATCGACATTGAGGGTAAACAAAGCTGTTTTCAGCCCCATGCGTGCGGCGGCCATGGAAGCTTCACATCCAGCATGACCCGCGCCCACAACCACAACATCGAAATGTTCGTTAAAACCCTGCATTGACAATATGTTTAGAGCCCGCGTCGCGGCGGGAACAAACTTCGCTTTTAATTGTAACAACGTCGCGTCCCGAAACGGTCCTGACCTTGTCATCCTCGCCTGCTCACCCTATGATGAAAGGTCCTCCTGAGGTGATCATGAATAGCAGTGCTTTTCTGTCTCGTTTAGACGAATGTATTCGTAAGTACGATCTTCTTTGCCATCCGTTTTACAAGGCGTGGGCAGCAGGCAAACTGACGCGCGACGATCTGCGCGAATATGCCGAAGCTTACTATCATCATGTCCAAGCATTCCCCACTTACCTCGCAGAATTTGGCATCCGGCTCGATGAAGGCGAACTTCGCCGCTCGGTGCTGGCAAACATGACTGATGAAAAGGGCGGGGAGAACGCCTTCGGCGATCCTGAACGCTCGCACGCCGAATTGTGGCTCGATTTTGTCGAAGGAATGGGCGGCAACCGGCGCCGATTGCGCTCCGCTGTTCCCGAAGTCCGCAGCCTGACCTCATGGTTCCATCGCGTAGCCAGCGAAGGTGCCCCCGAGGAGGCGGTGGCTGCTTTTTACGCTTACGAATCACAGGTACCGCGGGTAGCGCAGGAAAAAGATCGCGGCTTGCGCGAGTTGTACAAGGCCGATGCCAGGACGCGTTCCTATTTCACACTCCACACTACCGCTGACGTGCATCATGCCAATGTGTGGCGCACACAGCTCGAAAAGCGCGTGCAGGCGCATCCAGAGACATCGGAAAAAGCGATCGGCGCTGCAGAAAAGACAGCCAACGCTCTATGGAAAGCTCTTGATGGCATCGAGGCGCGGCGGCAAGCAAGAGTAGCGTAGAGCCAGGTTGTCGATTTCTTGTTTGTTGATTTGAAATCTTTAGCGCTCGAGAATTTCATCGTGCGATTTCGCGAATCAATCAACAATCCAAAATCCGCAATCTGACTTCGTAAATCGCAAATCGGGAATTTCGGTCTCTTATGCCTCGTTTCATTCCTATCGGCGCACGTGGAGAGGCTGAAGAAACTGTCGAGTTCAAGCACACTCTGACCGCGCACCACGAATCGCTCCCACCTGTGTACTCCACCCCGGACATGATCCGACTCATGGAGACCGCCTGTTTTCACGCTCTACAGCCCTACTGCGACGAAGGTGAAATCACCGTGGGCACCGCGATCCACGTGGAGCACCGCGTTGCCACGAGCGTCGGCTTGCGCATTCGGGCTGAGGCCGAACTTGAATCGTTCGACGGCCGTTTCTACACAATGCGCGTTACAGCGCATGATGGCGCGCACGAAATCGGCAGCGGCACCATCAACCGTGCCGTCGTTCACCTCCCGACGTTTCTCCACCGCATGCGGGAACGAGGGAACAGGTAGCAATCAGCATTCAGCAATCAGCACTTAGCGTTTAGCGTTTGGCCAATAACAAAGCTGTGTTGTCTTCAACCGCATTCTGATTCTTGATCTGCGCCCATCCTCACAAGTGACCCCGTAATGAATGGCTTGAACTACGAAAAATCAACAATTCTTTTACGACACAGGGTGTCGGGCGCATTCCGTGCCGCATCTCTCCGTGATAGGTTCTTGCTATGCCTTCTCTCTCCGAAAAAGCCCTCCAGTTCCGTCAGCTCCATCGCGGCCCGAACGCGCTCGTACTCGTCAACGTCTGGGATGTTGCCAGCGCCCGTGTAGTCGAAGACGCCGGATTTCCCGCTCTCGCGACGACTTCCGCAGGGATCGCGTTCTCGCTTGGTTATCCGGACGGTGAATGCATCTCGCGAGAGGAGATGGTGGCTCGTGTCGCTCGCATCGTGCGAGCGGTGGCTGTCCCAGTGAGCGCAGATATCGAAGCCGGGTACGGATCCACTCTGGAATCCGCTGCAGCAACTGCGCGAGCGTTGATCGGAGCTGGAGCGGTGGGGATGAATCTCGAAGACACTACCCGCGACCCCGATCGGCGCCTCCTCGACCTGCCCCTTGCCATTGAGAAGATCAAGGCTGTGCGGGCGGTGGCCGCCGATATGCGTGTGCCACTCGTCGTTAATGCGCGCACCGACGTCTACCTGATGCCGGGCGACCCCGATGCCCAATATGCCGAAGCGCTGCGACGACTCACGGCATTCCGCGATGCAGGCGCCGACTGCGTGTTTGCTCCCGGACTGAAAGACGCCGCTACCATCGGTCATCTAGTCAGCGCACTGCAGTGCCCACTGAACATTATTGCTATGCCGGGCGTGCCTCCGATCCCGGAACTCGAAAAGCTGGGCGTAGCCCGAGTCAGCCTCGGTTCCGGCCCGATGCGGGCAGGGCTCGGATTGCTGCGTCAAATGGCAGATGAGCTTAAGTCAACGGGGACCTTCTCCGCCTTGGACATGGCAATTCCCGGCCCGGAACTCAATCAGCTGCTGGGGCAAAAAGTGGAATCGTAAAGACACGGCCCCGAGCCTCTCCCGCTGTTTCTGGAGGTCCGCGGGACAATTAGGGAAACGGAAAATCCGCAACTGGAAACTGCTTTACTGCCACTTCTTGAACAGCAGAGCGCCGTTCGTACCACCGAAACCAAACGAATTCGACATCGCGTAATCGAATGAGACCTTCCGGGCCTTATTTGGAACGAAGTCCATCCCTTCGGTGTCCGGATCCTGGCTGGCGAGGTTGATGGTGGGCGGCAGAATCTGATCGCGCAGCGCGAGCACGGTTACACCCGCTTCGAGGCCTCCGGCGCCACCCAGCAGATGTCCTGTCATCGACTTGGTCGAGCTCACGGGGATCTGCTTGCCGAATAAGTTGCGGATCGCGTGCGCTTCGAGTGTGTCGCCAATCGGAGTTGAGGTTCCGTGCGCATTCACATATCCCACAGCGCTCGGTTCGAGTCCGGCGTCGCGCAGCGCATTGCGCATTACCCGGAATCCGCCCTCGTGCTCGGGCGCTGGCTGCGTCATATGATACGCATCGGAACTCATGCCGTATCCGACGATTTCCGCGAGGATCGTCGCTCCCCGCTTCTGCGCGTGTTCGAGTTCTTCGAGGATCAGAATGCCCGCGCCCTCGCCAATCACAAAACCGTCGCGGTCCTTATCCCAAGGACGACTCGCTCGTTCGGGATCGTCATTGCGGGTGGAGAGAGCGCGCATCGCCGCGAATCCTCCCACTCCCATCGGAGTGATGGCCGCTTCCGCGCCGCCGGCAATCATCACGTCAGCATCGCCATGCTGAATTATCCGGAAGGAATCTCCCACCGAATGTGCGCTTGTGGTGCACGCCGTAGCCGTGGCCTCATTCGGTCCTTTCGCGCCGTAGCGCATTGAGACATGTCCCGCCGCCAGATTCACAATCGATGCGGGAATGAAAAAAGGAGAGATCTTTCGAGGGCCGCCTTCGAGCAGGGCTGTGTGCTCACGCTCGATGACGTCGAATCCACCGATCCCGGACCCGATGTGAACCCCAACTTTCTCGGCGTTCTCGGGTGTGATCTGCAGACCTGACATCTTCATCGCCTCATCCGACGCCGCGAGCGCGAAGTGGATGAAGCGGCCCATCTTCTTGACTTCTTTTTTCTCAACGAACTTCAGGGGATCGAAGTCCCTGACCTCGGCTGCGATCTGGCACGCAAACGCCGATGCGTCGAACTGAGTGATTTTTCCGACGCCGGTTTTGCCGGCCAACAGTCCTTGCCAGACTTCGGGAGTAGTATGGCCGACACCGCAGAGCAAGCCGAGGCCCGTAATGACAACGCGTCGCGCCAAATTACTTGCCCGCCTTCGCGTGCTTGCCGATGTAGTCGATCGCGTCGGAGACGGTGCGGATCTTTTCCGCATCTTCGTCGGGAATTTCGATGTCGAATGCCTCTTCGAAAGCCATCACAAGCTCAACTGTGTCCAGGGAGTCCGCTCCCAGGTCGTCCACAAAAGAGGCGCTGGGCGTGACCTCGCCCTCGTCTACTCCCAACTGCTCGACAATGATCTGCTTCACTTTCTCGTCAACAGCTGCCATGTTTCTCCTCGTTTCTAGTTCTGGGGATCGTCGCGCCCATTCTTGGGGCTGACGTTACTGAGTCTGTTCCGTCAGAGGAATCGTTTTCGCTACCCACTACGGTGCTTGCCGAGTCCGCCGGGCTTGTCCGCCGCCCGCAGCCTGAAATGAATTCTCAGAAAAACGGAATAAGTAGTCTAAAAGGGATGGCGAAAGTATGCAAAGCACACGAACACAGAAATGACCGGACGCCCGGTCACAAAGAAATGCTAAATGTCCGAACCGATGACGGTCAAACGTTATGCCGCCGCGCGTCTCTCAAGCTGCGCCGGCGCTTCTTCGAATATCGCGTGGTACACGCCCCCTGCGATTGCTCCTCCCACTATCGGCGCTAACCAGAACAACCACAACTGCGAGATCGCCCAGCCTCCCACAAACACCGCCGGAGCTGTGCTGCGCGCCGGGTTCACCGATAGGTTAGTGACGGGAATGCCGATCAGGTGGATCAGCGTGAGTCCGAGTCCAATCGCGATGGGCGCGAACCCGGCAGGGGCACGCTTATCGGTTGAACCCATAATGATCATCAGGAAGAAGAAGGTCAGCACGATTTCAGCGACCAGACACGCGGTCAAAGAGTAGCCTCCCGGCGAGTGTGCGGCATATCCGTTGGACGCAAAACCGCCGCTCAACTCGAAGCCGGCCCTGCCGCTGGCGATCAGGTAAAGGGTTCCCGCGCCAGCAATTCCACCAATGACCTGCGCAACGATGTAGGGCAACAGATCCGAAACTGGGAACCGTTTGCCTACGGCCAGTCCCACAGAAACCGCGGGGTTGAGATGACAACCGGAGATATGTCCGATGGCGAAAGCCATCGTAAGAACCGTCAATCCAAACGCCAGCGCAACGCCGGCAAAACCAATTCCAAGTTGCGGAAACGCGGCTGCCAGTACCGCGCTGCCGCATCCACCGAATACCAGCCAGAAGGTCCCGAAGAACTCTGCGACTGCTCGCTTCCCGAGGGACATAACGCCTCCTGAAAATAGGTTGGCGGAATTCTACTTATCCCGGGTGAGCGGCTCACCTGTCATTACTTACATCTACTCTCCACGACTACCCCGAAGCTGGCCTCGACCTTTGCCGCCGGAAATTGAGAATTCACTTCGAATACTGATCGCGCAGCCATGTCTGGCGGCTCGTCATCGGAATCTCTTTTCCCTCAATGAATACGCGCTTTACGTCGGTCTTCACGTCCAAGGGATCGCCGTTTGCAACCACAACATTTGCCATCTTGCCGGCATCGAGCGATCCCAATTTGTCGGCGACTCCCCAGACCTCGGCGGGACTGATCGTGATCGCTTTCAGAGCTTCGTCAGAGGGTAGGCCAAATACAGTGGCGTAGCCCGCCGCATCCGGCAGATTCCGAACGTTGTGTGACGAATACGACGCGAAAATAACTTTGACGCCGCGCTTGTAGAGTTGCGCGGGCAGGCTATAGACGGTGTCGTACCGCTCATCCTCTTTCGGCGCCTCGTAGATTGGGCCGACGATGACCGGCACTTTCAGAGTTGCGACATAGTCGAGCACGGGCTGCGAATGGCTGATGTGATTGAGCACGAATTTCAGCTTGAACTCGTTCGCCAGGCTCACTGCCGTCTCAAGATCGCTGGGACTGTTTGCCGCCAGCACGATTGTCTTTTTGCCCTCGAGATAAGGGAGTAGCGCTTCAGCCTTCAGGTCGCGCTTGGGTGCTGGCGGTTCGGGCTTCTTGTCGCGCGCGGCGTCGGATTTCTTGCGGTCGTAGTCGGCCCATTTCGTCTTATAGTCCAGCGCGTCGAGGAGCGCCTGTCGCAGTTGTGACGCCAGCCCCATGCGCGTGGAAGGGAATTTATGCTGGCTGAAGGGGCCCTTATTGCGCCGCTCGTCGCCCGTAAAGTTCAGAGGCATTGCGAGGTCGCGCACCATGAGCATATCGACCGCCGAAGCTCCGGAAAGCTGGATGAACGAGTCCTGTCCAGGTAGCGTGTCGCCGCTCGAGGGCGCCACGACTGCATTCGTGATGCCATTCATCCGTGCAACGGGGATAAGTGCCGACTCCGCGTGAAAGGCATCCGCGGTGTGCATGTGCGGCATGATCTCGTCGCTCATCTCGACCAGGTCATTGGTCGATTGTTCCGCCGAGATCTCCGTCAACCCCAGGTTCGTTTCCGAATCGATCAGCCCGGGATACACCGTCATGCCTGTGACGTCGATAACTTGGGCGCCGCTTGGCACGTTGACCGAGCTTGCTGCCCCTACGGCAGTGATCTTTCCACCCTGCATCACGACTACGCCGTTTTCGATCGCGCCGTGCGTAACTGTCAGCACCTTGCCGCCTTTGAGGGCGATCGGCTTCTCCTGCGCGGCTAGAGCAACTACACCCACAAGAATTGTGGTCCCGAGCAAAGCGAGGAATTTGGATCGCACTGCGAGTCTCGAACTTCGAGCCCCGAGCGAACTCACTCCCCCCTGCTCACCGCCCACTGTCCACTGGCGCTTCATTGCCCCTCCCTGTAGTGCGTCGTTCCCAGTCCCGGCAACGAGCGGTCGAAATACACTTCGCCATCAATCATGACTTTCTCAGGAATTCCGTAGCTCGACAGGGGATACCCGTCCCAGATCACAAGGTCCGCATCTTTGCCGACGTCGATCGATCCTACGCGATCGTCCACGCCCACGATCCAAGCGGCATTCAGCGTGATCATCTTCAGGGCCTCTTCTTCGGTTGCACCGCCGTAACGGATCGTCTTCGCCGCCTCCTGGTTCAACCGACGCGTGTAGTCTTCCGAGTCGCTCTTAATTGCGACCTTCACGCCTTTGCGCATCGCCATCACCGCATTCCAGGGAATGGCGTCCCATGCTTCCTGCTTATATCCCCACCAATCGGCGAATGTCGCGATGCCGATGTTCTCGACCGCAAGCGCCTCCGGCACCTTGTACGCTTCGAGTGCGTGATGGAAGGCGCGAATCTTGTAGCCGAACTCCTTGGCCATGGCGATCTCGGTCAAGAATTCGTCCGCGCGATAGCAGTGGATCTGCACCATCAGCTTTCCGCGCAGCACATCGGCCAGAGCTTCCATCTTCAGATCGCGCTTGGGTGCGATTGCGTCCTTGTCGCCGCGCTTCACCTTCTCGTTGTAGGTGTCCCACTCGCGCATGTAGTCCTGCGCCTGGACTAGCGCCTCCCGTTGCACGGCGAAATTTCCCATGCGCGTCGAAGGGAGTTGCTCCCGCCCGCCGTACACCCTTTTCGGGTTCTCGCCGCTTGCGAACTTGATCGATCGCGGAGCGTTCGGGAAGAGCAATTCGTCGCGCCCGAGCCCGTATTTGTGCTTGATGACGATTGCCTGGCCGCCAATCATGTTGGCTGAGCCGTGCAGCAGGAGCGACGTGGTTACGCCGCCCGCAAGTGCCCGGTAGATCGCTTTGTCCTGGTAGTCGAAAGCATCTTTCATCATCATCTGCGGCGTGATCGGACTGGTCGCCTCGTTCACGTCGTCGTCGAGCGCGATGTGGGAGTGGGAGTCGACGATTCCGGGTGTCACATACTTTCCGCCAGCATCGATCACGGTCGCGCTTGCTGGCGCTTTTACGTTCTCGCCCACCGCGGCAATCTTGCCGTCCTTGATGTAGATCGAGCCGTTCTTGATGTTGCCGTGAGTCGCGGTCATCACGATTGCGTTCGTAATGACCACCTCACTGCCCTTGGGGGCCGGCGCTTGGCCGAAACCAGCCGTCGCGGCCGCCGCTCCAAGGCAGAGCAGGACTGCAGTTCGCAATGCACGTTGCACAGAAACGCTCCTGAAGAGAAAGAATGCTGCTCGGGACAGAAGAGGGATTGTAGGTTCGGTGCGCTTCAGGGTCAATGCGAATCCGCATGGATTCCTCGTCCGCCACGCGTAGATCATGTTTTGCATTTACAACAAGGGGAATCTCACCAAAGAAACTTCGGGCAACTGATCATCACGACACCGACGTTGCCGGCGTCGGCGGCGTGCCTCTTAAATCTTGCGTACTCACCTCTGCCGTAATACCGTATCCAGCCTGGAGGAATTCATCATGGGACTATCACGGCGGCGATTCCTCAAATCAACTGGCATAGCTACTGGAGTGCTGCTCACTTCGCGGCATGATTTTGCTCAAAATGTGGTTTCTGCGCCTGGTCTGGTCGAGAAAGCGCGGAAGGGCGCGGCAGACGCGACCGTTACTGTCCAGCGGCTTCGTGGAAACATCAGCGTTCTGCTCGGCGCCGGCGGAAACATTGCAGTCCTACCCGGACGCGACGGCAAGCTTCTGGTCGATGCCGGTTTTGCCGGAGCGCGTCCCAAGAACAGCGAAGCTCTGGCAGGTCTGAGCTCCGACCCGATCAAGCATCTTATCAACTCCCACTGGCACTTCGATCATACCGACGGCAACGAATGGCTGCACGCCGCTGGTGCGACCATCCTTGCGCACGAGAACACCCGAAAGCATCTCTCCACGAGTACTCTCGTTGCTGGATGGGACTTCACCTTTCCTCCAGCGCCTACCGGAGCCATTCCCAGCGAGGTATTGACCAGCGAAAAAACGCTTCACCTCAACGGTGCCACAATTGCCCTGAAGGTTTATGCGCCTGCTCACACCGATAGCGACATTTCGATCCACTTCGCAGATGCCGACGTTCTTCACGTCGCTGATACTTTCTGGAACGGTTACTATCCTTTCATCGATTACTCGACGGGCGGCAGCATTGACGGCATGATTCGCGCGACTGAATCCAACTTATCTAAAGTTGGGGACAAGACCATCATCATCCCCGGGCACGGTCCAGTAGCTGACAAGTCGCAGTTGACCGTGTACCGCGATTTACTAGTCACAGTTCGCGAGAAGGTAGCCGCTTTGAAAAAGCAGGGCAAAACGCTTGACGAAATCGTCGTTGCCAAGCCAACAGCCGACTACGACGCCAAGTGGGGCGGCGGATTCATGAACCCGCGCATGTTTACCGGCCTGGTCTTTCAGGGCGTATGACGCCAGGTTCGCTCCACAGAGGGAGTAAGCGCGGCCGCGTGGGAATCGTGCGCCCGTCCTTTTCCTGGCTCTTCATGCAAAGCTGTCTTGTGTTCTTCAGGGAAACTGAATGTGCCTCGGCGGGAATTGGTCCGTAGTTTAGTTCTTGGACATCAATTGGCTCGAAATCGCCATGGCATAGACTTTCTTGCCACCAATCCATGATCCCGTTTCTCCTCCGTTTGCACGTTATGAATAGGGGGAGGAATGCCTGATGACACCCCGTTCCCCCCTTGACTTGCTATGCATAGTTGGCCTGGAACTCTCGAAGGTTTAGAAGTAAACTTCCCAGCCTCAAGGACGGGACTCGGGTTCCTAATCGATGCTGCACGGGGTGTCGTCGACGGAGGATGTATGAAACATGACACGACATTGGCGCGGCTAATCCTCGTGGTTCTATCTTTCGCATTCGTACCGAAGGCGGTGGCCATCACCACCTTGTACGTGGATGATGTGAACGGCCATGATAGTGGCAATTGCACATCGCCCACAACGGCTTGTAAGACGATTGGACATGCTGTCTCCCTCGCGTCCGCGGGTGATTCCATCAATGTCGCTGCTGGAACCTACACAGAGAATCTACAAATCGGCATCAACTTGAAGTTGGTGGGCTCTAAAGTTGGGCCGACAGCGGTCGACGGAGGAGGAGCAGGTACCGTGGTTGCGGTGACCAACTCGAAGGCCCACGTTGTGATCTCCAATTTCCTGATCACGAATGGTGCGGCATCGTCAGGAGGCGGTATCTCCAACTTCGGTACGCTGACACTTGCATACTGCATTGTCACAAACAATGTTGCTAATGGCAGCACGGCGAATGGAGCAGGTATCGCGAACTATGGGAAGTTGACGATCAACAACTCCAGCGTCAGCGGGAATAAAGCGAAAGGTCATAACGGCAGTTCGGGCGGAGGCATCGCCTCAACCGAAGGAGTGCTAACTATCAACCGCAGCGTCATCTCCGGTAACAGCACAACTGTTATCAGCGGAGGCGGCGGCATCATCATCAACGGCGGCACGCTAACCATCAACCGCAGCACCATCAGCCAGAATAGTTCCGCCGTCGGTGGCGGGATTTTCGCGCACGGTGGGACCGTCACGGTCAGCAACACCACGTTCAGCGCGAACACGGCCCTCAATGGTGGCGGCATCAACAACGAAGGTTTGCTGATGCTGAACAACAGTACCTTTAGCGGAAACAAGGCAGTGGATGAACCTGGTGGTGCTATCAACAATTCCGGGACGGTAGTGATTTCGAACACGACCTTCAGCGACAATAGCGCGGTCTCAGGCGGCGGCATTTACAACAATGGCGGAGCTGCAACCATCCAGAACAGTATCGTTGCGAACAGCAGTTCGGGTGGGAACTGCGGCGGGGTCGTCGTATCGAACGGTTACAACCTGAGCAGCGACGGCACTTGCAATTTCAAGAAAAGCGGCGATCTGAACAACACAGGTCCCGACTTAGGTCCATTAAAGAATAATGGCGGACCAACGCAGACGCAGGCTTTGCTTCCCGGTAGTCCAGCAATCGATGCGGGCAATCCAAGTGGTTGCGTTGACGGCCAAGGCCATTTGCTGAAAACCGACCAACGCGGGAAACCGAGACCCGACAAGGAAGATACTGGTGGCTGCGACATGGGGGCGTACGAAACGCAGAATTGATTGAGTTGTTGAACTTAATGAGCGAGCAGGATCATCGACGACGACCTACAGACGGTGACTGCAACTGGTGGCGCGGCAAACGCGCGAAGGAGGACTTATGAAATCCTGCAAACGGAATTGGCGGATGAAACTTCTTCTCCTCATCGCACTCACAATCGCCAGCGTAATTTATGCGTCAAGTGCAGCAGCCGCGAACAACAACGACGCCAACGATCGACTCGTCGTGGATCCACTCATTCACCTGAATCAGCTTGCCCAACTAACCGCGACAAGCGGCACGCCAGGGGATGAAATTGGCCTCACTATCGCGGTTTGCGGTCATACCGTAGTTGTAGGAGCGAGTGAACTCAACTCCAGCACGATCGGCGCCGCATATGTTTTTGTCGAGGGTCCGAACGGCTGGTCGAACATGACGCAAACCGCGAAGTTGACCGCATCCGACGGGCAGCACGGCGCTCTTTTTGGTTCATCCGTCGCGTGTTCGGGAAATACGATCGTGGTCGGCGCTCCTTATCAGCCAGTTGGCGCGAACCAATCGCAAGGTGAAGCCTATGTGTTCGTGAAACCTGCCAGTGGTTGGGTCGATGCGACGGAAACAGCTCGCCTGACTTCGCCCGATGGGGGCGCGAACGACTCTTTCGGTTATTCGGTTGCAGCGGCCGGGAAAACGATTGCCGTCGGCGCTCCGCAGGCGAGTGGGCAAGTTGGTTGGCAAGGGAAGGTTTACATCTTCGAGAAGCCCAATAGAGCATGGAAAACCTCATCGAACCCCGCCGCGATACTCACCGCATCAAATGCGCAGTTCGACAATGGTTTTGGAGTTTCGCTCTCCCTCGGCGGTAGCGTTCGGACTGGTTACACGCTCGCCGTCGGGGCTGCCGGCGTGAATTCCGTAGCGGGCGCTGTTTATGTGTTCGTTGAACCCCAGGGAGGGTGGACGACGACCTCAAACTTTAATGCGGAGCTTACCGCCTCCGATGCGCGACACGATAGCGCTCTTGGGTATTCAGTTTCTATCAGCGGCAACGTCATAGCCGCTGGGGCGTACGAAGTCAACGCGACTTACGTCTTCGTTGCACCACAGACTGGCTGGACAAATTCCAACGAGACAGCAAAATTAACTGCGTCGCAGGGGGTGGGGCCCGGCAGTTATTTTGGTTATTCTGTGTCGCTCCGCGGGAACCGGCTGGCGGTTGGCTCCGCGAACGATCCCAGCGAAAGTTCGGTGTACGTATATGCAAAACCTGCGAGTGGATGGAAGTCGACTTCGAACTACGCCGCCCGCTTGACTTCGTCCGATGGATACGGCTTTGGCTTCTCAGCGGCGGTTGGCAACGGGGTCGTCGCGGCAGGTTCGATCGGCGTTAACGGGTTGGAGGGCAAAGCATACGTTTTCGGAAAGTAGTTCACGAAGCGTCTGATATCGTCACTCCTTGCCCCTGCGCTGAACTCATGGGACCATCATGGAGTGAAAACGGCCATCGCGTTCCTTGCGTTCTTTCTTTCTCTACCCGCTCTCGCCGCCGACTGCCCCAAGAACCAACCTAAGACTGAGGCTACACTCTTCGCCCTCGAGAACTCCTGGGCCGACGCGCTGACGCGCAAAGATGTCGCCGCCGTTTCCTGCCTGGTAGCAGACGAATTTGAAGATGCCACCGTCGAAGGCACTCTTCACAGCCGCGCTCAAATGCTCGCGGGCATCCCCGAGCGAAAGCCGGGTCGCACGAACCGACTTACCGAGATGCGCGCCCATGTCGAAGGCGACATGGGTTACGCGCGCGGACTGAATGAGGTCCTCGACGCCGACGGTAAAGTGATCGCGCGCGTTCGATTCACAGATATCTTCGCTTACCGAGATGGGCGCTGGCAGGCGCTGGTGGGCCAGGAAACACTGCTCCCCGAGGCCAAACCCTAGTGCGCGCGGTCGTCCAGCGGGTCAGCCACTCGAAAGTCACTGTCAATGCGGAAGTCACCGGAGAAATTACGCGGGGATTGCTGGTGCTACTCGGCGTCGGCCAAAGCGATACCAAAGCTGATGCCGACTATCTCGCCGACAAAATCATGGGGCTTCGGATCTTCGAAGACTCAGAAGGAAAAATGAATCTCTCCGTCACCGATGCGGGTGGCTCGTTGCTCGTCGTTTCGCAGTTCACGCTCTATGGAGATGTCCGGCGGGGCAAGCGTCCGTCCTTCGACGCCGCCGCTCCTCCACAGCAAGCTCGCGGACTATACGAATATTTTGTCGAGAAAGTCCGCGCCACTGGCCTGCGCTGCGAGACCGGTCGCTTTCAGGAAATGATGCAGGTCGAACTGGTCAATGAAGGACCAGTAACAATCCTGCTGGATTCGAGCAAGAATTTCTGATTACTCGTTATCGACCCGGCGAGAGAGCACTTCGTTCGAGATTTTCGTCCCTAGTTACGCTCGGGCGGTTTCCTGGGGACCTGGTTATCGACGAATGGCCTCAACCGATGATCCGACTTCGCCCCAGGTAGCGGACGATCTTCAACTGAACTGAGCACTTCGAACTCCGGTGAAATGGCTTCTAACCCAGCCGTCGTCGTGTAGATCGCCTCCTGAAAGAGTGATCCGGTGGGTGCTTGCGCCAATGCAAAGACCGGAAATGCTTTGCCGCCCCCAAATCCGACGGCGATGTAATCGGCGACCATACGGCCTGAGAAAGTATCCGGCAACCAGCTGAGATCCATCGGCCCGCCCAGCGTCTGCGGTGCGCTCCACTTGGCGCCGCCGCTCGAGGATTGAATAAATCCCGCAAAGAGCTGGCAAGTGTTGCCGCAACTCGAATCGGGATAGTAGTAGTATGCCAATCCGATGTGGGCTTTTGTGCCGTAAGTTCCCGGTTCAATTGCCATCCCGCTAATAAAATGATCGACGCCACTCGTCACCGGATCTATGGGTATGCGCTTCACAGCAGCCCAGATCGTTCCGGTTGATGACTTGCTAAAAACCATGTCGTTAGCCGAACAATTCGTGCGGAATCGACAGTCGGGCCATGCGACGTAAACTTTGCCTTTCGCATCGATCGCGGCCGAAGGAAGTCCGGCGCTGCGAATATCTCCGGCCTCTGAGTGGTTGATGAATTCGCCGACGTTTACCGCCGCTGTCCACTTCTTGCCGCCATTGGTCGATCGAAACGCTTGCACAAAACCGTTGAAGCCGAGGATCGGGACGATGACCACACCGTTCGGCTTAACCAGCGGTAGACCGCCGATTCCGAAGTCGTTCCCGGCTGTTGAAACCGTCGGACTCCAGGTGATACCGCCATCGCTCGAAGTGCTCATCTGAATCAGTTCGCCGGCATTCGTACTGTCCCACTCCGAGTAGCAATGTCCGTAGAATTTGCTCGTCGGCGTGTTGTCGCAAGCAATCCAGTTTTTGTCGGGGCCGCCACTCTTCGTCACGAAAAATGGGTTGCTCCAGTTGATGCCATCGGTCGAGCGGCTCACCGCGACTGTCGTCGAGGAGGTGCCAATGGGCAGCGTGGAAATGAGCCAAACACCGTGCAGCGCGTCATAAGCGACCGCAGCGTCGCTCGCCGCCTGATAAGTTCCATTGCCCTGAAAAATCGTGATGCCCGGAAGATAGCCGTTGGTCCAGTGCGCTCCGCCGTCGGTCGAGGTCGCGAAACCGATGTCGGCACCTCCGCCACCCGAGATTCGGGCTACTTGAAATGCAGTGACGATGGTCGATCCCCACGTGAACGCACTCGGCTCTACCTCGGTCATGTGCTGACTGGTTCGGTTGGTGAACGTGTCGTCGCTGAGTTGCAAGAGGCCCACTTGGGCCTGCGACAGGACCGCTGAGGTGGCCAGCGTTACCACAATGAAAACGGCAAGCAAGGCAGAGCGGCGAACGCACGGAGAGCACATGATTCTGAACCTCGGGAGAATTAGGTTGAGGGCGGGTAATTCGAAGGGGAGATCCGCCGCTTTCGCCGCATCAGCGTATCCGCGCCCAAAAGCGGTGTCAACCTTCAAATTCGGCGGTGCGAGGCCGTTTTCAGAGGGTGCTCGACTGGCCTTGCTGCTCGATGTATTTCCGGCTGTCGAACTTCTTTCCCGTGCTCGCACCGGACATATAGCGGGTCTTCCCGAAGATCGGGCGTTCGGGCCATGGCCGATCGAATTTCCCCACGATCGACCACGCGATTCCGGCGTATCCGTTGGGATCGCGCCCATCGAGCAGATACTTATCATTCAGCCTGACCGCGCGCCGGTACGCTTCGGCCGGCGTCCGGCTCCACTCGAGAATTTTCTTTGCCCAGTACATACGCATGTAGTTATGCATCCATCCGGTCTGCAGCATCTGTCGTTGCGCCGCGTTCCACAGCGGATCGTGCGTCTCCGCATCTTCGAGTTGCCGTTCGGTGTAGACGGTGGGCCGCCGATCGCCGGCATGCTCCGTCAGAGTGCGGTGCGCCCAATTTTCGCCACTTTCGAAGTTGTCGTAGTCGGGGTTATAAGTCACGAAGTTGATCGCGAGTTCGCGCCACGTAATGAGTTGATCGAGAAATGCCTTCTTTGCTTGCCTGGGCACATCCGCGTTTTTGACGGCGAGCGCCACGGTCAGCGGGCTGATGTGGCCGAAGTGGAGATAAGGCGAAAGATGGCTGGTTCCGTCGGTCTCCGGATGATTTCTTCGTTCTTCATAGTGCCGGAGCCCGTGCGAAATGAATTGGCGCAGCAATCGCATCCCTTCTTTCGTTCCACCCTTGAAAGGTCCCACCGGCGATGCTGATCGATCGAGTTTCCAACCTTCCGTGATGTCGACATCTGTGGGCAGCGTCTGCAATCGCTGAGGTTTTTTCCACGTCACTCTGGCGTGCGGATTTGCTAGCTTGACCAAATATCGCTCCAGTTGTGGGTCGAGTTTCTTACGCATGATGAATGCCGCGTACTGCTCTTTCGGAATAAGGCGCGACGGTACGATGACGTCCGCATCCACCGTCCAGAGCGGAAGGCGCAGTTTCTTCGCTGCGATTTCCCGCCAGTGCTCGAGTTCGCGCATCGGATTTTCATCGCCGACCACGAGGGCCGCACGTACTTGCTCGCAGAATTTCAGCAGGCTGTGGTCCGGATAGCGCCGCAGCACGAATCCAACGTTTCGTTTTGCAAGCGCCTCCGCGATATCTGGAATTCCTTCAGTGAGGAACCTGTAGTGCCTCAAATTCCCATGCGGATAAAACGGCACGGGCGCAAAATACGCCACGACCGTTTTTCCGAGCGCATTGGCCGCTTGAATCGCAACATCGAGCGCCGCATTGTCGATCCCGCGCTGTGCGCGCTGCATCCAGTACACGACGCACGTTCCGTCGGTATCCGGCGCTCCGTCCCGGCGTACCCGCACTCGGGGATCATCAGTGAGTTTCATCTTTTTCGACTGCTCGACTAACAGCTACTAGCGACTGACTACTAACGACTGGGCCGTTGTACCATCATGCTACATGTCGTTCGTTCCCAGTCCGGTGAAGCATACGAGTTCGCAGGTCCTGGAATTTGAGCCGTTGCGCGCTCTTCTGCGCGGCTATGCATCTTCGCCACTAGGCCAACGTCTTGTCGCCGAACTCGGACCTTCGCTCGACCGCTTTTGGATCGAGAGCCAGCAGCAACTCACTTCCGAAGTTCGCGAGTACCGCCGAGTCGGTGGACGCTTCGAATTCGCCGGGCTTCCGGAAGTTGCCCCCCTCCTCGAAAAATCCCGCATCGGGGGCGCCGCGCTCGAAACTGCCGAAATTCGCGATGTCGTTCTGCTGGCCGACCGCGCCTCCGAGTGGCGCGAGATCGTGCGCCAGCCCCCTGCCGCCATGCGCAGTGAGTGGACCGCCGTGGCAGCGCTCTCTGCCGGAATTCAGGACTTCACTGAATTTCTGCGCGCCTTCCGCAACAAGATCCTGCCCGACGGCACGCTCGATGATCGCGCCTCGCCCGAACTTAGCCGGATCCGGCGCGAGATTGAAAAGCAACGCCGGCTCATTCAGGAGTCTTTGCGCGGATACCTTCGCCGCCTCGCCGAAGGCGGCACTGTGCAGGACGAGCTCATCACTATTCGCGGCGAGCGCTTTGTCATCCCAGTGAAGGTCGAGCAGAAACGCCGCGTGCAGGGCGTGGTGCACGGCGCGAGCTCCAGCGGCCAAACTGTTTTTGTCGAGCCGCTCGAAACCATCGAGCAGAACAATGACCTCGTCCGGCTGCTCGATGAGGAACAAGCCGAGATTCATCGCATCCTGCTTGAGATGACACGCCGCATCGGAGAGAATGCCGACGCGATTGCAGCCGCTGCCGAAATTATGGCCGAGCTGGAACTTCAGTTTGCCAAAGCCCGCTTCGCCGACGACTACAATTGCGTCACCGTCACGCTGACGTCTGAACAGAAAATGAGTAGTGACGGGGCTCGCGCTGCCTCTCGGCTAATCCTCCATCGCGCCCGCCATCCTCTTCTTGAACGCAATCTGAAGCTCAAGAATATCGACGTCGTTCCGATTACGGTCGAACTCGAAGCCGACCGCCGGCAGCTCGTCATCACCGGACCCAACACCGGAGGCAAAACTGTTTCACTCAAGACGATCGGGCTCCTTGCCCTGATGGCGCAATCTGGCATCCCCGTCCCTGCTGACCGCGCCGATTTGCCCGTTTTTGACGCGATCCTCGCCGACATCGGCGACTACCAATCGATCGAGCAGAACCTCTCGACTTTCTCAGCGCACGTAACCAATATCGATTTCATCTCGCGTACCGCAACGCGCGATTCGCTCGTCCTGCTCGACGAACTCGGCTCCGCTACAGATCCCGAAGAGGGCGCGGCACTTGCTGTTGCCATCGCCGAACATTTCCGACTTGTGGGTGCGATGACCGTCATCTCCACGCATCACACTTCGCTGAAGGTCTATGGCGCAAATTCTGCCGCCGTGATCAATGCTGCGGTCGGCTTCGACGAGCGGACCCTTCAGCCCACTTACGAACTGAAGATCGGCGTGCCCGGCGCGTCGGCCGGAATCAACATCGCGCAGCGTCTTGGACTGAACCCCGCCATCATCCAGTCCGCCCGGGGACGTCTGAGCACGCAGACGCAGGATGTTGGCAAGTTTCTTGACCGACTGCATTCCGAGTTGCGCGAAGCCGAAACCCGGCGCGCCGCGCTCAAAACTCGCGAAGAAGAACTCGAGCGCGAGAAATCGCACCTTGCCACCGAAGGTCGCAAAGAACAACAAAACAAGATCCGTGAAATGGAAAAGAAGCTCGAAACGCTGTTCCGCGACCTCGAGTACCACGCGCGTGAGGCCGTGAACGCAGTGCAGGATCGCGCTGCTGCCCAAAAACTCTCAAAAGACGCCGAACGCCGTATCGCCAAGCTGCGCCGCGAATTTCGCGACCAGTTCGATTCAACCGTGGTTGCGCACGCCACTGGAGCCGATCGCGACGATCCGCACGCACAGCCCGCGCTGGTCAAGCACGTGGCTGAGGGTGATACCGTCAAGCTCAAGTCGATGGGGCGCACTGCCGTTATTAAGAAAAAGATCGACGACGATCACTTCGAAGTCGAAATTGGATCGATGAAAATGCGTGTCGCACGCGAGGATATCGCTGAAGTCATCGCCCGTGCTGCGGACTCGCCAGTAAAGGCCGCGCGCGCTCGCGGTATCAGCGTCTCGCTCGAAAGCGATGTCAGCGACCTCAACACGCCTACTGAAATCAACGTCATTGGCCATACCGTCGACGACGCCACACGCGAAGTCGAAAAGTTTGTTGACCGCGCGTTTCTTGCCGGGATGCCTCGCGTCCGCATCGTGCACGGCAGCGGCATGGGCATCCTGCGAAAAGCCCTCCGTCAATACTTGCAGAAACACCCGCACGTCGAATCCGTCACGGAAGCTCCGCAAAACGAAGGCGGAGGAGGGGCGACGGTGGTGGCGTTGAGGGTATAGTCCTGCTCCTGGCACAGGAGTTTCTTCTCCGCTTTAAAGCGAGAGGCGATCTGTTTGGGCTTGGCACGACGCGATCAGCGGAGCCGCCCGCTCGCCGATGGCAATTAACGCTCTATTTTCCTCTGCCCGTGTTCGAATTGCTCCGAAATCCACACTTTTGTCACAGCTCCTGCTCTCTGCGACTTTCAAAGATTCACCACTCACGCACACAAATGGTTTAACGTTAACTTGGCCATAGTTCATGACCGACTTCAAAGAAACCCTCAAGCAGCAGGCCGACATCGTGCGGATCGTCGGCGACTACGTCAAGCTGCGCAAGTCGGGGGCGCAGAATTTCTCCGGGCTATGCCCATTCCACAATGAGAAGACGCCTTCCTTCTCCGTCCACGCCACGCGGCAGTTCTATCACTGCTTCGGGTGCGGCGCTTCGGGGGACGTCTTCAGCTTTGTCCAGAAGGTCGAGAACATCACTTTCCCGGAAGCAGTTCGTCTGATCGCCCAGAAACTCGGCGTTCCCATGCCGAAGGTCCAGTTCTCGAGCCCGCAGGAGGCACACGAAGCGAAGATTCGAATGGCGCTGCTCGACATTCATGAGCGCGCGACAACGTTTTTCCAGGACGGTCTCCGCGGGCCGGAAGGAGCCAATGCACGCGAATACCTGAAAGGCAGAGGGCTCGATGCCGATGTCATTGCCCGCTTCCACATCGGCTTTGCGCCCGATTCGGGCTTTGTCCTCCGCGACGCCCTACGCCGCGAATTTGATGAAGAACTATTGCGCGAGAGTGGGCTGTTTTCGTGGAAAGAAGCTTCGGTCTCCGAGCCACGAGCTACGAGCCAAGGCCAAGGCACATCGGCGAAAGGTGATCATCCATCTTCAGGTAGCGAGCCGCGAACGACTAACGACGAGAGGCCAACGAGTGGTGGCAAAGGCTCGAAGCTCGAAGCTCGGACCTCGCAGCTTGCCATGTACTCCAAGTTCCGCAATCGCGTGATGTTCCCCATCACCAACGACCAGGGCAAGATCATCGCGTTTACCGGACGCACGCTTTCGACCGACGAGAAGGCCGGGCCAAAATATTTGAACTCGCCCGAGACTGCGATCTATTCCAAGAGCCGCGTGCTTTTCAATCTCGACAAGGCGAAAGAAGCCATCCGCAAGCTCGAATACGCCATTCTGGTCGAAGGCCAGATGGACTGTATCTCGGTCTTCGCCGCGGGATTCCACAACGTCATCGCCAGCTCCGGCACGGCGTTCACCGAGCTTCAAGCCAAGCTGCTTGGACGTTATTCGAAAAACGTTGTCGTCAACTTCGATCCCGACACCGCTGGAGCCCGCGCCACGGAGCGCACGCTCGGACTGCTGGTTGAAGAAGAATTCAACATCAAGACGCTGACCCTCGAGACCGGATTCGATCCCGACCTATACATCCGTCGCAAGGGCAAGGACGCCTATGCCGACGCGCTGCGCCACTCGCAGAAATATTTTGACTACCTGATCGAACGCGCGCGCATGCAGTTTCCGGTCCGCAGTGCCGAGGGCAAGGTCAAAGCCGTGAATTATCTTTTGCCCCACATCCAGCGCGTGCCCAGCCGTATTGTGCGCGACGAGCTCGCGCTCGAAATTTCGCAGAAGATCGGTATTGATTCGTCGGTTCTCCGCCAGGAATTGAAGCACGCAGCTTCCACGCGTTCGACCAACCAACTCAGAGCGCCGGCTGAAGCTCAGATCACCGGCGCCGAACGGATTCTTATCCGGGCACTCGCCTCTGGCAGCCAGATCTCGCCCGATGACGCACGGTTGTCGGCGCGCGAGGGCGTCGAGGAGGAGTTCGATCCGGCCCGCCAGGCGCAGTTCGCCTTGCAATCCGAGAAACTTCAGGAGGGTCTGCCCGCGCAATCTCTGATCGAGGCGTTGTTAGAAGGGGGGGCCACCACCCAGGATGCGATGGAACTCCCAAAGACCGACGCCGACCGACGCCTGCTTGCCTCGATCCTGATGGATGAAGCCGAGGAACTCACGCCTGAGATCCTCGAGGGCACCGTTCGCGCCTTGCGCCGCATCCATCTGCGACGCCGCCAGGAGCAGGTGCAGCGTCAATTGCAGCGTTCCGGGCTCGAAATGGCCGAATTACAGGCGCTTTTAGAAGAGAAGATGCGCCTGAAGCGCGCCTTGATGGACCCGAGTCTCTCCGAAGGCGTCGACCCGGTCGCTTCGTAAGCGGACAATGCCGATATCTGCGTCACTTTCAGATCCGAGGATCGAAGCCGTCAGCATTCTTCAAGTACCGGTTCTTCCCTTAGGCTTTCTCATCTGTCATGCTGAGCGGAGCAGGACGATCCGCGTGCGGATTGCCCGGCGAAGTCGAAGCACCCCTACCCTCTCCCGACGCTCTCATCCACGGATACCAGTCGCGCGCCAGATCAAGCCATTGCGGGTTCATCGATTCGATCAGCGCTATCTTCTTCGCTCGGCGCCATCCTTTCAACTGCTTCTCCCGATTGATGGCCCTGTGAACGTCGTCGAATGACTCGCAGTAAAGGAGTCGGTCTACGTTGTATTTGTCGGTGAATCCCTCAGCCCGGTGGAACTTATGGTCGAACACGCGGGCTCTCAACTTGCTGGTCATGCCGGTATAAAGCGTGTCGGTCAGGCTGGCCATAATGTAAATGAAGTACGTTTTGCACTCGCGCGGCATGGGATGGGCAGGGGTCCTTCGACTACGATCGCGATGCGGCTACGCGCATCGCGATCTTCGCTCAGGATGACAGGATGGAAGTGTTCGGAGGGAAACGCAATGATCGCGGTCACGCGCAAATTGTTCGATTTTCAACAAGGAACGGTAATGGACGGAGCGATGGCGGCCCTGCCTGCTTAGGCTAAGCCGTGAAGGTTTTTCCGCTTTCCGTCAAATCGCCACCCCACGCCCATTCGAAACCCAGAATTCTCCCTATCTTATGGAACGAAAAGGGCTTTAATATCATCCAATTCATTAAGCGGAGACGACACCTGGGTGGCTGGAGCGGTGTAGGCAAAACCGGGCACGTGGCATAAACCGATTTTCCCGTGCTATACTTTTGAAGTTTGTGCCTGCGCACAACTCCGTAACAACTTCCCACCGCTGAAAAGTATGGCGTTCGCGCAACTGCGAGCGTCCTAAAGGACAATCTTTCTTGGCTCTTGACGATAAGTACGATGACATTAAAAAGCTGATCGACACGGGGAAAGAGAAGGGATATCTCACCTATGATCAGGTCAATGACCTCATCCCGCACGATGTGCACTCTCCCGAAGACCTCGACGATCTGCTGACCACGATCGGCACGCAAGGAATCGATGTGCTCGAAGGCTCCAAGATGCCTTCGTCCGATCTCGGTAAAAAATTCGAAGAAGTAGATGAAAATGCCGAGGACGTCGAACTCGACCTCACCCCCGGCGCACTCGAAAAAACCAACGATCCCGTCCGCATGTACCTGCGCGAGATGGGAACCGTGCCGCTGCTCACCCGCGAAGGCGAAGTCGAAATCGCCAAACGCATCGAGCGCGGCCAGAACCGCGTTCTAAAGGCGCTTTCGCGCTCCCCGATCGTGATCCGCGAACTCCTCGCCCTGGGCGAGGACCTCGAAAAAGGCGTCCGCTCTATCAAGGAGCTGGTCACCTTCGACGAAGAGGAGATCACCGAGGAGATCGTCGAAAAGCGACTGAAGGAGTTTCTCGCCAAGATCTACGAACTCGAGAAGCTCTACAAGAAACTGCCGCCGCTGCAGGAAAAGCTGGCCAACGTCAACCAGAAGAAGCGCCCGCGCGATCATCGCCGCTACCGCTTCAACCTGGCGCGTGCGGTCGTCAACGTCTCGCAGGCGGTGCGTAATCTGGGCTTCACCAACAACGAACGTAAGCGTCTGATCGAGCGTGTGAACCGCACGGTCGACGGCATGCGTTCGCTCGACCGCCAGATCCAGAACCTCGAGAAGAAGGCCGACCAGACCCGCAGCGAAGAACAGCGCAAGGAATACAAAAAGCAGTCGCGTGCGGTCCGCGGAGAACTTGAGAAGCTCGAAGCCGAAGCCGGCGTGTTGTTCCAGGAGCTCAAGCGCACCCAGCGCGAGATCATCCAGGGCGACATGGACGCCGAGCAGGCCAAGCGCGAGCTGATCGAGGCCAACCTCCGTCTGGTCGTCTCCATCGCCAAGAAGTACACCAATCGCGGTCTGCAATTCCTCGACCTGATTCAGGAAGGCAACATTGGCCTGATGAAAGCCGTGGACAAGTTCGAATACCGTCGTGGCTACAAGTTTTCGACATACGCCACGTGGTGGATTCGGCAGGCCATCACACGCGCCATCGCCGACCAGGCCCGCACCATCCGCATCCCGGTGCACATGATCGAAACGATCAACAAGCTGATCCGCACGTCACGACAGCTGGTGCAGGAACTCGGACGCGAGCCCACGTCGGAAGAGATCGCCAAGCGCATGGACATCCCGGTCGCGAAGGTCCGCAAGGTCCTGAAGATCGCGCAGGAACCGATCTCCCTCGAAACGCCGATTGGCGAGGAGGAAGATTCGCATCTTGGCGACTTTATCGAGGACCGCGCTGTGGTCTCGCCCGCCGAGGCGGTGATCAACGTCAACCTGAAAGACCAGACCTCGCAGGTGCTGCGCACGCTGACGCCGCGCGAGGAGAAGGTCATCAAGATGCGGTTCGGCCTCGAAGATGGCAGCGAGCACACGCTCGAAGAAGTGGGCCAGTCATTCGCCGTCACGCGCGAACGTATCCGCCAGATCGAAGCCAAGGCGTTGCGGAAACTGCGCCATCCATCGCGCTCTCGAAAGCTGCGGGCGTTTATGGACGGCGTAAGGGACTAACCCGCGAGGACGAAAGTAAGGCTCAGATTACAGATTGGGGCGCGAGTGATCGCGCCCTTTTTTTCTTGCTCCCCTTGAAGGGGTTACCAATCCTGGGCGGTGAAATCCAACGTAGAGAAATCACTCAGCAGTTTGCAGATTCCCATTCTGGGTGATGCAGACCCATCAGGGACTCCTCGTTCAATCGACCTGCAAGTGGATTTGCCCTCTGCCCCTTGGCATGTCATGACCAAGAGCCATCAGAATCGAGCTAACGTCTTTTTTCGGCGTCATGTACAAACCCAGTCTTGCCGATGAAGTGTTACGTACCGATGTCTGGCATTTGGCGTCGTTGGAGCCCTTATGCAAGTGTTGATCGTTGAAGATTCGGCGATTTACCGGAAACTGATTTCCGGACGCCTGGAGGAGTGGGGCTATCATCCGCGAGTTGTGGAAAGCGGCGAGCAGGCTTGGAGAATATTGCAGCTGCCCGACCCACCCAAACTCCTGCTCCTCGACTGGGTACTGCCCGACATCGATGGCATCGCGCTTTGCCAGCGTATCCGCAAGGTGGCGACGAGCGGAACTTACACTTACATCGTCCTGCTTACCGGAAAAGATGGCCGCAAGAACATGTTGAAGGCCATGGACGCGGGAGTTGACGACTACTTGGCAAAGCCGTTCGACGATTCCGAGCTGAAGGCCAGGCTCCAAGTTGGCAAACGTATCGTTGACCTGCAGCAGGAATTGGTTTCCGCGCGGGACGCGATGCGCCAGGCGGCCACCTACGATTCCCTCACGGGATTGATGATTCGCGGAGAAATTATGTCCTTCCTGGGCCGCGAACTCGAGCGCGGCAGGCGAGATCGCAAACCGGTGGCGATTATTCTTTGCGACATCGACCACTTCAAAAATGTGAACGATACTTGTGGGCACATGTTTGGAGACGAGGCGCTGAAGGAAGTCGCTCGCCGGCTTCGTGCAAAATTGCGACTGTATGATGGCGTCGGCCGTATCGGTGGCGAAGAATTTCTGCTCGTTCTTCCCGGATGTGACTCTATGATTGCGGTCATTCGCGCAGATGAGTTACGCCAGTTCGTTGCCTGCAAGCCCGTACTATCGACCAGGCAGAGCCGAACAATCACGCTCAGTTTGGGTGTCGCAAGTACCGAGCAAGGCTACGATGCCGAAACATTGTTGTATCGAGCTGATGCGAGCCTCTATGAGGCAAAACGGAATGGGCGCAACCGCGTGGAGTTCATTGAGAACGTCAAGGCGCCACCTGCAGCTGAGGATGGTTTGCGCAGATCGGTAATGCCGTGACGCTCTCCGAGTCGCCGATAAGCGGCACGATCGCCCGATGAGGGACGGGGATGTTCGGCATTTCAGCGGAAGTCGCACCTTGTATGTTTTTGATCCGCAGGCGCTTACCAGCGTAACTGTAAATAAATGTAGCTATTCGAACTCTATAAATGTAGAATAAAAGTGCGTTTGATCTTTGCGGTTGTAAGCAGTACCCCGCTCTACAGCGTGCCTGCCTGCACTTTCCTGCGAAACTCAGCGCATATTTCAACACAAAAGGAACACAAGCAACACCATGGAAACAGGAACAGTAAAGTGGTTTAACGATGCCAAGGGCTATGGTTTCATCAGCCGTCAGAACGGCGAAGACGTATTCGTTCACTTCTCCGCCATCCAGTCGAACGGATTCCGCAGCCTCCAGGAAGGGCAGCAGGTTCAGTTCGATGTCGTGAAAGGTCCGAAGGGCTGGCAGGCCGAGAACGTAAAGGCCGTCTAAACCACACTTACAATCTGAAGACAAGGCGACCGAAAGGTCGCCTTTCTTTCTTGAAGCCAGCTTCCAGCATGAGCGGCCGATTTGGCAAGATTCGCACTGCGTCGCAAGTCTCGTTTCTCTGGACTGCAGAGAGATTTTGAATAGCCCTAATACTGCCGCTCACTCCTGAATCAGCCCCACTGCTGAATCCTTTATCCCGAAATACCGGATTATTGGTAGCTGTGTCTGCCATTCGACTGCATCTAGAAGGTCGCAGCATGAGTATGCAATCACATTCGATCCATAGACAGGGATCGTTATGCGAATGGAGGAATGCATGAAGACACTGACTTTCGTTGGCGCGGCTACTTTGTTTTTCGTTCTTGGGCAGTCTGCGATTTACGCGCAGCAACCGCAGGACGAGGGTAAACCTCCGGCACACGAAGAAGCTAAGCCGGCGCAGGCCGCTCACCCGGATTCGAAAGATATGAAACCCGCCATGCAAGAACCGGCAAAGCAGGGTGAAGAGCGTAAGGACGAGCAAAAGAACGACGAATCGAAGAAGGCCGCAGACGAAAATCGGAAGTCGCAGGAGCACAATGCAAAGCAGGACGAGCACCAGCAGCATGGGGAACGGGCAGAGGCTTCGGGAAAAGGAAAGCACATCCCAGAAGACAAGTTTCGCTCCAGCTTTGGGCGTCAGCACACGTTCATCATCCGGCAGCCTGTGATTGTGAACAACCGCCCGAGATTCCAGTACAGCGGATATTGGTTCGAACTTGTCGACGCGTGGCCGACCGGTTGGGCTTACACCGATGATTGCTACATCGACTATGTCGACGACGGATATTTCCTTTTCGATCCGCTGCATCCGGGAATTCGGGTCGCCATTGTGGTGGTCGGATAAAGTTGCAGGAAGTTAGGTATTCCAAAAACGAATACGGCTCGGGCCAGCCACCCGAGCCGTATTGTTTTGCGCGATCATTCCGGGTGCCGTCTTTCGCCGAAGCAAAAGAGGTGAATCCCGCTGCTTGCGCCACAGGACTCTGCGTGTTCGATGTCTGGGCCCCGCCCCGTGGGAGCAGGACACTGAGGAAGGCCGCAACGCCCGGGCACCGATTCACTGGACATGAACCGGAGTTCCCTGCCAGCAACTCACCCTCGTGGAATCGCCGGCACACCGAAACCGCATCGGCTACTCTTCAGAACAATCGCGACTGAATGTTCAGCACTTTGCCGGAGCGCGCGAATGAAGGCAATCGCAAATTGCACGTGTTTTGTGCAGAAGCTGTGGAGCGGTGCAACTTCCTGTGGAAGAAGAAGGAAAAGTGGGGACTAAAAAGCCCGTCATGTCCGCAGGGCGAGAATTGCGGATGTAGGAGTTCAGATTGCAGAAGGAATCGCGGTGGAAACAAAGGCTCCGTTCCATAAGCCCGCGTTCGTGATTAGTGTTGACGCGCGGTACACTAGGCGCGATGATCGCGCATCTTCGAGGCACACTACTCTCCAAACATCCGAACCAGGCGATTGTTGAAACGCACGGTGTGGGGTACGACGTGGTGATCAGCGTTCCCACGTTTTCGGAATTACCAGCGACAGGATCGGAAGTTGGACTGCACATCCACACCCATGTACGCGAAGATGCGCTGAGTCTCTACGGATTTCTGAGAATCGCAGAGAAACACCTATTCGAAAAGCTCATCACGGTGAGCGGCATCGGGCCGAAGCTGGCGATCACAATCCTGAGCGGCATGCCGGTCGACGAAATGGTGGGAGCGATTCGTGGCGGAGATGTCGCGCGACTCACTCGCATTCCCGGGATCGGAAAGAAAACCGCGGACCGCATGGTCCTCGAACTGCGCGACAAATTGCCTGCGCCCATCGCCGGGGAACAGCCCGCCATTGCGACAGCCACTCCGGTGGAAGAAGACGTGCTTTCGGCGCTCACAAATCTGGGCTACCAGAGAGCAGCGGCCGAAAAAGCGCTGCTGACTGCCAATCGTAACGGCAAGGGCACGCAGAATTTCGATGCGCTTTTCCGTGAGGCGCTGGCAGCGCTGTCAAAGTAGGATAGGTTTCAAGGGGTCAAGGAAGATCTACCGCGGACACGCACGCCCGCGCTACACAGATTAGTTTCCGACGAAGCGAAGATAGAGATCACGATCCTCGCTGCAGGCGACGGCCATATCTTTAATTTTCTGCCAAGCCTCGAGCTGAGATTCGTCGCGGACGCGTTCCTTCACGCGCTCCCATTCCCCGAGAAAAACCTCCATTTGCTGCTGATTGAAGACGGTCTTCCCGAAGGGAGCGATGCCGCTGAGCAGCGGATAGTCGATGCTCTTGTTGGTCGGCACCACGCCATGAAGCATCACCCACTCGCTGCGCTCGCCGAGATCGTCTTCCAGTTTGACTACGAGGGACATGAAAACGAACCTAGTTCCTAGATGCCAAAATCTATCAGGATTGACGCGGAATTTCCAAGGAGACATGGGAATTGAGGTAATCGGTTCTCAGCTCTCAGGATCGAGACTGCACACCAAGTCTCGCAAGCCCTTTCGAGTTTGAATCAGTACAAGGCCAGATGCATATGAGTTACACAGGATGTTGCGTGGACTTGCAACCTAGCAGAACGGGCAGCGCGAAAATACCTTCGGACTGGGAACTGACAACTGAGAACTGGTTTCTTCAACCTACCAACCTGGGAGTTGGTATCAGGCTTCCGGGACTCGGGATCCATGCTGGAAGTGGTATTGCAGAATCTTGGCAGCCAGGGCGGGATTGACTCCGACCTGATTTCCTTCGATTGAGCGGACCACTTCTCCGCGACAAATCACTTCGGTGGCGGCGAGTCCGGCGATTTCCGCCGGCAATACAAGGCTGATCTCCAGTTTGGAGTTGGGCTGTAACGGCTCTTCCGCGCGGAACAGCAGTCCGGAGCGGCTGATATTTTCCGTTTCGCCCTGTAGCCAGCGTTGTTCGCCGAGCAACCGATAGCGTAAAGGGAGGTGCAAGTTGAAACGACGCGCACGGAAGGGCGGAATTTTTTGCCCGGCCCGCGCGCTCACATCGGTACTGCGCATTGCCATGTTGGCCTCCTGGGGGAGCGGTTCGGAGTCCAGCACTTCCCGCACTCGATCCTTCAAGGCGGGAAGACTGAATGGTTTTTGGAGGAGGTTGATGCCGGCATCAAGCAGGCCATTGTGTCCAATGGCATTCTCGGTGTAACCCGACATATAGAGAACCCGGATTTCCGGGCGTTGTCCCGAGATATGAATGGCTAGTTCGCGCCCGTTCATTCCCGGCATTACAACATCGGTGAGAAGCAGATCGATCACGCCCCGGTGACCGGAGGCGATCTGCAGCGCGGCGCCGCCATCTTCCGCTTCGAGAATCTTGTATCCCTGTGTTTCCAGATATTGCCGGGCGAGGCGGCGAAGATTGGCCTCGTCCTCGACGAGCAGGACGGTTTCTTGTCCGCGCTCGGGACGCGGCAGCTCCAGCGCGGTCTGGTCCGCGACGGTTTCCTCCGCTGCGTCGACACGTGGGAAGTAGGCCCGGAAATTCGTGCCGCGCTGCGGACGGCTATCTACAAAGATGAAGCCACCGCTCTGCTTCACTATGCCGTAAACAGTCGACAGGCCAAGTCCGGTACCCTTCGCGCCCTTGGTGGTGAAAAAGGGTTCGAAGATGCGCGATTGTGTTTCGCTGTCCATGCCGGTACCGGTGTCGCTAATGGCCAACATCACGTAGTCGCCAGCCTGGAGAGGGGCGTGCATGCGCGCGAAATTATCATCGAGCAACACATTGGAGGTCTCGATGGTCAACTTGCCGCCTTCGGGCATGGCATCGCGCGCATTGACGGCGAGGTTCATGATGACCTGATCGATCTGTCCAGGATCAGCCTTGATCGCGCCCAGGTCAGCGCCCGGCACCATGACGAGATCGATGTCCTCGCCGATCATTCGTGTCAGCATCTTCAGGTTTTCGGTGACGACCTCATTCAGATCGAGCACCTTGGGGGCCAGCATCTGCTTGCGGCTGAAGGCGAGAAGTTGTCGGGTGAGCGATGTCGCGCGCTGCGCGGCATTGGAAATTTCCTGGGCAGGGCCGCGAAGGCCGGGTTCGGGACCGAGACGTTCGAGCAGGAACTCCGAGTAGCCTGAGATCACCATCAACAGATTGTTGAAATCGTGGGCGATGCCTCCGGCGAGACGACCGATCGCCTCCATCTTTTGGGCCTGGCGGAGCTGCTGTTCGAGAGCGCGCCGCTCGGTGATGTCTTCCATGAAAATCTCAAATGCAGTTCCCTGCTTGCCGTTGGGAATGACGCGTCCGGAGATGCGTGCGACGATGATGGTGCCGTCCTGGCGGACACAATCCGCGGTCAGGCTGTTGAATTCCTTTCCGGCATGGAAATAGTCCGCAGTCTGAAACCACTGTTGGGCATCGGCGTAAAGGCTGCCGAGGTGCTTCCCGGTGAGTTCTTCGGGCCTGGTGTAGCCGAGCATCTTGGTGAGAGACGGATTGACATCGAGAAGAACACCGAGTCCGTTGCAGCGGCAGATGCCGTATGGGGCATTGGTAACCAGCGATCGAAAATTACTCTCAGAGCGCCACAAACTTTCCTGCGTGGCGCGGAGCGCCCCATTGAACCAGCAAATCAGCAGTGCCACCGCGAAAAACAGGATCAGGTGAGCGATGGCTTTGCGGTACTCACTGGCGCTGTGCTCGCCCATGAGCGAGTAATAGGCGCTGACGGTCATGGCGAACGAGGTGGCCGCCAGACCGGGCTTCCAGCCTCCATACCAGGCGCTGACCATGACCGCAACCGCGAACACGACCAGGCGGCTTTCGGCCATGTCGGAGAGGAACAGCGTGGGAATCAGCGCGAGGACCGTGCTGAGCAGGGCTACGCCATAGCGCAGGATGGGAGCCCGCGCGGGTGGCACGACGAACGTGCGGATGAGGGGGAGATTCATTCGCATTTACAGCGATCTTATCCGCGCCGCACAGAGACAGCGACGTTACGCCAGTCCACCGGGCCGCGTAGGTGTTCATATACCCCACATTGCCCGACAGGACAACGGGAAAAGGGAGACTGGACGGGCAATTTGGCCGACTGACCAGCCTACGATGAGATGCTTTGATCACAATACTCGGTGGTGCAAGACATACAAGGCCGGAACAAAGACTTGCAACAGCAGCCAGGAACCGGGAAACTAGCGGCGCAGAAGCAGGACCCAACGGATGAATATCGGACTGTTTGGAGGAAGCTTCGACCCCATCCACCGCGGACACTTGGCGCTGGCGCGCGCGGCCGCCGAGCGCTTCAACCTCCACCAAGTGCTGTTTGTGCCAGCGAACGTTCCTCCGCACAAACAGAAACAACCGCTCACGCCCTTTATTCACCGCTATGCGATGGTGACGCTCGCGACCGAGGAGGAGAAGCGCTTTATGCCGTCGTTGCTGGAAGCACCAGACCTCGATTCGCACTCCGAGCCTGTCCCGAAAGGCCGATCGAAGGCATCAGACGCCTCTCCGCGCGCCAACTACACAATAGACACGGTGCGTAGACTAAAACGTCAATTGAAGAAGGCGGACCGGTTATTTTTCCTGATGGGGATTGACGCGTTTCGCGAGATCTCGACATGGCACGAGGCGCGAGCGCTGCTTGGTGAATGCGACTTTATCGTGGCGAGCCGCCCGGGATATTCATTGAAAGATGTGGCGGAGTCGCTGCCGGATGGGTTGCGTCCGCCGGCGGCTGTAAGCCAGCCTTTTCAGAAGCAGCCAGCCACTGGCGATCTGATTTTGCCTGGACTGTCATTGCATCTGCTCGACGGAGTCGAGAAAGATGTTTCCGCCACCTCGATTCGGGCCGCGGTCGACCAGGGGAAGCCACTCGGACGATGGCTCGATCCGAAGGTGATCGAGTACATTCGAAAGGTCGGGCTGTACCGGAAGAGCGGCTAGATTGTCGGTTTGGCGGCGAAAAGAGAATCGTTCGAAGCCGCAGGAGGTAAAGCCCAGCAACGTGAAACATCTATCGCAGCGCTGAAGCGCTGCCCCACCCAAAAGCTGGCGTCGGTGTCACGGTGGTAAGAACTGAGTGAGATCGAGCTTCTCAACACAGCGTTGACATTTCCTTTGCCGCGCCCGCGTTACAATCGATACGCCTAGTATGAAAAAAGCGAACGACCTCAAACGCCAGGTCCACGAAGCCATCCTCGCCTGCCAGGACAAGAAAGCCGAAGAAGTCACCGTCCTCGAACTGGAAAAAGATTCAGGCGCATTTACCGATTATTTCGTGGTGTGCAGTGGAACCAATCCGCGCCAGATTCAGACGATCGCCGATGCTGTGGACGAAAGGCTGGAAACGCTCGGGATGCGCCCGGCCCACACCGAGGGCTACAACCAGGCAGAGTGGGTACTGCTCGACTACGTGGACTTCGTCGTCCACGTTTTTTCAGAAAAATCGCGCCAATACTACGATCTGGAGCGACTGTGGAAGTCGGCGAAGCGCCTAGAGCCTGCGGATCTTGTCGCCACGCGCCGACGTGCGACGCCCCGCGATTCCGGCGGCGCGCCTCGCAAAAAGAGAGCGTAACGTGCCTGAACAACAGCCTGCTTCCTCTGCGTGGGGATCGTCCTACCGCCTGATTGCCGCCGAGAAGTGGAAAGCAAAGTCAGCCGCCATGGGACGCGGTGTCACCGAAGCGATTGCTGAATACGCCGAGGCTCGGCCGGGAATGAAGGTTCTCGATGTAGCAACGGGTACGGGCGAGCCGGGAATCACGCTGGCAAAGCGAGTTCTTCCGGATGGATGGGTTACCGCTGTCGACCTGAGTCCTGAGCTGCTGGAGATCGCCGCCGAAAGGGCGCGGCAAAGAAAACTTACGAACTTCGAGACGCGGCAGGCAGATGCTCACCAGTTGCCCTTGGATAGTCACGTTTTCGATCTGGCCACCTGCCGCTTCGGCGTGATGTTCTTCGCCCGTGCCGAGGAAGCTCTGCGGGAGGTGCGGCGAGTGTTGAAGCCGGGGGCGAGGGCCTGCTTCGCGGCCTGGGGATCGTTCGAACAACCGTACTGGCAATCGACGATGAAGATCGCGCACCAACATGCGGGCGGAACTTTGTTCGAAGCCGGAGCAACGGATCCCTTTCGGTTCTCAGAGGCGGGATCGTTATCGAAAGTGCTGCGCAGCGCCGGATTTCACGAAGTAGAGGAATCGTTGCGCGACGTACCGTGGGTTTGGCCCGGAACGGCGGACGAGGTGTTCGAGTATGCGTCCAGCTGCTCGACTCCGTTCAAGCCGATGCTGGCGAGGATTCCCGAAGAAAAGCGGCCGGAAATGCTGGCGAATGCACGCGTGGCGATCGAGCGCTTTCGTGTGGGGGACGAGATACGATTTGGGGCGAAGATCGTGCTGGCGTCGGGAAAAGCCTAGAACCCAGTTCCCAGTTGTCAGCTGCCGGTTGTCAGTTCAGGTTCCTAAGTTCCTAGCGGTATAGTAATCTCGCATGAAAATCAAAGCCGCCTGGATTGGAAAAACGAAAGAGCCCGCGATCCAGACTCTCACCGACGACTACCTGAAGCGCATTTCGCGCTATGCGGACTTCGCGGGCGTTGTGGTCAAGGACGAGGCCGCGATTGTGGCCCTGGCCCGCGGCGACCGCCAGAAAGAGCGTCACAAGCTGGTTCTGCTCGATTCCCGCGGAAAGCAGTTCTCCTCGGAAGAGCTGGCCCAGTTTCTGGACCGCGAGCAACAGCAGGCACTGCCGCTCCTGTTTGCCGTCGGCGGCGCTGATGGATTCAGTGAGACGGCTCGGCGCGAAGCTGATGCTGTGCTCTCGCTAGGCCGCATGACCCTGCCACATGAACTCGCACGCGTGGTGCTGCTGGAACAAATCTACCGCGGATTCACGATTCTGAAGAATCATCCGTATCACGTGGGGCACTGAAGGATTGATAGATTGAATCATTAAGACATTGACTCATTGAGACAGCAAAAAGCCTCGTACTGCCGAGACAACTCCGGGACATTCCTGCTGGCCATTAACCAATGAGTAATAGGCCATCGTCCGATCAGACATGGCGCGGGACTTGGCATTTGGCGTTTGGCATGAACCTCCGGCAGGTTTTCACGGGCGGGCGTTTTCGCATACAGTAGCTCCCACGGGCCGTAACAAGCTCGTATTTCTGAAACGAGGGGCCCTCCCCAATGAAGAATCCCTACGACGTTCTCCGGGCTAAAGAACAGGAACTGGTCCGGGTTCGGAAAGAAATGGAAGCGCTGCGCATTGCTGCGCGATTGCTGGACGCTGAAGATCCTGCTTTGGCGAACGGCGAAGCCCCACCGAAATTGCGCCAAGTCGTCGAGATGCCCTAAGAATCACCTCCGTTGACTCGTGGCGGACGGACCCCAAGCCGTTCGCCTTTTTCTTTTGCCATTACGATCATTCGAGCCGGCATTCCCCTTATCCTGAAACGGTGAGCTCCGTGAAAAAACCCTTCCTGCGAGTCACAAAGTGGCTGAGTGGCACGATTCCGGTCGAGGCACAGTGCACGGCCTGCTCTGCGCGTTTCGCAGTCGAATGGAACACTCAGAATGTGCTGCAACGCGCCAGTCGCGATTCCTGCGCGCAACAACTCCAGCAACAGTTTGACCAGCATGTTGCAACGGTTCATCTCGAGCAAAACGTGTAATTGCCGCCTTCGGTAGCACGTACTCCCACCACCCGGGTACAATCAAGAATTCGGCTTCTATGTCGGACGTTCGCCGTGGTCTCATCATCGTGAATACCGGGCCGGGTAAGGGAAAGACCACCGCCGCCATGGGAACGGCCTTGCGTGCGGTCGGTCAAGGAATGCGCGTTTTGATGCTGCAATTCCTGAAAGGCTCCTGGCACTATGGCGAACTCGATGCCGTTCAAGCTTTCGGTGACAAGTTCGTGATGAAGCAGATGGGACGCGGATTCGTAAAGGTCGGCACTGAGAAGCCGGATCCGGAAGACGTCCGCATGGTTGAAGAGGCGTGGGCCGAAGCCGACCAGGCAATCCAGTCGGCTGAGTGGGACCTGGTAGTGCTGGACGAGATCAACTACGCCATCAGCTATGGCATGCTCGATCCAGCGAAGGTCGTGGAGTCGCTCAAGAAACGGCCAGAGATGGTGCACGTCATCTTGACCGGAAGGAATGCGCATCCGACAATTGTCGAGGTCGCTGACACGGTTACTGAGATGCGCCAGGTGAAACACGCATACGAAAAAGGCGTGATGGCGCAGAGAGGAATCGAATACTAGTTCCCAGTTACCAGTTCTCAGTAAGGCCGAATCCCGACGTGACCGAGAACTGAGAACTGGCAACCGGAAACTGCCTTTATGACATGGTTCAAGCGACAATCCGGGCATTTGGATACCTCGGGCGAGAAGAAGGTGAAGACCGAGGGCTTGTGGGTCAAGTGCGACAACTGCCGCCAGATCATCTGGAAAAAGGACCTGGAAGAGAATCTGAACGTTTGTCCGAAGTGTGACAAGCATTTCCGGATTGACGCCCGCACCCGCCTCGCCCAGCTGCTCGACGATAACCAGTACGAAATCTTCGATAGCAACCTGATCTCAAACGATCCTCTGAAGTTCGTCGATCTGAAGACCTATTCGTCTCGGCTGAAGCAGGCGCGCAAGGATACTGGATTGGACGATGCAATTGTCAACGCGCGTGGAAAGTTGAATGGACGCCCGGTGATCGTGAGCGCGATGGAATATTCGTTCATAGGCGGCAGCATGGGTGCCGTGGTGGGCGAGGCGATCACGCGGGCGATTGAAAAGGCCACGGAGACAAAGACTCCGATCATCATCGTGTCCGCGTCTGGTGGCGCCCGCATGATGGAAGGGGTGATCAGCCTGATGCAGCTGGCCAAGATCTCGGCCGCGCTGGCACGACTCGATTCGGCGCGCGTGCCGTATATCTCAATCCTGACAGACCCGACCACGGGCGGCGTAACCGCGTCGTTCGCGATGTTGGGGGACCTAAACGTTGCTGAGCCCGGAGCGCTCATCGGCTTTGCAGGGCCGCGGGTGATCGAACAGACCATCCGGCAGAAACTGCCCCAAGGCTTCCAACGCTCGGAGTTCCTGTTGGAGCACGGCATGCTCGATGCCGTGGTGCATCGCAAGCTGCTAAAACCATATATCGCGCGCTCTCTTGAGTTTATGCATGCAGCATAAGCGCCTTCTCAGCCGAGCATGCTCCTAGTTCGCCGGATACAGGCTTTCCCTTCTAAACCCGCATCTTTTGCCTTTCGCTGCGCGTCTATGGAATAACCCCGTCAAAAGAGGGAAACTATCTCCTGCCGGGGGTTGAGGCGGTAACTGATGTCTTACGATTCGGCAGTCGCGCAAATGTATGCGTTGGGTCACGAGCTGGCGCATACCCCCACGCACAAGTTCGACCTGGCGCACATGCGTGTGCTGCTGGCCGCCCTTGGTCATCCAGAAAAAAACTTCAAGAGCGTTCTCGTTGGCGGAACAAACGGCAAGGGCTCAACCGCCGCGACCCTCGCCTCAATCCTGCAGGCCTCGGGGCTGAAAACAGGCCTTTACACGTCGCCGCATCTAGACCGAATCAACGAGCGCATCCGCATAAACGGAGAGCCGATCGACGACGAAGCCTTCGCGCTTGTGCACGATGTGGTCGGGCGCACCGCGGAGCGACTGGTCAGCGAAAAGGACCTGCCATGGCATCCCAGCTTTTTCGAAATGCTGACCGCGATGGCCTTTGAACACTTCGCCCGTGTACATCCGGACATCGTGGTGCTCGAAGTTGGAATGGGGGGACGGCTGGATGCTACGAACGTGGTCGATCCGCTGGTTAGTGTAATTACCGACATCTCGCTCGATCACCAGAAATTTCTGGGAAACACGATTGGTGAAATTGCCCGCGAAAAGGCGGGCATTATCCGCCCCGGAGGAACCGTGGTGTTTCTGCCGCAATCTCCTGAGGCGAATGGCACAATCGGCAACATGGTCCTTGGATTGGGCGCGACCGCTGTGAGCGCAGTCCCCTACGTGCCGCCCGTGTCGCCGAAAAGCGAGAACTATTTCAGCGGCAAAAATGCTGACGGAGCTGAGCCACGTGCAGCAGAGTCCCGCGCGCGTTACCGGATTCATGTGCTTGGCAAAGAAATTCAGGTGGATTCGGCACTGGTGGGTCGCCATCAGTTGCGAAACCTCGCCTTGGCGATTGCGACGGCCGAGCAGCTGAAAGAACGAGGGTTTCGACAGATCACGGCTGATTCTATTGAGCAGGGGATCCGCGAAACGCATTGGCCCGGCCGCTTCCAGGTATTGCCGGCCAAAGGGGGCGAACCGGAATATGTTTTTGACGTCGCCCACAATCCCGCCGGGGCCTGGGCTCTGCGGTCGACGCTTTCCGCCGTCTTCGATGAACGACCGATCACATTGGTTTTCGGCGTGATGCGCGATAAAGCTGTTGGCGAAATGGCCGAGATCCTGTTCCCAATCTCGGCGCATGTGATTGTCACGCGAGCGGATAATCCTCGGTCTGCAACCCCGGCGGAGATCCGCGAGGCCGCGCACCGGGTATCCAGCGACGTTATTGAAACGCCGGACGTGAGCACGGCGCTAGCGCAAGCGCGAAACCTTGCCGGTCCCAAGGGGTTAATCGTTGTGACGGGATCAATTTACGTGGTGGGAGAAGCGATGCGTGTGGCTGGAGCGCGCATCTAAGGAACTTGGTGTGGCGCGGGCACTTTTTTCCGCGATGATCGGAAACATTTCACGGTGAACAAGGTCGCGACAACTGAGGAACCGGAAAGAGACTCTGCCGAGCCAGGGGCATCGGAACAGCCGGTGACCGCCGTCACGACGTGGCTTGACCTGCGATCGAAGGCTCGCCGCAAAGGTACTCACGGCGTTCTGAGCCGCCTGCGCTCCTATTTCATTCTCGATCCGCTGATCTGGGCTTACACACTCGTCCTGGGGACAATTTCGCTCCTGTGTTCGCTGTTTGATCGCAGTGGACGCATTCAACACAACCTGGCACGCGCCTGGTCGTGGGCGATCATGAAGACGGCGCTCTCTCCCGTGAGAGTCACAGGGATGGAGCACGTCGATCCGGCGCGGCCCCGTGTGTACGCCGTCAATCATGCTTCCGCACTGGATATTCCGATTCTCTACGTGTACCTGCCGTTTCAGTTCCGGATCGTCTTCAAGAGCGAGCTGCTCTCATATCCGTTCGTAGGATGGCACCTGAAACGATCGGGGCAGGTGTGCATCAACCAGCAGAATCCTACGGCGTCGGTTGGCGCAATCAAGTCGGCATTAAAGAGCTTGAGGAAGGGCATGCCGCTGGTGATCTTTCCCGAAGGCGGACGCTGCCGCGACGGGAAGCTTCAACCGTTTCTGCCGGGCGCATTTTTTCTCGCGATCAAGGCGCAGGCGGATATCGTACCTGTAGGGCTGGTCGGGACTTTCGACCTGCTGCCGATGAACACGTATCACATCAAGTGCCAGCCGCTGGAGATGCGTCTTGGTGAACCAATTTCTACCTCCGGCTTGTCGTTGAACGATATGGATGCAGTTTCTGCGAAAGTGAAAGAGTCGATCGACAAACTGCTTGCCGCGCCACGGACCTCGCTCTAGCTCCGCGTTGTACAGGACGATCCCCGCCCGGAATGACAAGCCACCCCTCGCTGACAATTCTCCTTCTCATCCGTCATAATCACTTGTTTGCCCGGAGGTTTCATGAAGCTAGTAGGTCGTCTAAGCTTTATTCTTGCCATCTTTTTTCTTGACATGACCGCTACCGCACAAACCAAACCCACCGTCGCCGAAGCCCAGGAGTTCATGAACAAGGCCGAGGCTCAGCTCTACGAACTCAGCATCAAAGTCAACCGCGCTACCTGGGTGCAGGAGAATTTCATTACCGACGATACCGAGGCGATTGCGGCCGACGCCCTGGAACAAAATGTGGCGGCTACGACCGAATTGGTTGAACAAGCGAAACGGTTCGAGGGTCTCGATATGCCGCCCGACCTGGCTCGCAAGTTCAAACTCCTGAAACTCAGTCTCGTCGCACCTGCGCCGAAGGATCCCGCGCTGCGTAAAGAAATGACCAAGATCGGAGTGTCGCTCGATGCCGATTATGGCAAGGGCAAGTACTGCCGAAAGAATGGCGAGTGCCTCGACATCACCGCAATCGAGCGCATCATGGCTTCGAGCCGCGATCCAAACGAACTCGAAGAAGTGTGGTTGGGATGGCACACGATCTCACCTCCGATGCGGCAACGTTACTCGCGTTTCGTCGAGCTCTCGAACCAGGGCGCGCGCGAAATCGGCTTCAAAGATACCGGGGCGATGTGGCGTGCCGGCTACGACATGACGCCCGACGAGTTCTCGGCCGACCTGGAGCGCTTGTGGAAGCAAGTCGAGCCGCTCTATCTCTCGCTGCACACCTTCGTTCGCGCCAAACTCGTCGAAAAATACGGAGCGAATGTGGTGCCGCCAAAGGGACCGATTCCAGCCGATCTGCTGGGCAATCCGTGGGCCCAAGAGTGGGGGAACGTCTATGACCTGCTCGGATTGAAAGAAGACCAGGGCGGAGTCAATCTCACCGAACTGCTGAAAAAGAAAAATCTCGACGCCAAAGGGATGGTGAAGTACGGCGAAGGATTTTTTATGTCCATGGGCTTTGACAAGCTGCCCGACACGTTCTGGAGACGTTCGCTCTTCACAAAGCCCGCTGATCGAGACGTCGTCTGCCATGCCAGCGCGTGGGATCTCGACGGCAAGGACGATCTACGCGTGAAGATGTGCATCCAGGTGCGCGGCGTGGACTTTGTCACGATTCACCACGAGCTTGGACACAACTTCTACCAGCGCGCTTACAAGAACCAGCCGTACCTGTTCCAGAATGGTGCGAACGACGGCTTCCACGAAGCGATCGGCGACGCCATCGCGCTTGCCATCACACCCGAATATTTACAAAAAGTCGGATTGCTGGAGAATGTTCCGCAGGGTAACAACGACATCCCCGAACTGCTCAAGCAGGCGCTAGACCGCGTTGCATTCCTGCCCTTTGGGCTTCTCATTGACCAATGGCGCTGGAAAGTATTTTCTGGCGAAATCACTCCGGCCGACTACAACAAGGCATGGTGGGATCTGCGGCTGAAATATCAGGGCGTCGCGCCGCCTGTGGCACGCACCGAGGCGGATTTCGATCCAGGTGCCAAGTATCACGTCGCCGGCAACGTTCCCTACACACGGTATTTCCTCGCACACATCCTGGAGTTCCAGTTTTATCGCGCACTTTGCCGCGAGTCGGGGCACAAGGGTCCACTGAATCGCTGCACGTTCTATGGATCCAAAGAAGCGGGCGCGAAGTTCGACAAGATGCTCTCGATGGGGCAGAGTAAGCCTTGGCCGGACGCTCTCGAAGCACTAACCGGAGAGCGCCAGACGGATGCGGGCGCGCTGCTCGAGTATTTCGCACCTTTGAAGCAGTGGCTCGACGAGCAAAATAAGGGCAAGAAGGTAGGCTGGTAGAGTGAATGCCGTCTCTGCGGCGCTTTGTGCCTGACATTAGAAAGCCCGCCATTTACGTGGCGGGCTTCTTGTTTGCAACCTTGTGCGGCTAGGGCGTATTGCCCGGACCTCGAGTTGAACCCAGCCGGCGAATGTAATCGCGCAGCGCCTGCGGCGAAACAGGGCGTCCCAAGAACTGTTTTAACAGTGCAGACGTTTCCATCGCCTCCCCGAAACGAAGCAGGTGTTCACTCGTCCAGCCGAACCACTGCGGATTCCCGGTATCAAACGGTCCCAGCGACTCGCGTGTGTGCTGCCGGATGTCGGCGGTCACGACGGAGCCCAGACCGTAGTTCACCATGTATCCGGGCAGATGGACGAGTTGAACGCGCAGCGCCCACCACGAGAGTTCGGGATGTGCAACGATGTGTAGATAACGGCTGGTGATATCAGTCCAGACCTGGTTTGGGTCGGCGGCCGTGGAATGAAGCATGCGGCACTCGAACAGCGCCCATGCGACGTCGAGCATGACACCGGAGAAAAGTGATCGCAGCGACACCGACTCCGGTGCGGATTTCCCCAGATACTTCTGTTGCCAGGATGGCTCGTAGGTGTTCCACGACGGAACGTCAGCGAAGGCCTCCACGAACAATGAGTCGCCCAGATCCATGAAAGCGGGCCTCACATGGATGGCCATCATATGTACGGCATGCCCGTTTTCATGGACGAGTTCGTTCAGCAACCCAAGTCCCCCTGTGCCGTAGCTGCCCGAGATCCTCACGACTGTCGGGCGCCATTTGCCATCGATCTCACGTCCGTGGGTGACGAAATCGGTATAGGCCAGCGGCGCTTTGCCGGGACGCGGTTCCAGATCATAGAGTACGCCGAACTGTTTCAGGTCGGCGCCCAGATCGCGGTAGTAATACTCGTTGATCGACTGAAACGAATCCTTGGGAATGGAGGCGTTGAGCAGACGTTCGGCCTCCCCGCCTCGATAGTAGTAGTTCCAGGGCTCGACCATCTGGCCGCCGTCGACTTGCCGCCAGGTCTCGAGAATCTGTTCGAGCCAACGCTCAACTTCCGCCGATGTGACCCCAACCGTGCGCGCCGCAGAGTCGATCTCTGAACCGTTCTCCTTAGCGGCTGCCAGGGCGAGAGGAATAAGGCGCCGGTAGGGACTATCCGCTTGGTCGTTGCCGTTCACTGCTTGCCAGAGCGGAACAAACGCGTAGAAGAGCTTCTTGCGTCGCTCTTCCTCATTCATCTCGCCGAGCATGCCAAAGGCAGAGACACGCGTGACTCGCTTGCCCTCGAATTCCAGATTGTTTCCCAGCTCGGTGAAACATGCGTAGAGCGCGCCGCGCAACACATCAAATTGCAGATCCTTTCGGGCTGCATCTTTGCAGTTGCCGGGTATCGACATCTCAGACTTGAACTGCTCGGGAAGGTCCTCGAGATGCCGCCGCATGACCCTGACAGCCCGCGCGTCGACGTCAGACAAGCCGTGATCGGGAACCTTCGCCAGCATTTCGATGAATGTTGCGCGATTTTCCTTATAGATCTTTTCCCACGCTGCTCGACCTTTGCCCTGGTAGCTGGGGAAAAGTCCCGAGTCGATCGTCTCGATGATGCTGTTCGCATCGTTCAGGTCGGCGTAAACACTTTCGGCGTCAGCTACCGCTTGCGCGGGCGACGTATCGGCAGCCTTCGCGGGCAGACACAGGAGAAGCAAGAAAAGAGGGATGGAGCTCAAGTTTAGTGTGAGGAGTCTTCGTGTCATCTTCGAGGCCGGTGCAAATTTACCGCAGTTCGTTAGCAAGGAACAGCGTCGAGTAGATTCGCTGTGCGAGATAGCCATAGCGGCCACCGTCCGGAGTAATGAAGACGGTACTATGACTGACCAGCGCCGTCTTGTCCGCAGGAGAAAACCTGGTCCACAGTTTGCGCTGACCATTGGAGAGATCAACGTCGTAGACTTCGACATCGGATCTGACGAACCGCGAGACGAAGACGTGGCCGGAACCGCTGCGCCACTCAGTCACTTCTTCTTCAGGCTTGAGGCCAGTAATCTCGCGTCCATTCGAACCGTCAAGAGGCTGTAGCCAGTAGCGGCCGGAGGCGTCGGTCAAGATGCAGAACTTGCCGTCGGGTGAAACGCCCGGTTTCAGTATTCCCACGGAGTTCGGTACAAACCGTTTATCGCTAGAGATCGCGTGAAGAGCACCTGTTGCGATCTCCTGGATGGCGGCTTGCGGCTGTTGTCCGTCCACAATGATTACAACCAGCAATCGCTTGCCGTCGGGGAAGAAACTTGCACCCAGGTAGTGCGAGCCTGATGCCACGTGCAGAGTTTGGGTTTCACCAACTCCGGTTGGGATGATTTGTATTTGATTGGTCTTGGTCGGCGTGATCGCAGTCACCCATTTACCATCGAAAGAAAACGCGGTGCCTGCTCCTTCCCCAATTAGCACCGGAGTGGATCCGTCCGTGCGCTGAACATAAAGGCGGTAGTTTGTGTTTGAGCCCGTGTCGAAGCTGTTGATCAGCATCAAGCTTCCATCGCGCGAAATCGCATCGAGCATGGGCCATTGGAACGCAGTCGTGTCGAGTTGATGCCCGGTTTTGACGTCGGCAACGCCAATCTGCCAGCGAAGGAGTTCGGTGCTCAATAGAACTTTCCCATCCTTCGCAATGTCCTGGAGATGAAGTCGCATCGGGGCCGCAAATACCACGCGCCGCCGTCCATGGAGGTCAACGGCGCGCATCACGGGCGCTTCCGCTATTGTGGTGGCGGTGTACCAGAGTTCGTCTCCTTTGGGCGTCCACGCAAGTCCTTGCTCGCTCGAATATTCGCCGGCGAGCACCTTGCGATTGCCTTGCAGATCCACGACGTCGACATAGCCGCGATCGTCGCCGAACATCGGATGCTCCAGAAACGCGATCTGGTCTCCTTTTGGTGAGAAACGCACGTCGCTGATGTAGCCTGACGTTTCGAAGAGCACTTTGCCCGGAGGGAATTCGAGGCGAAACTTCCCGTTGACCTGGTGCGAGATGGCGAGTTGCGATCCGTCCGGAGTCCAGTCTGCATCGTTGACATTGTCCACCAACTCTCGAGTGGCGCCCCCTCCCATCGGAGCCCGGGCAAGGCGACCGATCGGAACCCAGGTCGTCTCGAAGGTGCGATCGAGCGAGAGCGCCATGTCACTTGTGGACGAAATGTCGAGCAGGTCGGCCTTTATGTTCAGGGGCTGAGTCTCCAGGGTGTCCATGTGGGTGGAGAAGATCTGCATGGGTTCGCCGTTGATTGTCGCGCCGTACACAACGTAACGTCCGGGAGTAAAGCGGGCGGTGCGGATGTAGGATGACCGAAAAGTGATCTGCGTGAAGTTAGCCTGGCTGGCATGCTGCAGCGAAAAGAAATAAAGCCCGGCGGCGATCAGTGCTAATGCGACAATTCCGGCGAGAATCCACGCAAGCCAATTCTTGCGTGCGGAAGGCGCTTGCAGTGCCGCAGACACAACCTGCGAGCCAGTGGAACCGCCGCTCAGCGCTTCCAGAGCAAACGCCAGGTCGCTCGCCGATTGAAAACGCCGCTCGGGCTGTTTCTCAAGGCAGCGACGGATGATCCTCTCAATGCCCGGGGCCACGTTCGTGGAACTCGCCGTGAGTTCCGGTACATCCTCTTTCAGGATCGCATTCACGGTCTCAACACCGGAGTCACCATGAAAGGCCCGCTTGCCGGAAACCATCTCGTAGAGGATTGCGCCGAAGCTGAAGACGTCGGAACGGTGGTCGAGCGGTTGCCCGCGTACTTGCTCCGGCGACATGTAGCCGACTGTGCCCAGCACGGTTCCAGGCGCGGTAGGAGCAGGCGTGGTAACGGTAATGGTTTCGTTCGGGCCGCTTTCAAAAGCACGCTTGGCGAGTCCGAAGTCCAGAATCTTCACGCGGTCATCTCGCGTGATGAAAATGTTGTCCGGCTTCAGATCGCGATGGATGATGCCTTTGTCGTGCGCCGCCGCCAGTCCTCTTGCGATTTCGAGCGCATATTCGAGCACGCGGCGCCGAGACAATGGTCCGGCCGCCATCTTGTCCCGCAGCGTTTCACCTTCGAGAAACTCCGAGACCAGATATCGAATTCCGTTCTGGTCCCCGACATCGTGGATGGCGAGCACGTTCGAATGATTGAGCGTACTCAGGATGCGGGCTTCGTACTGGAATCGCTGCAGGCGGTCGGAATCACTCGAGAATGCACTCGGCAAGACCTTGAGTGCGACCGTGCGATCGAGACGTGTATCTCGCGCGCGGTAGACTTCTCCCATGCCGCCCGCGCCGACCGAAGCGACGATCTCGTACGGACCAAGCCGTGTGCCAGAGGTAAGGGCCAAGGGGAGAGATTATAACCTTGGTCGGACGAAGCGAGACTAGTTCGATCAAGAGGGCTTGAACCCTGGGTTGGGCATGCTCTCCGCTGCTCTCCTGATACTTTCGAGCCACTGACGCCGGAGCAGACCGCTGCCGGGCACAATCAATCTCCAGTAACGACCCACGCCGCGGCGAGTCAGGTCATCCGTCGCCAGAACACGCGTCTCGGTGCTTACCGTGGACCATCCTTGGCCGGCGTCTTCCACTCTGAAGTTGAAAGCCATCTTGACCGCACCCTGTTCCCGATAATCAGTGAACTCCTGCAAAGTATTCACCCGGAGGACATGTTTCGCCAGCACATTGGCACCACCGAACACCGCGATTTCATGCTCGTTGCCAACAGAGAGGTAACCAGACGACGAAAACGCATCGAGAACACGCTTATCCAACAGAAAATTGCTTGTGTCATGGATGCGTAGCGCAGCCGCGCGAATTCTCAGGAGCGTTTCCAATGATTTCATATCGCTGAATCTTGATTCGCGAACGGCCTGGATCACTTATTCGGGCTGCGCATAAATGCGGGTCGAGTGCCTCTCGAAAAACTGATACTCTGGCATGGCGTCGTCGAGCAAGGCTTTATGTTGCGCGACACGGATCATCGACGCTGGCCATGATAAAGCCGCAAGGGTTAAGGCCACGCCGCCCGCAAGAATCAGCAGTCCAATAGCTCGTTTGCGGATCCCGAGAAAGCGGAAGGGAAAAACGAGGTTCGCTACGCCGCAAAGCGCCAGCACGATTCCGGAATAGACAAGTGTACTGAGAGGCTGATATGCAGCCCAGTAATTGAAGATCAGAACGGCCGCGAGTGTAATTGCGGACAGCAGTGTCCACGCCACCGCCTTAGATGACATTGACCCATCTCCTGGCGAGATCATAGTCAAAGGAACGAGTCATGGTCTGTGACATAGCGCGTCGGTCGGCTGCGGAGGCAATGCCAAGTTAGAGACAGGACCAACGGCTGAAACCCAGGCAGGGCGCGGCATTCCGCCATCCATCGTCGCACGCTTTGACAGTATGGATTCTAGTAAACCTAGCAGTATACAAATTGCGCTCCACGAGCTATTTAGCGTGACAGCATTATTTGTCGCAAGGCGGTGCGCAATGACATTGCCCAGGAGCGTAGAGCTGCGGTGGCAAAAAGAAGTAATTGAACGATGGTTGCATACCCCAGGAGTTCCGGAGGATGCGCATGCGAAACTCCTGGAGATGTTAAGAGACGTGAAAGATGAGATGAATGGTTTACCCCCCGTCACAGCGGAAGTCCCAGAGCATGGGAAGCGGGTTGCGAGCAGTAGATAAACCGCGTCCGGACAAGAAGCCAGCAATACGATAGTTTCTAGCGCATCGCCTCCAGCAGGCCTTTCAGCACAACTTTGATTGGGATTTCCGCCAGTATCGTCGGTAAAACAGGTATCGCTACAGCCAGAGCCAACGCGAGGAGCGAGCCCTTTTCGAGTGGAAAGGGTTGCATCTTCTCCACGTTCTCGTAACTGCTCGCCAAGTCGGTAAGGCTGCTGATCTCCGGGGCGCTAAGAAGCTCGCCTTCACGACCCTCGCGGTTCAATATCCATTTCTCATTGAATTCCGTGCTATGAAGGTGGGCGAGACTCCCGTATTCGAGAATGCCCTTTCGACGTAATACGGCAAGTTTGGGAACGAAAAACAAGAGCGGACCTACCGCAATAATTACGATCACTAATAGTAGTGCGATAGCCGGCAGTTTGAATGTAATGAGATGTGCTCCGTTGTAGATGATTGCGTGTCGCCAAGTAGCACCGATTGCAGTTGCAATCGCGAATGCTATCGGCGCGAACCCTATTGGAGACATACCAAGAAATCCGATTCCTCCGTGCTTGTCAGGGTGCGTCACTTCCAACTTCAGGTTCAGCCGAGATAATTTGAATAAAAAGACGGTCCAGAGAAGCCACTTCCACAGGCAGAGAGCTACCAGAAATTGGTAGATCGTTTGGCTCACAAGTGCGTAGTACCATCCCGCGGGGGTCAAATGGGGACCTGTCGGTGTACCAAGGCCGTGAACTATCCAAGCTGTCCCCAAGCTGATTCTTTCATGATAGATGGATGCCGAGTGAACCAATACCAGCGCGACAAGAATCAGTTCAGGCAATGCCGAATCGCGTAAACGCACGAGCCTCGCAAGGATAGTTTCCAGCCGGGCTAAATCAACTCCCGATAAAAGAGTTTTTCTGACCTGGTTCACAATCATGCGAAAGCGCGACTCCATGAGCATTTGCCCAAGCAGCAATATCGGAACAGCGATCAACATGCGCGCCGAAACCATGTAGTCGCGGAGTAGCGTTCCGAGGGCCCTGGGTTGAAACAGAACGGTCAGAAGAACGAGGGGCAGCCACCCTATTGCGACAGAGAAAATAATCCGCCGCCCCATGTTCCATCGATCGGGGCGGATCAGGCGGGTAACGACTTGTGCTGAGTAGAACGGTCCACCGCGAATAAGCGAAACATCAAGCACATCGACTGTAGGCACGAGACACCATCCCACCAGAGCAAGGTCTTGGGTTGGGTGGCTTTCTGGAAACCAGTTCAGTTTTCGTTCAACCGGTGCTGCTAGCCCGTTTGGATGTCAGGGATCGTGGAGCAGGATATTGCTGAGTTGCTGCTTGCGCCGGGGCTCTGCACTTTGTTCTCCGCCTCATCTCTGCGCTTGAGTCCGAGCGGCCCGCTACACAACTTCCCCGGTTTGAAGGGTCGAAACATAAGACAGATGCGACATTCCTGTAACTGTCACTTGTTACAGCACCAATGCAATTCGGTTGAACAGGCGACAGGGAGATTGCAGGCGTTCAGCACATCAGGCCGTGACGAACTTCACTGACAATCAGGTCCTGTTCTTGTCCCATTTCAAATGGATGGCTCTCCGGAGTTATCGAAAGCTGTGGAGGTTGTTTTGTATTTGCAGGCCGTTTCCGTTTTGGGAATTCGAGAGCAATTAGAAACTTCATCCGTCTAATCGACGTAACTAATTCTATGCGCGGATTTGCCGACAGTCTCCGCCAGGTTCTGAGCGCCATGTGGTCGCACAAGCTTCGCTCGTTCCTCACTATGTTCGGCATTGCATGGGGCGTCGGATCGCTGCTGCTGCTGGTGGGATTGGGCGAGGGTTTCCGCGCCGGAACCAAGAAGAGCCTGGCCTCATTCGGCGACGACTACATGCAGATTTACAACGGCCGGGTGCCGTCAGTCGGCGGCAGCCAGCTTTCATCACGGCAGTACTACCTGGACTACCAGGATTTTCAGGATATACGCAATTCTCCGTACGTGCGCAATGCCACTCCGGTGATCTACCGCGGCGACCTTCGCCTAGTCAGCGAGTATGGCAGCAGCAACGGGTACGTGGATGGATCTGAACCGCAGTTTTATGACATCCGGTACCAGCCCATTGACGAGGGACGCTGGCCCGATTGGACCGACGAACAACAGCGCAACAATGTCTGTGTGATCGGCAAAGAATTTGTTCGGATCCTGTTTCCAGGACGTCCAGCGGTTGGCGCCAGAATTCTTATCAATGGTGTGGCCTTCCAGGTCATTGGGACCATGCAGAGCATCGGCCATGGCAATAACAATGACCAAAACATGCGGCTGGTCATGCCTTACAACACAATGGCCACGTATTTCCCGATGAAAGGGGAAGGCAACGCGAAGGCACTCAAGTATGTCGCCTACCAGCCGGTCACGCGTGAGCAGCACGAGCAAGCCAGGAAATCCGTCCGCAGCATCGTGGCCAGGAACCACCACTTCGATCCTGAGACGCCCGATGCGTTCGACGATTGGGACACGATTGAGACCGCCGAGATGGTCGGCAAGATTTCCGATGCAATGGACGCGTTTCTAGGCGCAGTCGGCCTGGTAACACTCGCGCTGGGCGCAATGGGAGTGGTGAACATCATGCTCGTATCGGTTGCCGAGCGCACGCGCGAGATCGGTTTGCGTAAAGCGCTGGGCGCGACCCGAAGAAGCATTCTGTTCCAATTCTTTCTGGAAGGGCTGATGCTGACAGCTCTGAGCGGCGCTATCGGAGTGCTCGGAGCATATGCGGCGACCAAACTCTTCGGTCTCGCGCCGCCGATTGATGGCTTCGAACTTCCTCACATCTACCCGGCGACCGCCGTTCTGGCCGCAGGCAGTCTGGCGGCGGCAGGCATTGTCGCAGGGTTGTATCCGGCGCGGCGTGCGGCCTTGCTCACGCCGGTCGAGGCCCTTCGCCAGGAGTAACTCTTGATCCTGCCGAAAGACGTGTTTTCGGAAGCCTATGACGCGCTGCGTCACAATCGGCAGCGCAGCGCGATCACCATGCTCGGCATGGCATGGGGAATCGCCACCGTGGTGCTGCTGCTGGCCTATGGCACGGGATTCTCGACGGCCATCGTCAATATTTTCAAAGCTTACGCGAGTATGCAGTCAGTGGGGATCGTCGGTGGCCGCACATCGCTGCAGGCTGGAGGAAATAAGGCCGGCGCGAACGTCCGTTTGACCACGGACGACATTGATCGGCTCGTGGCGAATGTGCCGCAAGTCATGCGCACAAGTCCCGAGTCGTTTTACGAAGCTCCTGTCAGCTACGAAGGGCGCTCTTACACATGGAACGTCAGCGGCGGCAATCCAACGCTCCGGGAGATTGAGAATCTGCAAGTTGATACGGGGCGTTTTTACAACGCAGAAGATCTGCAACTGCGCGCGCGCGTTTGTGTGTTGGGTTCAGAATCGAAGCAGAAGCTGTTCTCGGGGCGCTTCGCGCTCGGTGAGAGGGTTCGCATTAACGGGATTCCGTATGAGGTCATTGGGGTGCTCAAGCCGAGGCCTCAGCAGGGGGAACAGAACAGCATCAACCGCGTGGTCTACATCCCATTCCCGACCATGAGTGATTTCCGGGACACACACTACATTGACATGATCTGGCTGGACTTCATCGGCTCCAACTACGGCGAGGTGGAGAGATCGGTCCGCAATACGCTCGCTGCGCAGCATAACTTCCGTCCCGACGATCAGCGGGCGCTCAGGATTTTCATCCTGATGGAGCAACTCTCTCAGTTTCATATCATCACGATCGCCCTGCAGGTATTGCTGGCTTTCATCGGTGCTCTAACGCTTGGCATTGGCGGCGTGGGACTAATGAACATCATGCTGGTGAGTGTCGCGCAGCGCACGCGCGAGATCGGCGTCGAGAAGGCTTTCGGGGCGCGTCGCTTCGACATTCTGGTGCAGTTCCTGTCGGAAGCGCTGGCAATTACTTTCGTCGGCGGGCTCGTCGGCATTCTCCTCGCCTACGCCGTTTCGCTCTCCGCTGGAAAACTTACCTTCTACAGTGCGCTGGCCCAGCACGGAGAAATGGGCGATATTCGACTGATCATTTCTCCCGTCAGTGTAGTGGTTGCTACCGGTATCCTGGCGGCTGTGGGATTAGTAAGCGGCATGATCCCGGCGATACGAGCATCGCGTATGGACCCGATCGAGGCACTGCGCTACGAATAGGTGGCAGGCAGTTCGGAGTGCGTGAGTTCGGCGAAACCCGTTAGCTCTGTTTTCTTCTTATACCTCGCTTGAGGCTCTCCGTTTGACCCTCTCTCCGCTGTCCCTTATCCTTGAAGATTCATCAGCCTACAAGGCCTTATCCTATGTCTGAGAGCATTCATATCAAGTTCCCTGACGGGAGCGACAAAGAATTCCCCAAGGGCTCGACCGCGCTCGACGTCGCCAAATCGATCAGCGCTCGTTTAGCCGATGCCGCCTTGGCCGCCAAGACCAATGGCGACCTGATCGATCTCACCCGTCCGCTGGAGAAGGACACCGACCTCAAGATCCTGACCGAGAAAGACCCCGAGTCGCTCCAGGTCTACCGGCACTCGTCCGCGCACCTGCTGGCGGCGGCGGTGCTCGAACTGTTTCCTGAGACCAAGCTCGGCCACGGGCCGGCAACCGAGAGCGGATTCTTTTACGACTTTTACCGTCAGACTCCGTTCACGCCCGAAGACCTGGAGAAGATCGAAAAGAAGATGCAGGAACTTGTGCAGCAGAACCTGCCGTACGCGCGAGAATTTCTGCCGCATAAAGAAGGCCTCGAGCGCTTCAAATCCGAAGGCGACTTCATGAAGTGCCACTTCATCGAGCAGTTCACCAAGCCCGATGAAAAGATTTCAATCTACAAAACCGGCAAATTCCTGGACTTCTGCCGTGGCCCGCACATCCCCTCGACTGGAAAGATTAAGGCGTTCAAGCTTCTGAATATTGCAGGCGCCTACTGGCTGGGCGACGAAAAGAATCCGCAGCTGCAGCGAATTTACGGCACGTCGTTCTATTCAAAAAAAGATCTGGACGATTACCTGAACAAGGTCGAGGAAGCGAAGAAGCGCGACCATCGGGTGCTTGGGCAACAGCTCGATTTGTTCTCAATCCAGGAACTCGCTGGACCGGGACTGATCTTCTGGCATCCCAAGGGCGGGATCGTCCGCAAAGAAATGGAAGACTGGATGCGCGAGCAGTACATCAAACGTGGGTACTCACTCGTCTACACGCCGCACGTAGCGCGCCGCCAGCTTTTCTATACCTCGGGCCACGAGGGCTACTACTCGGACAACATGTTCGACGCAATGGAACTCGACGATGCCGAATATCGGTTGAAGCCGATGAACTGCCCGGGGCACATCCTGATCTACAAAGATTCGCTGAAGTCGTACCGCGACCTTCCGGTGCGGCTAGGCGAACTCGGCACGGTGTATCGCTACGAGCGTTCCGGAGTAATGCATGGACTGCTGCGCGTCCGCGGTTTCACCCAGGACGACGCGCACATCTTCTGTACCCGAGAGCAGATTGAAGACGAGATCGCGGGCTGTCTCGACTTTGCGCTCGAAGTGCTGAAGGATTTCGGATTCGATCAGTTCCAGACCGAGCTCTCGACCTGGAACCCTGCGGACCGCAAGAACTTTGTTGGCAGCGACGACCAGTGGCAAGGGGCGACGGACTCGCTCGAAAAAGTTCTGAAGGCGCGGGGAATTGACTACAAGGTCATCCCCGGTGAAGCAGCGTTCTACGGGCCGAAGATTGATATCAAGCTGGTCGATGCAATCGGTCGCCTGTGGCAGCTCTCCACGGTGCAATTTGACTTCAATTTGCCGCAGCGATTCGGATTGGAGTACGTCGCCGAAGATGGCTCGCGCAAGCAGCCAGTCATGGTGCACCGCGCACTCTATGGCTCGGTCGAACGCTTCTTCGGCGTCTTGCTTGAACACTATGCCGGAGCTTTTCCAGTATGGCTCGCACCTGTGCAGGCGGTGATGATTCCGATCGCTGAGCGCCACGCCGAGTACGCGGAGAAAGTCGCGTCCCAGTTAAAAGCCATCGGTGTTCGCGTCGAGGTCGACGCCCGCAACGAGAAGATGAACGCGAAGATCCGCGAACACGCGCTGCAGAAGGTGCCCTTCCTGCTTGTGGTCGGAGATAAAGAGGCCGAGGCGAACAAAGTCAACGTCCGTACCCGCGGAAAGGAAAAAACGGAGGACATGCCCACGACCGAGTTCGTGGAGAAGATCGGGAAGCTGATCCGGGAGAAGAACCCGTCGCTCACGTAGAGACAGCCGGCGCGGAGGGACATTTGGGCTTCCTTGAGCCCTCCAAAATCCCTGTGTTAGCATCATTGTTTTCGCAGGCGATGCCGCGATGGCCCGTACCAGCTCTCTTCTCTGATTGAGGCCCGCCCGGAGTCATCTCATCCTGGAATTGCGGTACGTCGGCGAAGTGCGGAGCTGCGCTTTCCGATCCGACTTTTGGAGCTCTGTTCCGCCGCGTGCGGACGAAGACGTCCGCCTCACACTTGAAGGAGACAACCCGTGAAAGTTTACGATGGAGCCAATCTCCGCAACCTTGCCTTGATCGGGCATGGGCATGCCGGGAAGACCACCCTGGTGTCTGCCATGCTCCAAACCAGCGGTGCCACGCAACGCTTCGGGCGAGTTGACGACGGCACCGCCACCACCGACTACGACGAAGAAGAAATCGCCCGGAAAATGTCGATTGCGACTGCCATGGCGGTGGTCGAATGGGGCAAGACCAAGCTCAACCTGCTGGACACTCCCGGTTTCAACATGTTCGTGCACGAGGCCAAGATGGTGCTGCCCGTGTGCGACGCCGCGCTGGTCGTCGTGGATGGCGTGGCGGGCGTTGAAGTGGTTACGCAACGCGTTTGGGCATACTGCGAAGAAATCAACCTACCGCGCATGATCGTCGTGAGCCGCATGGACCGCGAGCGCGCCGACGCCAACCGCGCACTCGAATCGCTTACGAGCGCCTTCGGACGCGCCGTCACGCCACTACAGCTTCCGATTGGAACTGAAAAGAATCTCTCTGGCATCGTGGACCTCGTCCGCATGAAGGCCTACACCTACGAAATGGGCGGAAGCGGCAAGGGCAAGGAAGGACCGATTCCGGCCAATCTCGAAGCAGCCGCCAAAGAAGCGCACGAAAAGCTGGTTGAGCTGGTCGCCGAAGGCAAAGATGAGTTGATGGAAGAGTTCTTCGAGAAGGGAACGATTCCCGAGGAGCACCTGGTTCCCGCACTGCATGAGGCGATCCGCGAAGACAAGTTATTTCCAGTGCTGTTTACTTCGGGGCTGGGCAATATCGGCGTCGACGAGCTGATGGATTTCATCGTCGACTACACGCCAGCCGCCAGCGAACATCATGCGGTCAGTGGACAGCCATCTGGCGGAAACGGCACGCCGGCCGAACGCAAGGGCACCGACACAGAGCCCGCCTCGGTTTTCGTATTCAAAACCGTATCCGATGCCTTCGCCGGCCGTATTTCTTACTTCAAGGTTTTTTCAGGCGTCCTCAAAAACGATGCCACTCTGCAGAACTTCACTCGCAACACGGCGGAAAAATTCGCGCATATTTCCGTAATGCAGGGTAAGCAGGCGATCCCAATTCCCGAACTTCATGCAGGGGATATTGGCGCCGTCGCGAAACTGAAAGACACCCTGACTGGCGACACGCTGGGAGACAAAGCGTCTCCGATTCAATATCCTGCGGTAAAACTGCCCGAACCGGCCATCACGTTTGCCATCGAGCCCAAGACGCGTGCCGACGAGGACAAGCTTGGCGCCGGACTTCACAAGCTGATGGAAGAAGATGCCATGCTGCGATTCTTCCGCGATCCGCAAACAAAGGAGTTCTTAATCGCAGGTACAGGCCAGCAGCACATAGAAGTCGTGGTTGCGAAGATGAAGAAGCGCTACCACGCCGAGGTCGTGCTGAAGGCGCCGAAGGTTCCGTACCGGGAGACGATCCGCGGAAAAGCGGATGTCCAGGGGCGTCACAAGAAGCAAACGGGCGGCCACGGGCAGTATGGCGACTGCAAGATCAAGATGGAGCCACTGCCGCGCGATGTCGATTTCGAGTTCGTTAACGATATTTTCGGCGGCGCGATCCCGAAGAACTTCATTCCGGCGGTCGAAAAGGGAATCAAAGACGCAGCCGCGCGCGGCTATCTCGCCGGATATCCTGTGGTGAATTTCCGCGTCGTGCTCTACGACGGCTCGTATCACGATGTCGATTCGAATGATCTCTCGTTCCAGATGGCTGGGCGTATCGCTTTCAAAAAGGCGATGGAAGTGGCCAAGCCGACGCTGCTCGAACCGATCATGTCAGTCGAAATCACCATTCCCGACGAGTTCGCCGGCACCATCATGGGCGACCTCAACAGCCGCCGCGGGCGCATTCAGGGCATGGACAACAAGGCCGGAAACACCATCGTCAAAGCCGAGGTGCCTATGGCGGAGATGCTGGCCTATGGCGCCGATCTGACCTCAATGACGCAGGGTCGCGGCAGCTTCGCGATGGAAATGCACCACTACGACATAGTCCCGCAACAGCTGCAGGAGAAGATCATCGAGAAAGCGAAGGCCGAGCGCGGGGAAGTCAAGGAAGAAGAGGAATGAAGCTCTTATTTCCTTAACCTGCTTCGAGCTTTCATTCGAAATTCCGGATTGCGCCACAAGAAGCGTCGAAAACGTTTACGCTGCGGCAGAGTTCTGGCGTACCATGCATCTGTTCCAAGAGTCTCAGGAGGCACGGATGTCCGAGCGGAAAACGTGGGCTGTCCGCCGCTTACTTGCAGCCGTTGTGATTTTCTCAAGCCTCAATCTCATTTGTTCTTCTGCGATGGCGCAAACGATGCTCGATCTCGATCACGTTTCGATCTGCGGATCGGATCTCGAAACGCTACGACAAGCATTTGCCAGCGTCGGCCTCGCGTCGGATTTTGGCGGGCCCCACGGCAACGGCGTCACGCAGATGGCGCTCATCGGCTTCGATGATCTCTCCTACATTGAGTTGATCGCACCAGTGAAGGCGGGCGTGACGGAGGGCTCGGATTGGGCCCGCTTCATGGCCGACAACGCGGGAACATGCGCGTGGGCCGTTGGAACGAATGTCTTGCTGCAGGAGGTCGATCGCCTGAAAAAAGCCGGCGTCACGGTGAGCGAACCCAAGCGCGGCAGCCGCAAGCGCACCGACGGAATGAACATCGAGTGGATGACCGCGCAGGTCGGACCGGGAATGCCGGGATCGTTGTTTCCATTCGTTATTGAAGATGAGACGCCGCGCACCTGGCGCGTGCAGGCATCCGACAGCGTGAAGGAGTCGCCCCTGGGCGGAGTCGACCTGGTCGTGATCGGTGTGAGCAATCTTGACGCCTCGATTGCGATGTTTCGCAAGACTTACGGCTGGTCGGAACCTCTAATCGAGTCGCAGAAAGACTTTGGCAAGCTGGCCTATTTCCCCGGGGAACCCGTGATTCTTGCCTCCGGCGGAGGATGGCTCTCCGAAAGAATTGGGCGGTTCGGCCAGGGCCCGGTCGCATTTCTCCTTGGAACCAAGGACTTCGCCGCGGCGAACAAGAAATACAAGCTGTCTGGCGGCAAGCCCTGGTTCGCGCAGAAGGTGGGTTGGTTCGATTCGGAGAAGCTAAAAGGCGCGCGCCTGGGCGTGATTGGGCAGTAGTGGCCAGCCAAACGGGCACAAACAATTGAGTAGAATGCTCGCGCTTTACTGAGAACTGGCAACCGGGAACTGAGAACTGCTACCATCGCCTGCAGTGGCTCTCGCCAAAAACAATCCCAATCTCAAGGACCGCCTGGTCTCCGCGGCTCCAGTCGAGGACGATTCTTCTTTTGAGCTGAAGCTCCGCCCGCAGCGACTAGCGGAATTCATTGGGCAGAATAAGGTCAAAGAGAACCTGGCAGTCGCGATTGAGGCTGCGAAGTCCCGCGGCGAGGCGCTCGACCACGTGTTGCTTTACGGTCCGCCGGGGCTTGGCAAAACTACGCTTGCCAATATTATCGCGAACGAACTTGGGGTTGCTTTTCAACAGACCTCCGGGCCAACGCTGCAGATCAAAGGGGATTTGACCGCGATCCTGACCAATTTGCGCGACAAACAGGTGCTATTCGTCGACGAAGTGCACCGGCTTCAGCCGGCACTGGAAGAAATCCTCTATTCCGCGCTCGAAGACTACAAGCTCGACATCATGATCGGGCAGGGGCCGTCTGCCCGTACGCACACGATGGACGTGAAGCCATTCACCTTCGTCGGGGCCACCACGCGTGCAGGATTGCTCTCATCGCCTCTCCGCTCGCGCTTCGGTTTGCTACTGCGGCTAGAGTTTTACACGCACGGAGACCTGCGGATCATCGTGGAGCGCTCGGCCGAGATTCTGGGTGTCGAAATCGACCGAGCGGGCGCGCTCGAGATTGCCAGCCGCTCTCGCGGCACTCCGCGGATCGCCAACCGTTTGCTTCGCCGGGTCCGCGATTATGCCCAGGTGCGCGCGGGTGGCAACGTTGATCAGCCCACCGCACAGGCGGCGCTCGGTATGCTCGAAGTCGACCGATATGGCTTCGATGAGATCGATCGCAAGCTGCTACTGACGATCATCGAGAAGTACCAAGGCGGGCCGGTCGGTGTGAATACTCTTGCCGCCGCACTTGCCGAAGAACCTGATGCCATCGAAGAAATCTACGAGCCATTCCTGATTCAGATCGGGTTCTTGAACCGCACCCCGCGCGGCCGCGTCGCCACCCAGCTGGCCTACGACCACTTTGGGATCAAGCCCAGCCGCCGCCAAAGCTCGCTATTCTAGGGCTGTTCCGCGCCACAGCGGTAACGTTCAGGGACACTCGGCGGTCACTAGACATTCACTGACAAAATCAGGGTTCTGTTGTATGTTTTTCAATCCGCCAATCAGAGGGGGGCTGGCGGCGCACGCGGGGGTCTCTTTGTTTTTTGGGTCTGCGCAGAAATCTGTATTGTTTACCCTCCTGATGTTGACGGGGTTTTCTACTTCTGCTTCCGCATTCCCCCAGTCACCGCTCTCTTCCGAAATGGGCTCTCAGGCTTCGCAAAGCACTCCAGAGAAAATCGCGGTTGATGCGGGTGTTTCGGACGTTGTGATCCCACGCCTGCGGCAAGCGCCCACGCTCGAAGACTTCCTTAGCATGAAGCCACAGGGCGATATAGCCACGCAAATGGTGAGGGTCACGCGCTTTCAGCAGCGCGAACCACACGATGGCGAACCGGTGAGCCAGCCCACTGAGGCCTACCTCGGCTACGACGAGAAAAATCTCTACGTCGTGTTCGTGTGCCATGACGATCCCGCGAAGATTCGCGCACACGAGACCCGCCGCGAAGACTTCGACGGCGACGACGACGTCGAGATCATGATCGATACGTTTCATGACCGCCGGCGTGCGTACGTCTTCGAGGTGAATCCCAAGGGCGTCCAGTTTGACGCGATCTGGACCGAAGCCAGTTACGCCGACACGGGCGGAAACTTCGATACGTCGTTCGACACATTGTGGTATTCCAAGGGCAAAATTACGCCGCAGGGCTACGTTGTGTGGATCGCATTGCCCTTCAAGAGCCTCCGCTTTCCTTCGACGAAAGACCAGACATGGGGAATTCTTCTGCTGCGCGAGATTGTCCGTGACAACGAGAAAGCTTTCTGGCCACATGTCTCGATCAATGAAGAAGGACGACTACGTCAGGCCGCTGTCGCAAACGGCCTGGCGGGCGTTTCCCCAGGACGCAACATCCAGCTCATTCCATACGGGCTGTTGAACTCTTTTCATTCGGTGGACGACCGCGGTCCGAATCTTCCCTGCACGAATGATCCTGCGGGTACTTGCGCGCATTTTCAGAACCGCGATATCGGGGGGACCTTCGGCATCGATGGCAAGGTAATTCTGAACGACAGTCTGGTACTTGATATGACCGCCAACCCGGATTTCAGCCAAGTGGAATCAGACGAGCCACAAGTTACGGTCAATCAACGCTATCGCGTGTACTTTCCAGAGAAGCGTCCGTTCTTCATCGAGAACGCCGATTATTTCCGCACGCCAATCGATTTGTTCTTCACGCGCAACATCGTGAATCCGGATGCCGGAATCCGCCTCACCGGCAAAACGGGTCCGTACTCGATTGGGATTCTGGCTGCGGATGACCGCGCGGAAGGGCTGATCGTTGGACCGGACAACGAACTTTTCAAGACACGCGACTATTTCACCATCGCCCGGGTCTCACGCGACATTTTCAGCCAGTCGAGCATCGGCGCGATGTACACAGACTGGGAATATCCGGCGGCAAACAGCTTCAACCGAGTGGGCGGGGTAGACGCTCGCCTGAAGTTTTCCCAGAAGCTGACGGGCACTGTCCAGGCGGTAACCAGTTCGAGCCAATTCGGCAGCGAGCATTTTGCAGGTCCCGCCTACAAAGCCGACCTCGCTTACACGAGCAGGCACTGGGTGTCCGATTCGACCTACAACGACGTAAGCCCGGGATTCACAACGATTCCGGGATTTGTGAATCGTGTCGATCTGCGCGAGTTCCGCGATGACACTGGGTATGTTTTCAGGCCGAAGAGCGGTCCAGTAGTAAGTTGGGGACCGGAGTTTTTCGGACACTGGACATGGGACCACACCGGGTTGCGTCTCGATACTGACTACAACCCAACGTTCACTTTCATTCTAAAAAAGCAGACTCGGTTTTACTTCCTGCCCTACGAAGAATTTCGGGAGCGCCTGAGGCCGATAGATTTTCCCGTACTGACCGCCGAGAAGGATTACCACGAGCACATGAGCGGCGCCTTGTTTTACAGTTCCCCGGTTCCCCAGATAACCGTGGGCGCCCAATATTTCTGGGGCAACTCGGTAAATTTCGTGCCAGGCATCAATCCCAATTTTCTGCGGTTCACCACACCCTTCCTGGCGCGCTCCGACAACGGTCAAGCCGTGCTGACGATTCGTCCATTCACCCAACTGAAGATCGACAACACATATCTATTCAGCCGCCTGCGCGATCGCGAAACGAACGCGGCGATCTTCAACAACCATATCGTTCGGAGCAAGTGGAACTGGCAGTTTACGCGCGAGCTTTCGCTACGCGTCATCCTGCAGTACACCGCGACCCTCACTCAGAACAACCAGCCCAACCCGGGATACGTTTTCACTTCTCTGCCGACTAGCCGGAATTTCAACACCGATGTGCTGGTGACATATCTGCTGCATCCCGGCACCGCACTCTATATCGGATACAACAGCAATCTGCAGAATCTGAATCGCGATCTCATCTTCGATCCAACGCAGCAGGCGGTACAGCGCTCGAATAGCCTGATGAACGATGGCCGACTGATCTTCGTCAAAATTTCCTACCTGCTGAGGTTCTGACCAGAATCTCGGGTTTGACTTCGCCCGAGCCGATCTGCATTAATTCCAGTTCGCTCTTATCTTTCAGAGGCGCGGCTCGCCGTGCCAGGTCGGAGGGATTCATGCGCGACGTCATCGCTACCAACCACGCTCCGCAGGCTATTGGTCCGTATTCGCAGGCTATTAAGGCCGCGGGGCTTATCTTCACCTCAGGACAGGTTGCCATCGACCCTGCCACGCAACAGGTCATCGCCGGCGATATTGCGGCGCAGACCGACCGCGTTCTGAAGAATTTGAGTGGCGTACTTCAGGCTGCGGGCAGCAGCCTCGAGAAGGCCCTGCGCTGCACGGTCTTCCTGAAGAACATGGGCGACTTCGCCGCCATGAATGAAGTTTATGGGCGGTACTTCACGAAGAATCCGCCCGCGCGCTCAACCGTGGAGGTCGCTCGTCTGCCGAAAGATGTGCTGGTAGAGATCGATGTAATCGCGCTGGAGTAAAAGCAGTCGCCGGGGAAGCCCAGGCACACAAAAGCCCGTGAGTCGGACCCGCGGGCTTGGATACTTAGGCCTTGACGACCTTGCCACTACGCAGGCAGGAAGTGCAGACGCGCAGGCGCTTGTTCGAACCACCAACCTTGGCGTGAACCTGGCGAAGATTGACGTTCCAGCGCCTCTTGGTCACGTTGTGGGCGTGGCTGATATTGTTTCCGAATTGCGGTCCCTTGCCGCAGATGTCGCAGACTCGTGCCATGACTTCAGATTCCTCAAAGGCTTGATGCCGAAACATTTATTCTACAGGAGTTACGGCATTTTCGCCACGTCGTACCCTGTCTCCGCGCTTGCTACGCCGCGGCTGCGACGGGTTCGGCGCAATGTCCACACCGACTCGCATCCAGCGGAATATCCATCTGGCACTGCGCGCACTTCTTCGTAGTGACGGGCGCAGGCTTACCGAAGCGCGCCATGAGCGCATTGACCGGCGTCACCACAAAGAAATAGACCGAGGCCGATACCAGCAGGAAAGAAATGGCGGCATTGATGAAATCGCCGAAGGCGAACACGCTGCCGTTTACCGTGAATTTCAGCGCCGAAAAATCGCCTCCCTTGCCGACCAGGGCGGTGATGAGCGGCGTGAGCAGGTCCTTGGTGAACGCCGTGACCACCGATCCAAAGGCCGCGCCAATCACAACGCCGACCGCGAGGTCGACCACGTTCCCGCGCAAGATGAATTGCTTGAAGCCGGACAGCATGGGGGACCTCCCGGAAATTAAGATGGCCGACCAATGTAGTTCCGCCGGCTGACAAACGTCAAGGACGCTTTCCGAAGAGTGAAAGAAAGATTACCGGGCGTAGTCTTGCGGGAAGCGCGTCCCAGGTCCTCAGATCCGCATCGGCATAACGATGTAGCGATACTTGTAGTCCTCGCTCTCAGCGGGACGGAACTGGCCTGCAGATTGGGGATCCTTCAGCTCCAGTTTCACCTCGCTACCACCAGCGGCCTTGATAAAGTCGATCAGGTATTGGGCATTGAAGCCGATGGTAAGCGGATCACCGTTGTAAGCGATTTCGATGGAATCCTCAGACTCGCCGCTCTCCGCCGAGTTGGCTGACAGCTTGAGTTCCCCCTTCTCGAGCTTAAGGCGCACCGCGCGGGACCGCTCGTCGGCGAACTGGGCAACCCGCGATATGGCCGCACCCAGCTCTTCGCCTTGCACGGAGATTGATTTGTTGTTGTCCTTGGGCAGGACAGCTTCGTAGTTGGGGAATTGTCCAGTGAGCTGGCGCGAGGTCAGCAGTCGCGGACCTACACGGAAGTAGAGCGTCGATTCATCTTTGGCGAAATCGATAGTCTCGGCGTCTGTCGCATCGAGCAGAATCTTCAGCTCGTCCATCGCCTTCTTTGGGACCAGAGTCTTCATCTCGCCTGAGACGCCATCGAACTTCTCGCCAGCGCGCTCGATGTGGGCCAGACGATGACCGTCAGTGGCCACCATGGTGATTGATTCGGGCTTCAGCACCATTAGCGCACCATTCAAGGTGTAGCGCGACTCCTCCGTCGCGATAGCGAATCCCGTCTTGGCGATCATTGCCCTCAGAACTTGTGATGGAATCTTCACCACGCCTGCAGTCGGAAAGACTGGCAACGTCGGGAAATTCGAGCGCGCCATGCCGACCATCTTCGTATTGGAACGTCCGCAACGAATGCTGACCCAGTGATTGTCGAGCAGCTTGATGGTGATGTCCGCGTCAGGGAGCAGTCTGACGTAGTCATATAGCTTTCGTGCCGGAATCGTGCATGAGCCTTCCTTCTTCACCTTTGCGGTGCACGAGGTTCGGAGGCTCAGATCAAGATCGGTTGCGGTCAGCGACAGCTTGTCCGCGCCAGCTTCGAAAAGATAGTTGGAGAGGATCGGGATCGTCGTCTTGCGTTCGACCACACCCTGCGTGGCGGTGAGTTCCCGAAGAAGCTCAAATTTGCTGACTACGATTTCCATTGTCGTTGTGGCCGCCGCAGGAGCGACATCTACCGGCATATTGGGCTCTCCCGACTCTACTTCTGATTCTTCCTTATATCAAAAGATTAAACAAGAAAACCAGCAGTAACAGTAGGTGCTTCGGAGAAGTGGAAAATCTGTCCAGACGCCCTCTCTACAGCGACTTCCCTGTGCACCTCTCGTGTGAAGAATCGCTCCGCTGGCTGGCGGGAACCATAGTATTGCAGGAACGAATCTGAAGTTTTCGTCCGGCTTCTCACAACTTTCACAGTCGCTCCACAGCCCGAGAGTAGGAAGAATGGCTTGCAGAGTGGAAAAGCCGATGCAAATCGCGGTTTATGCACCCAATTGCTCGGTCAATTTGTTCAGCAACCTGTTTAAATCTTTATCGCCCTTGCGAGTCTCTTCAATCTTCTCGACGGAGTGCAGCACCGTCGTGTGATGTTTGCCGCCAAACTGACGGCCGATCTCGGGCAAAGACGCTTCCGTCAGATGCTTGGCCAGATACATCGCAATCTGCCGGGGATAGACGATCGATCGAGAATTGTTCTTTGCCTTAATCTCCACTAGGCGTAGTCCAAATTGTTCCGCGACCGCCTTCTGGATCGATTCGATTGTGACCTTGCGCGCCTGTGAGTCGATAAAGTTCTTCAGCACCTGCTGCGTGTAGGGCAGCGTGATCTCGGCGCCGATGAGTGAGGAATGCGCCACCAAACGGATCAGTGCGCCTTCCAATTCCCGCACGTTCGACCGGATATTCGAAGCGATAAACAGCGCCACATCTGTAGGCAGAGTGACTTTTTCCTGCTCGGCTTTCTTTTGCAGGATGGCGACCTTGGTCTCGAGGTCGGGTGGTTGAATGTCAGCGATCAGTCCCCATTCAAAGCGGCTGCGCAAACGGTCCTCGACTTCCGCCAACTCCTTTGGGGGACGGTCACTGGCGATCACAATCTGTTTCATCGACTCATGCAGGGCATTGAACGTGTGGAAGAACTCTTCCTGCGTCCGCTCTTTCTGAGCGAGGAACTGAATATCATCTACGAGCAAAACATCGACGCCACGGAACTTGTCTCGGAAACTCGTCATCTTGTCGTAGCGCAGCGAGTTGATCATCTCGTTGGTGAACTTCTCGCTGGAGACGTAGCAGATGGCCG